>Ga0070737_10000049_pt1 | contig 287946 bp, 250 predicted proteins | sample Coa_R1_10_FD_66438 | JGI IMG/M metagenome (GOLD analysis project Ga0070737, IMG submission 66438) | Surface soil microbial communities from Centralia Pennsylvania, which are recovering from an underground coalmine fire - Coalmine... | ecosystem: Environmental > Terrestrial > Soil >...
GCTGCGCTACCCGGCTGGCTCGATCTATATAACTGGCGAAGACCGCACGGCTCCCTCGGCCACAAGGCTCCCGGTGCTCGCTTGGCTGAGCTGAACAACGTCCTCGGGTCTTACAGCTAGCGGCACCTGCTCGGGGGCGGCGCCTCCGGCGCGCCGCCCCGCTAGGGGGTCGAGATCAACGTCGCCGAGTAGGTCAGGCGCGCTTCGACGTATTCGCAGGCGTAGTGGCGCACGACGCCCGTGCGAATCTGGGCAGTCGGTTCGCTCGTCTTCGTGCAGGCGCTCTTGGGTCGCGAGGCGCGCCAGGTCGTGGTCTTGCCCTGCGAGAGGGCAAGCGCGGGCGCCCAGGTCGGCGCGGTCAGCACCACAACGTCGCCCTTCTTGACCGCGATCGTCGTTTCCAGTGGAAACTGGGCGGTGATCCCAAAGTAGGGTTCGAGCTTCACCAGCGGCGTCTGCGCGACAAGCTTGTAGGTGACTTCCGGCAGCGGCGCCTTGCTCTTGCCCTTCTTCCTTTGCTTGCGCTTGGGCTGGATCGGTTCGAGGATGCCAAGCGCCGCCTCCGCTTCGCCGCCCTCATGTTCGTTGAAGTACTTGGTGTCGGCGCTGGTCGGGTTGCCGAGCGAGATGCTCCAGGCGACGATCCGCCCCCCGCGCGGGATCACGTCGGGGCTCTTGATCGTCCCGATCCGGGACTGAAAGCCGCTGGTGCGGCTGACCACGAGGCATTCCGATGTCGCGGTGGCGCTTGCGCTGGCGTGGCCGAGCGCCGCCGTCTTGCCGCCCTTCGCCGATCCCTGCTTGGCCCTCCCCTGCGCCTTGGCCGAGCGCTTGGCTTCCGCTTCCTTGCTGGCGGGCCTGCCGGCGGCTTCTTCGCTGCTGGGAGGCGTGCGCTTGGGGCCGCCTTCGCAGCTGGGCGTGGCCTTGGGCGCCTTTTCAGGCAGACCGACTTCGGCAAGCGTCGCCAGCGCGCTCGCCGGCGCCGCGAGCGCCGCCAGCAGGGCGCCCATGACCAGCGGGCGCGCAAGTCGCGCGTGCAAGCCTGCCTGCTCTCTCATCGCCTCTCCGAACACATCTGAGCGGCAAATCTACCGTCCTGCGCCCGCAATGCCCGCGCAGCGCGGGCGATCTGCTCGGCGTCGCCCGCCTCAGGCAGCCACGGCAGGCGCAGCGGATCGTCTTTGTATCGAGGAATCACATGGATGTGGAAGTGCGCGACCGTCTGCCAGGCGGCCGCGCCGATCGAGCTCAGGATGTTCACCCCATCAGCGTTCAGAAGCGCCCTGGCGCGGCGGCCGAGCTCCTGGGCGGCGCACGCTGCGGCGTGGAGCTCGCGCTCGGGCAGCTCGAGCAGGTCGGCATGATGGGCGCGGGTGACCACCAGCGCATGGCCGCGCGTGGCGGGGTTGATGTCCATGAAGGCAACGGTCAGCTCATCCTCGCGGACGATCTCCGCGGGCAGCTCGCCCGCGACGATGCGGCAGAAGATGCAGCCTTCGGAGTCGCTCATGCTCGAGGGAAGGTTAGGGAGCCTCGCGCCCCGATGCGTTGAGCGCACGCGCGTATGCAAGCGCGCCGGGGCGGTCGCTGACCTCGCCGGCAAACTGCGCTGCTCTCAGCTCCTCCAGCAGCGTGCCGATTGCCGGCCCCGGCGCCAGCCCGAGCGCCCGCGCAAGCTCATCGCCGCGCAGCAGCGGCGCCGGCGGCCCGCAGCGGTGATAGGCGAGCGCTTCAGGCAGGACCGTTGCTGCAAGCGCCAGATGCTCGGCGATCGCCTGCTCTGAGCGCTCGCCGCGCGTGGCCAGACGGTCAGCGACAGACAACAGGGTGACGTCAAGCGCGACCGAGCCGGAGCTGCGCAGGTACCCGTAGAGGGTCCGCCGTGCAAGCGGCATCGGCTCGTGCACGAGGAAGCCCAGTCGCAGGTGGTGGCGAACGAGCGCGCCGACATGCGCCTGCAGATGGGAGCTTGTGCGCAGCCGAGCGAGCATCGCGCGGCCGATGCGCTCCCCTTGCACGTCGTGGCCGACGAAGGTCACCCGCCCGCGCGCGTCGAGGGCGCGCGTTGCGGGCTTGCCGATGTCGTGCAGCAGCGCGCCGAGGCGAAGCGCCTGGGAGCGCGTCATGCCGTCGGCAAGCGGCGCGGCCATCGCGCAGGCGAGCGCATCGCGCCTCTCCTCGCCGATGGCCTGCGCGAGCACCTCCAGGTCGCCGCCCGGGCGCCCGCGCGACTGCGGCGCCAGCAGCGCCCGCTCAACTGCGACGGCGGCGCGCAGCACCGCCAAGGTATGCTCGTAGACGTCAAGATGGTGGAAGCGGCTCTGCATCAGACCCTGGCAGGCGACCAGCTCCGGCAGCAGGACCGCCAACAGCCCGAAGCGATCGAGCAGCGCTATCGCGCCCGCCGGGTCGGCCCCGCAGAGCATCAGGCGCAGCTCCGCGAAGCAGCGCTCAGGGGCGACCCTGCCCAGCTGCGGCGCATGCTCGGCAAGCAGCGCTGCGGTCTGGGGCTCGATCGCAAGCTCCAGCGCAGCCGCCAGCCGCACCGCGCGCAGCGCCCGCAGCGGGTCTGCGGCAAGCGCCCCTGCGCCGGCAACGCGCAGCCGCCGCGCGGCTAAGTCCGCGAGCCCCCCGGTCGGGTCGATCAGCTCGCCGCCGTCAAAGGGCTGGGCGATCGCATCGATCGTGAAGTCGCGCGCGCGCAGGTCCTGCTCGATGGTCGCTCCGCGCAGCGGCTCGACGTCGACCTGCAGCGCCCCCTCTGCGGCAAGCACGCGCCAGCCGCCGTGCTCTGCGTGAAGCAGGAAGGCGACCCCGCCGAGCGCCCGCGCGAGCGCGCGCGCCAGGCGCCGGGGGTCCTCCGGTGTGACGATGTCCACATCGACGGACACGACTGGCCCGGCCGCTGCACTCGCCGCCGCATCAAGCCGCGCCCGGGCTGCATCGAGCAGCGAGGTGCGCGGCGGCGCCGGCGCGGGGGCGCTGGCGACCTCCGCAAGCAGCAGCTCACGTATCAGCCCCCCCACCAGCCAGCCCCGCTCGCCGGCGAGCGCCTCTTGCAGCGCTTGCAGCGCTGAGCGCGCAGCGCGCGCGCCGCTGCGCTCAGGAGCCCACATAGCGGCGGGGAACGCGCGCGCCGATCGCGCAGGTCACCTCGTAGTTGATCGTCTGCAGCTTCTCCGCGACCTCCTCGGCGCTGATGCGCTCCTGACCCTGCGCACCGATGATCACGGCCTCGGATCCGAGCAGCTGCAGGCAGGAGGGATCGCTGCCGAGGGCGACCGTGATGTTGTCCATGCTCACAGTGCCCACCTGCGGCGATCGACGCCCGCCGATCAACACCTCTCCGCGCCCGGAGAGGCCGCGCCGAAAGCCGTCGGCGTAGCCGATCGGCAGCACGCCGATGTATGTGTCGGTCTGCGCGCGGTAGCGGCGGCCGTAGGTCGCGTACTCCCCGGCGCGCAGCAGCTTGACCTCAGCGACGTAGGTGCGCAGCGTCAACGCCGGGCGCAGGCCCTGCGCTGCAGCGTCCGCGCCGAAGGGGTCCATGCCGTAGATCGCGATGCCGCAGCGGGCCATGTCGAAGTGCGCCGAGCGCTCGCGCAGCAGCGCGGCGCTGTTTGCCGCATGCGCAAGCGCCTGCGGGGCAAGCGCCTTGACGCGAGAGGCGACGTCACGAAAGGCGGCAAGCTGCTGCTCGAAATAGCCCTCATCGCTCATTTCGTCTGCTGTGGCGAAGTGCGTCATGACACCCGCCACCTGCACCCCGGGCAGCTCCAGCGCGCGCCGGGCGAGCGCGACCACCTCCTCGGGGTCGCGGCTGCCCAGGCGGCCCATGCCGCTGTCGAGCTTCAGGTGGACGCGACCACCGCCCGCGCGCACAAGCGTCTGCAGCGTCTGCTCTCGCCAGGCGACGATGTCCGCGGAGCAGCTCAGCGCAAGGGCGATCTCCTCCTCGCAGAGCGCGCCCATCACGAGTATCGGGACCTCGCGCAAGCCTCCAGCGCGCAGCTGCGCTGCCTCCTGTGCGGTTGCCACAGCCAGCCAGCGCGCGCCGCCTGCGAGCGCTGCTCGCGCCGCGGGCAGGGCGCCGTGGCCGTACCCTTCCGCCTTGACGACAGCGCACAGCAGGGCGCTTGCACAGAGGCGCTCGCGCAGCAGCGCGGCGTTGTGGGCGATCGCCCCCAGGTCGACCTCCGCGGCGGCGCGCTCCACGCTAGCGGCCCCCGACGGCGGCTCTTCCCGCCAGCGCCTGCGCACGCGCGCTCGCAAGGCAGTCGATCACATCGCCTGCCAGCACCGCCTCGGCTACCCCGACCCTGGCTGCCGCAAGCTGCCCCGCGCGCAGATGCATCAGCACGCCCGCCGCGGCGGAGAGCAGCGGCGGCGTGCCTGCGGCCAGCAGCGCCCCGATCACCCCCGCGAGCACATCGCCGCTGCCCGCGCTCGCGAGCGCTGGCGCGCCGCCCGGGCTGACCAGCACCCGGCCATCGGGGTCGCCGATCAGCGTGTCGTCGCCCTTGAGCGCCACGATCGCCCGCGCACGCCTTGCGGCAGCGCGTACGCTTGCCAGCCGTGCGGTCTCGATCGATCGGCTCTCTGTGGCCAGCAGCCGCGCCAGCTCGCCGGCGTGGGGCGTGAGGATGGTGGGCGCGCTGCGCCCGGCAAGCGCGTCGATCTCCCCAGCAAAGGCGTGCAGCCCGTCGGCGTCCAGCACAAGCGGCAGCGTGAGCGTCGCGGCAAGCTCGCGTACAAGCTGCATCGTCTCCCGCCGGCGCCCGATGCCGTTGCCGAGCACGAGCGCGCCGCCGCGGCGCGCAGCCTCGACGATCGCAGGTGCCGCTGCGAGCGCCAGATGGCCGCTGCCGTCGTCGGCAAGCGCACGGGTCATCACCTCGGCGGGCGCAGCGCTGGCAAAGCGCTCGCGCAGCGCCGCCGGCAGGCAGGCGGTGAGGTAGCCTGCGCCCGCGCGCAGCGCGCCGCCTGCGGCCAGCCGCACCGCCCCGGTCAGATCCGGCGAGCCGCCCACGAGCAGCACGTGGCCGCTGGTGAACTTGTTCGAGCGCGCCCCGCGCCTGGGCAGCAGCGCGATCGCCCGCTCGTCCACCAGCGCGACATCGGGGCGCTCGGCTTCGGCGCCCTGATCGCCTGCCGCCGCCTCGGCGGTGCTCTGCCAGGCCTCCTCAGGAATCCCGATCGGCGCAACCCTCACCTCGCCGGCGTGCCACTTGCCCGGGGCCACCAGCAGGCCGACCTTGGCGACCTGAAAGGTGACCGTCGCGCTCGCGCTGATCGCAGCGCCCGGCACCTCACCGCTGGAGGCATCGACGCCGCTTGGAATGTCGACTGCAAGCACGGGCGCCTCGCTTGAGCTTGCAAGCTCGATCGCCTTGGCGATGCCACCGCGCGGGGCACCCGCGGCGCCGGTGCCAAGCAGGGCATCGACGATCACCGCTGCGCGGGCCAGCGAGCGCGCGCTGGCAGCGCAGGCATCCTCGTCATCGCAGCAGCGCTCGCGCAGGGGCACATCGGGAAGGCGCGCTAGCGCTGCTGCGGCATCACCTGCGTACTCCGAGCGCGCGGCGGTGCAGAGCACCTCCACTGCAAGCCCGGCCGCCGCCAGCAGGCGCGCGGCGACGAAGCCATCGCCGGCGTTGTTGCCCTTGCCGGCGAGCACCACCACCGCGCCGCCCTGCGCCAGCTCCTCGGCGACGCGGGCGACCGCGGTCCCCGCGCTCTCCATCAGCTCCGTGCCCGGGATGCCCGCACGCTCGATCGCAAAGGCATCGAGGGCACGCATGCGCGCAGCGTCTGCAAGCGGCGTTGACCAGTGCGCTACCGGCTCCATCCCCGGCGATCCTAGCCACACCACCGCCGCTGAGGCTGCCACAGCTCGTCGGGGGCCGACTCTGGGGTTGGCGTGTGAGCATCGCCTTGCGCTCCGCCGCGCGGCGCGCTCGCCGCAGGCCCCGCTCCCGCGAGCGCTACTCGACAGTGACGGTCTTGGCGAGGTTGCGGGGCTGGTCGACGTTGTAGCCGCGGCGAGCGGCGATCTCGTAGGCGAGCAGCTGCAACGGCACCACCGCGAGCAGCGGCTGCAGCAGCGGGTCGACCGCCGGCAGGGCAACCAGCTCGTCGGCGTGCTCGCGCACGCTCTCGTTGCCCTGCGAGCAGATCGCGATCACGCGCGCTCCGCGCGCGCGCACCTCCTGCATGTTGGCGATCAGCTTGCCAAGCACCGGCGAGTCCGTCGCCACGCAGACCACCGGCGTCGATTGGTCAAGCAGCGCAATCGGGCCATGCTTCATCTCGCCCGCGGCGTATGCGTCGGTTGCGATGTAGGAGATCTCCTTGAGCTTCAGCGCGCCCTCCAGCGCGATCGGCAGCCCGACATTGCGCCCGATGTAGAGGAAGAATTGCTCCTGCCAGTGGCGCTCGGCGATCGCCGCCACCGCGCGGCGCAGATCGCTGTGGCGTCGGTCATCGGGTGAGCCGAGCATCTCGGTGATGCGATGTGGCAGGCGCCGGAGCTCATCTGAGAGCTCCCTGATGCGCTCCGGCTCAAGGGTTCCGCGCAGCTCTGCCAGCCGCAGCGCGAGCAGCTGCATCACCACCACCTGACAGGTGAAGGTCTTGGTCGCGGCGACCCCGATCTCGACACCCGCGCGGGTGAAGAGCGTCCCCTGGGCATCGCGCGTCATCTGCGACCCGGCAACGTTGGCAAGCGCGACCACCATCGCGCCACGGGCGCGCGCCTCGCGCAGCGCCGCCAGCGTGTCCGCCGTCTCCCCAGACTGCGAGATGCCGATCACCAGGTCGTGGGCGCCAAGGACCGGATTGCGGTAGCGCCACTCCGAGGCGATGTCAAGCTCGACGGGCAGGCGCGCCCACTCTTCGAGGAGGTAGCGTCCGACCAGGCCGGCGTGGTAAGAGGTGCCGCAGCCGACGATGATCACCCGCCCGCAGGCGGCCAGCTGGGCCTCCTCAAGATCGCCCTCGAGCTCAAGCTCGATGCCGCCATCGGCGCGCAGGTGCCCGGAGAGCGTCTCTGCGACCGCATCGGGCTGCTCATAGATCTCCTTGAGCATGAAGGTCTCAAAGCCGCCCTTTTCAATCGCCTCCTGGTCGAGCATGACCTGCTCGGGCTCACGTTCGACAGCCTGCCCGTCGCCGGCGGTGATGCGCACTCCCTGCTCTTCCAGCAGCGCGACCTCCTCGCTCTCGATGACGATCACGCGGCGCGTGTGCGAGAGGAAGGCGGGGATCGCCGAGGCGATGAACTGCTCGCCATCGCCCAGCCCCACGATCAGCGGGCACTGGCGCCTGGCGCCGACCAGGCGCCCTGGATCGGTCGTACTCATCGCAACGAACGCGCAGTCGCCGACGATCTCCTGCAGGGTCGCGCGCGCGGCGGCAACGAGATCGCCCGAGTAGTGAGCGCCGATCAGGTGCGCGATCACCTCCGCGTCCGTCTCCGAGCGGAGCACCGCGCCCTCCGCGCGCAGACGCTCGCGCAGGTCGATGTAGTTCTCGACGATCCCGTTGACCACGACGTGGAAGCGCCCGGCGCTGTCGAAGTGAGGGTGGGCGTTGGCCTCATTGACCCGTCCGTGGGTGGCCCAGCGCGTATGGCCGATGCCCGCCCACAGCACCCCGTCGGGCGCTCCGGCGCCGTTGCGCGAGGCCTCGAGCTTGGCCTGCAGCGCATCGAGGTTGCCGACTGCGCGCGTCAGCTCCACCTGCTCGCCGTCGGTGACGGCGATGCCGGCGCTGTCGTAGCCGCGGTACTCAAGGCGGCGCAGCGCGCTCAGAAGCAGCCCCTGAGGCGCGCGTCTGCCAACGTAGCCGACGATCCCGCACATGACCGGCTGAGTATGACAGCGCCAGGGGCCCGGCTAGCGCTCGGCGCTGAGGATTCCGGCGAGCCGCTCGCACGCTGCCCTCGCCTCCTCCGCGGCGGGCGCCTCCACCATCACCCTCACCAGCGGCTCGGTGCCGCTTGCGCGCACCAGGATCCGCCCGCGCCCGTCAAGCGAGGCCTGCTCGCGCTCGAGCGCCCGCTTGAAGGGCTCAGACTCCAGCGCGGCGCGCTGATCGGCGACCGCGACGCTGATCAGCTCCTGCGGCAGGCGCTGCAGCGCCTGCCCGGCGCGCGGCGCGGCGCCGGCGTGCGCCTCCAGCAACAGCAGCGCCGAGGCGATGCCGTCGCCACAGGAGGAGAAGGAGCGATCGATGATGTGCCCGGACTGCTCGCCGCCCAGACGCCACGAGCGCTCCTGAAGGGCGGCAAGCACGTGGCGGTCCCCGACGGGCGTCTGCGCGATCGCGATGTGCGCGCGCTCGAGCGCTTGGTGCAGGCCGAGGTTGCTCATCACCGTCACCGCGACGCCGCCGCCCAGCTCGCCCTTGCGTGCCAGATGTGAGGCGATCAGCACGAGCATCTCATCGCCATCGAGAACCGCTCCCTGGCTGTCTACCGCGAGCACGCGGTCCCCATCGCCATCGAAGGCGAAGCCGACGTCGAAGCTCCCGCCGCGCACCAGCTCGATGAGCGCGCTGAGATCGGTGGAGCCGCAGCCGGCGTTGATGTTGCGCCCATCGGGCGCGGCGGCGATCGCTGTGACCTCCGCTCCAAGCCGCCTGAAGAGCTCGGGGGCAACCTGCCAGGTCGCGCCGTTGGCGCAGTCCAGCGCGATCCGCATCCCCGCCAGGGAGAGGCCGGCAAAGCGCTCCTGCAGCGCCCGCAGGTAGTCCTCCGCGCAGCCGTGCAGCCTGCGCACCCCCCCGGGCGCGGCGGCCGCAGCGGCTCGCTGACCGGGTTCCCGCAGCTGCGCTTCGATCGCCTGCTCGCGCGCGTCGGAGAGCTTTGCGCCGTCGGCCCCGAAGATCTTGATCCCGTTGTCGGTGTGCGGGTTGTGCGAGGCCGAGATGACCGCCGCAAGCTCAAAGCCGTAGGCGGCGAGCAGCAGCGGAGCGGCCGGGGTCGGCAGCACGCCCGCCAGCAGCGCCTCCCCGCCGGCCGCGGCGACGCCCGCCGCAAGCGCACACTCGAGCATCGGCCCCGAGGCGCGCGTGTCGCGCAGGATCAGCACGCGCGGGGGCTGCTCGGAGCCCTCCAGCGCCGCGGTGCAGACCGCCCCGCGACCGATCGCAAGCGCAAGCTCCGCGCTCAGAAAGCTGCCCGCGGCGCCGCGCACGCCGTCGGTGCCAAACAGCCTTGCAGGCCTGCTTGAGGCGCTCAACGCTTGGAGAACTGCGGACGCTTGCGCGCCTTCTTCAGCCCAGCCTTCTTGCGCTCCTTCACACGGGAGTCGCGCGTCAGCAGGCCCCGCCGCTTGAGCTCGCGGCGCAGGTTCGGATCGGCCTCGAGCAGGGCTCTTGCGATGCCGTGGCGCAGCGCGCCCGCCTGCGAGGAGACGCCGCCGCCGTGGATGCGCGCATGGACATCCATCCGCTGCTCGTAGCCGACCGCCTCCAGCGGGGCGGCGATCATGCGCTGCAGGGCGACGCGCGGGAAGTACTCCTCTAGCGACCGGCCGTTGATCGTGTGAGCGCCCTTGCCGGGACGCAGGATCACGCGCGCCACCGCAGTCTTGCGCTTGCCGGTCGCCTGGTAGCGGGCGCTCGCGCCAAGGTCGATCGCTGCCTGCACGACGGGCGCCTGCTCGAGATCGCCCGCCGCCGCAGCCTCCTCGGGCTCCTGCTCGCCGGCCTGCTCCTCCTCAGGCTCTGCGGCGATGTAGGCGGCGTAGGGGTCCGCCTCCTCGCCGCGCCCGAGCGGGTCCACGCCTTCAGGGACGATGTCGACTTCAAGGTGGGCGCCCGGCACCTCGGTCGGCTCATCGGGCTCGGGGCCGTGCCCGCGACGGCGCTCCTCGCTCATGCTGCGCCGCTCCTGTGCGCGCGAGGTCTCCAGCCCGCGCTCATCGCGTGCTCACCTGCAGCGGCGCCGGCTGCTGTGCCGCGTGCGGATGCTCGGGCCCCGCGTAGATCTTCAGCTTGGTCAGCTGCTTGCGTCCCAGGCGGTTGCGCGGGAGCATGCCCTTGACCGCCATGCGCAGCACCTCCTCGGGGCGCCGCTCGAGCATCTGCGCGAGCGAGCGTGTCTTGAGCCCGCCCGGGTAGCCGGAGTGGCGGCGGTAGAGCTTCTGCGCGCGCTTGTTGCCGGTGACCGCGATCCGCTCCGCGTTGATCACCACGACGAAGTCCCCCGTGTCCACGTGCGGCGTGTACTGCGGCTTGCGCTTGCCGCGCAGGATGTCGGCGATCTGCGTCGCAAGCCTGCCAAGGGTCAGCCCGGCCGCATCGATCAGCACCCACTCGCGCTCGCGGTCCTGGGCGCTGGCAACGTATGTTCTCGGTCGCAATGTCTTCATCGGGCACTCCAAAGCGCCGGCCCTGCGGCGCGGCGGGAGCAACATGATAGGGGATCGCGCGCTCGCGGCGATGTGCGCGGCGCTCGCGAGCGCCCGGCACCGCTCCGCTACTCCCACTCGATCGTTCCCGGCGGCTTGCTTGTGATATCGAGCACGACCCTGCCGACAGCGCGAATCTCAGAGAGCATCCGCGAGGCGACCCGCTCCAGCAGGTCGTAGGGGAGGCGCGCCCAGTCGGCCGTCATCGCGTCGTCGCTTGTCACCGCCCGGATCGCGATCACGTAGCCGTAGGTGCGCTCATCCCCCTGCACGCCGACCGCCCGGATGTCGGGCAGCACGCAGAAGGACTGCCACAGCTCGTGATAGAGGCCTGCTGCGCGAATCTCCTCCTGCAGGATGTGGTCGGCCTCGCGCAGTATCTCCAAGCGCTCGCGCGTGGCCTCGCCGCCGACGATGCGAATTGCCAGCCCCGGCCCCGGGAACGGCTGGCGCCAGACCAGCCGCTCAGGCAGACCGAGCTGCTCGCCGACCGCGCGCACCTCATCCTTGAAGAGCATCCGCAGCGGCTCCACCAGCTCCAGGTCCAGCCGCTCAGGCAGCCCGCCGACGTTGTGGTGGGACTTGATCCGGGCCGAGCCGCTCCCGCCTCCGGACTCGATCACATCCGAGTAGAGCGTTCCCTGGACGAGGTAGCGCGCGCGCTGCCCGCCTGCGGCAAGCCGCGCCGCCTGCTCTTCGAAGACGCGGATGAACTCCTCCCCGATCGCCTTGCGCTTGGCCTCCGGGTCGATCACCCCCTGCAGGCGCGAGAGGAAGCGCTCCTGCGCATCCACCGCCACCAGCGGCACGCTGAAGGCGTCGCGGAAGGCGCGCTTGACCTGCTCGCCCTCGTCTCGTCGCATCAGGCCGTGATCGACGAAGACGCAGGTCAGCCGATCGCCGACGGCCCGATGGACGAGCAGCGCGGCGACGGAGGAGTCGACGCCGCCGGAGAGCCCACAGATCACCCGACCCTCGCCCACCTGCTCGGCTATCCGCGCGACCTGCTCGTCGATGATCGAGGCCGGGCTCCAGCTGCGCGCGCAGCCGCAGATCTCGCCCAGGAAGCGCTCAAGGATCGCCTGCCCAAATGGCGTGTGGGCCACCTCGGGATGGAACTGGATGCCGTAGATCCCGCGCTCCTGGCTCTCCAAGGCGGCCACCGGCGAGGCATCCGAGGAGGCAAGCGTGAGGAAGCCCGGCGGCGGCTCAAAGACGGTGTCGCGGTGCGACATCCAGCAGGTCTGCTCGCTGGGCAGGCCGGCAAGCAGGCGCCCCGGCGCCCTGACCGCAAGCGCGGAGCGCCCGAACTCGCCGACCGCCGCCTGCTCGACGCGACCGCCCAGCGAGTGCACGAGCAGCTGCATGCCGTAGCAGATGCCCAGCACCGGCACGCCGAGCTCGAGCAGCTCGCGCTCAAGTGGCGGCGCCTGATCCGCATAGACCGAGGCGGGGCCGCCTGAGAGGATGATCCCCCGTGGCCGGCGCCTGCGAACCTCCGCCAATGCTGCGCCGTGCGGGATCAGCTCCGAGAAGACGCCGCACTCGCGAACGCGCCTGGCGATCAGCTGCGAGTACTGGCCGCCGTAGTCGACGACCACAACCTCCTCGCTGGCGAGCGCCTCATCGCCTCCCCGCGCCCGCACGGGCGCCGTGCTGGATGCGCTGGCAGCCGCGCTAGACATCCGCGAGCACGGCCACGCGGGAGCCGCCGGCGCCCATCCCGACCGCCTGCTCGCGCTGAAGCTGCTTGCCCTCCGTCTGCAGAGCCGGCGCGATCACGACCTCCGCACGGTTGAACTCCGCAAGATCCTGATAGCCGCAGGTCGCCATCGACGTGCGCAGGCCGCCGAAGAGATTGAAGGTGCCGTCGTTCTCATGCGCAGGGCCCACCAGGATCTCCTCGAGCGTGCCGTTCTGGTTGACCGCCACCCGCGTGCCCCGCGGCAGCGACGGATGGAAGGTCGCCATGCCCCAGTGATAGCCGTGCCCGGGCGCTTCGAACGCACGCGCCAGCGGCGAGCCGATCATCACCGCGTCCGCCCCCAGCGCGATCGCCTTGGCGACGTCGCCGCCGGTGCGCATGCCGCCGTCGGCGATCACCTGGCAGTACTCGCCGGTCTCCAGCATGTGCGTCGAGCGCGCCTCGGCGACATCGGCGATCGCGGTGGCCTGGGGCACGCCGATGCCAAGCACGCCGCGCGTCGTGCAGGCGGCGCCCGGTCCCACCCCGACCAGCACCCCTGCGGCGCCCGTGCGCATCAGGTGCAGGCCGGTGTGGTAGGAGGCGCAGCCCCCGACCACCACCGGCAGCTCGAGCGTGGGAATGAACTCCTTTAGGTTCAGCGGCTCCGAGATCGAGGAGACGTGTTCGCCGGAGACCACCGTGCCTTGGATCACAAGCACGTCGAGGCCGGCATCCAGCGCCAGCTCGTAGTAGTCGCGCACCCGCTGTGGGGTGAGCGAGGCTGCCACGACCACCTTCTGCGCCTTGATCTCTTCGATCCGCTGGCGGATCAGCTCCTCCTTGATCGGCTCGCGGTAGATCTCCTGCATCTCCCGCGTGGCGCTCTCCTTGGGCAGCGAGGCGATCCGCTCCAGCTGCGCCTCGGCATCCTCATAGCGGGTGAAGACGCCCTCTAGGTTGAGCACCGCCAGCCCCCCCAGCCGGCCGATGATGCCGGCGGTCGCAGGCGAGACGACGCCGTCCATCGCCGCCGCCAGCAGCGGCAGCTCGAACTGGTAGGGGCCCAGCTTCCAGGAGATGTCGACGTCGTCGGGGTCACGCGTGCGCCGCGAGGGCACGATCGCGATGTCATCGAACCCGTATGCCCGCCGCCCCTGCTTGCCTCTGCCGATTTCTACTTCCATCTGCGCATCGTATCGCTGCCACCGACGGGATCGCCGGCAGGGCCGCCCTGCAGCGTTTTCACCTCGACCTCGCCCGCCAGCCGCTCGACGTCGCGCAGCTCGAGCACCCCGGCTCCCATTCGCGCTGTGGAGTCCGCGCCCGCGGCCACCGCCAGCCGCAGGCACTCCTCCGCCGCTGCGCCCTCATAGCGGGCGGCGACATAGCCGGCGATGAAGGCATCGCCGGAGCCCGCGGGCGCGACCGGCTCACGCTCTGAGATCTGCGCTCGCAGCAGGGTCTGGCAGCCGTCGATGTTCAGCGAGGCATAGCAGCCGTCATGGCGCGTGATGATCGCCTCGCGCGCGCCCATCTGGACGATCTCGCGCGCGCCCTCGGCAAGCTCGGCCTCGTCTGCCCACTCATGCCCGACCAGCTCCTCGGCCTCGCTCACATTCGGGCTGACCAGATCCGGGCCGCACTTGACCGCCTGGCGCAGCGGCTCCCCGTCTGCGTCGACGACCGTCGTCAGGCCGAGCTTCGAGAGCTCCCTGATCAGATCGGCGTAGATCGAGGGCTCGACGCCGCGCGGCAGGGAGCCCGCGAAGACGACGATCGCCGCGCCGCGCGCCAGGTAGAGGAGCTTGTCGCGGAAGGTCTCGATCTCAGCCTCGCTGACGCGCGGGCCGCGCTCGTTGATCTCCGTCTGCTCGCCGCTGGTGGGGTCGAGCACGGACGTGTTGGTGCGCGACTCTTCGCCGATCCGCACGAAGTCGTTGAGGATCGATTCGGCGGTCAGCTCCTCGACGATGCGCGTCCCGGTCGCGCCGCCCGCCAGGCCGGTCGCGATCACCGGTCGCCCCAGGCACTTGAGCGCGCGCGCGACGTTGATCCCCTTGCCGCCGGCCATCGCCTGCTGGGCGACCGTCCGGTGGCGGCGGCCGACCCGGAAGCTCGGCACCGAGAGCGTCTTGTCGATCGCCGCGTTCAACGTGACGGTCAGGATCACGGGACCTTCCTAGCACAGTCTGCATCCTCCGGCTGCGCGCCCGCGCCTGCGCAGCGCCCGCTCACAGCGCCCAGAGCGCCTCGCGCAGCTCCTGCGCTGCGGCGCCCGCCGCCTGCGCGGGCTCCCCGCCCCGCTGCAGCCACGCGCCCGCGATCGAGCGCGAGGCGGCGACGAGGATCGAGGCTCTGCGGGCGTCGCCGCTCAGCGCCGCCAGCGCGCCGCCGAGGCGCTGCGGCGAGCCCCCCTGGGCCCCGACGCCCGGCAGCAGGAAGACCGCGTTGGGAAGCAGCTCGCGGGCGCGCTCGAGCAGCTCGGGCGCAGTCGCGCCAAGCACCGCGCCGAGATCGGAGAGGCCCTCCCCCGGCGCCGCCTCGCCCGCCAGGCGCGCCAGCAGCGCCGCAACCCGTTCCCAGAGCAGCTCGCCGGAGGCCAGGCGCAGCTCCTGCAGATCGCGCGCGCCCTCGTTGGAGGTGCGCAGCAGCGCAAAGATGCCCCCGCCGCCGGCGCGCGCGCCGGCCAGAAAGGGCGCAAGCGAGTCGGCGCCAAGCAGCGGATTCACCGTTGCCGCATCGACGCCCAGACCCGCCACCGCCGCCTCCTCCGAGCTTGCGGGCGCCCCGGCGGGCGCGAAGAGAGCCTGGGCGTATACGGCCGCGCTCACCGGCACATCGCCGCGCTTGCCGTCGGCGATGACCAGCAGGCCGCGCTCCCTTGCGTAGGCGACAAGCTCCACGAGCACCCGCCAGCCGGGCGCCAGCAGGCGCTCGAAGCAGGCGAGCTGGAACTTGACGCCTACGCACGCCTCCGCCGTCGCATCGATCAACGCGCGGCAGTGGCGCCCGACCGCCTCTGCGGCGCGCTCGGCGGGGTCGCCATCCGCCGTGGCGCCGGCCGCGGCGGATGGCCACAGCGCGCTCGGATCGGGGTCGACGCCCAAGACCAGCTGCGAGCGGCGCTGCGCAACCAGCTCTGTGAGACGTTGTCCGAACGCGCTGCGGCTGTTCAGGCTACGGCCTTCTTGAGCGTCGCGCCCGCGCTGAAGCGGACCGACTTGGACGCCTTGATCTTGATCGTCTCGCCGGTCGCGGGGTTCCTGCCGGTGCGCGCCGCGCGCTTGGAGATGCTGAACTTGCCAAACCCCGGAAGCGTCACGTCGGAGCCGCGCTTGAGCGCATCCTGGACGCTTGCCAGCGTCGCGTCGACCGCGCGCTGGGCATCGGCCCTGGTCAGATCGGCTCTGTCGGCGACCTGCTCGATCAACTCCGTCTTTGTCATTGCTCTGCTTGACCTCCTGCTCGTGTGGTTGGGCGACCGCGAAGCTAGCACGGTTCGCGCCGCGACGCTAACAGGCGCCTCGGACGGCAGCGCGGCTGCGAGGCGGCGCAAACGTCCCCGCAGCTGCGATCATGGGCGCTCGATGTCTCTGACGAGAATCGCCTGGCTGCTCACGGTCGGCGTCTCCCTGCTGGTCGGCCTGCTCGTGCTGCTGGCCGGCTACACCGGCTATGCCGTGCTGAGCGTCGCGGTCGCGGCCTCTGCTGCGATCAACCTGACCTGAGCTACGCCGCGCCGGCGCGGGCGCGCAGGTGCTCGGCAAGCGCACGCGCGGCCTTGCCGCGGTGGGAGATCGCGTCCTTCTGCGCCGGGGAGAGCTCGGCTACGGTCTTGCCCTGCGGACCCTCCGCCGCCAGGAACACGGGGTCATAGCCGAAGCCCCCCTCCCCACGCGGATGCTCCGCCAGGCGCCCCTCGCAGGTGCCGATGAAGACCTCCTCGCGGCCGCCGGCAGGATCCACGTAGGCGAGCGCACAGACGTAGCGCAGCGGGCTGCCGGCAGGGGCTTCGCGCAGCAGCTTGGCGGTGTTCTCCGCGTCGAGCGCATTCTCCTGGCCCCGGCTTGCATATCGTGCCGAGCGCACGCCGGGGGCGCCGCCCAGCGCCTCAGCCTCGATCCCGGAGTCCTCGCCGATCGCCGCCCGGCCGCTCGCCTGCGCGGCGGCGCGCGCTTTGGCCAGCGCGATCTCCGCAAAGCTCTCCCCCTGCTCAGGTGGGAGCTGCACATCCGGCCCGATCGGCTCAAGCTCGAGCTCCGGCAGCATGCGCGCGAGCTCCGCGAGCTTGTGGGGGTTGCGGCTTGCTACAAGGAGCCTGGTCATGCCCCCGCGCTCATCCTGCGGCGCCCGCGATCGTCTCCTGCTGGAGCGCGCGCAGCTGCGCGATGCCGCTCGCGGCAAGATCGAGCAGCCGATCGAGGCGCGCGCGGGAGAGCGGCGAGCGCTCAGCGGTCGCCTGCACCTCAACGAGCTCGCCGGCATCGGTCATCACGACGTTCGCGTCGACCTCAGCGCGCGAGTCCTCGCTGTAGTCGAGATCGAGCAGCGTCTGCCCCTCGACGACGCCGCAGGAGACGGCGGCGATCGAGCCGCGCAGCGGCGAGCGCTCGATCGCCCCCTCCGCGAGCAGACGCGCGCACGCCAGCGCGAGGGCGACGTAGGCGCCCGAGATCGCCGCGCAGCGCGTGCCCCCGTCGGCCTGCAGAACATCGCAGTCGAGATAGAGCGTGCGCTCGCCGAGCGCCTCCAGGTCGAGGACCGCGCGCAGCGAGCGCCCGATCAGGCGCTGGATCTCAACTGTGCGCCCATCCGGGCGCCCGCGGCTGACATCGCGGCTCTTGCGCTCCCCTGTGGAGGCGGGCAGCATCCCGTACTCGGCCGTCATCCATCCCCGGCCCTGGCCCGCCAGCCAGCGCGGCACGCCCTCCTGGCGCGAGGCGGTGCAGATCACGCGCGTCTCGCCGACCTCGATCAGCGCTGAGCCCAGCGCGGTGCGCACGAAGCCGGGCTCGATTCGCACCGGGCGCAGCCCGTGCGCGGGGCGTCCGTAGGAGCGTGTCGGCTCGCTAGCCAACGCCGATCGCCCCCTCGGCGTCGGCGAGGGCCCCTAGCGCAACCTGCTCGACCGCGGTCAGGGGCATCTGCAGGAAGCGGGTGGCAAGGGCGCTGAAGCTCTCGACCTCTCCGGTGCACAGGAAGCGGTACTCGCCTTCGCGCTCGCTGGCGCTGCGCAGCCGGCGCGTGGTGAGCGCGTGCTCGACCTGACGCGCAAGCGCCGGCCCGGAGGCGATCAGCCGCACCTGGGGCCCGAGCATCCGCTGCAGCATGCGGCCGATCAGCGGGTAGTGGGTGCAGCCCAGTATCACCGTGTCGACGTCAGCGGCGATCAGCGGCGCGCAGGCGGCGCGCACAAGCTCGACCGCAGCGGCGCTGAACTCCTGTCCTTCCTGGATCATCCGCGCCAGCCCCGGGCAGGGCACCGCGGTCAGCGTCACATGCGCATCGACCGCTGCCAGCGCCCGATCGTAGGCGGCGCTGGCGACGGTCGTCGGCGTCGCAAGCAGTCCGATCCGGCCGCTGCGGGTCTGCGCCACCGCCTGCGCGGCCTCCGGGCGCACGACGCCTAAAACCTCCACGCCGAGCGTCGTCTCGAGCATGCGCTCCTGCAGCGCGCCCAGCGCGGCCGAGGTCGCTGCGTTGCAGGCGACGACAAGCAGCTTCGCCCCGCGGGCCAGCAGCTCCTCGGAGAGCTCCAGGGCAAAGCGCGTGAGCTCCTGCGGTGTTCTTTCGCCATAGGGGAAGCGCGCGGTGTCGCCGAGGTAGACGTAGTCCTCGTGCGGCAGCGCGACCAGCAGCTCGTGTAGGACTGTCAGGCCGCCGACGCCCGAGTCAAAGACGCCGATCGGGCGCTCTCTGTAGTCGGTCTTGGCGGTGGCGGGGCTGATCGCGCGAGCGTGCACTGCCACCAATCATCCCAGAGCGCGCAGCGGCATCGCGCGGCGGCCGCTACGTTGGCGCCAACCGTGCGCGCGCTGCTGGTCTCCAACATGTCACCCGACGAGAAGCACCCCGAGCGCGGCTCCTTCGTGCGCGACCAGTTTGCGGCGCTGCAGGCGCTGCCCGGGCTCGAGGTCGAGCTCTTCGAGCACCGCCCCGGAGCGCGCGCGCTGGCCGCTGGCGCGCTGGCGCTGCGCGGTCGCTACCGCAACACGACCTTTGACGTCGTGCATGCGCACTTTGGCCTCAGCGCCTACAGCGCGCTTGCTGTCCGGGCGCGCGTGCGCGCGCTGACGGTGCACGGCACCGACCTCATCCATCCACGCACGGCTCTGCTGACCCGCATCGCCCTGCGCCATGTTGAGCTGCGCGCCGCCCCCTCGCGCGCGCTCGCCGAGCTTTTGCCCGACCCCGAGCAGGTGGAGATCCTGTCCTGCGGCGTCGACCTGGAGCGCTTCAGGCCGCTGGAGCGCCGCCAGGCGCGCGCGCGCATCGGCGTTCACCCCAGCCGTCCCTGCGTGCTCTTTCCAGCCGACCCCACGCGCGCCGAGAAGCGCTTTGACCGCGTGCGCGAGCTCTCGCGCGCGCTTGCGCCCCCCCACGAGATCCTGCACCTGGGAGGCGTTGCGCCGGCGGCGGTGCCCGACTTCGTGAATGCCGCAAACGTGGTCCTGGTCGCCTCCGAGCGGGAGGGGTTCGGCTTGGCGGTGCTCGAGGCGCTCGCCTGCGACGTGCCGGTGCTGGCAACGCCTGTCGGGATCCATCCCGAGGCGCTCGAGGGCGTGCCAGGAACGCTCTGCGCGCCATTTGCGATCGAGCGCTGGGCGGATGCGGCAAATGCCCACCTCGCTGCGGCCGACCCGCGCATCGCCGGTCGCGCACGCGCTGAGCGGTGGTCATCGGTGCGGATGGCGCAAGCGGTCGCGCTGGCCTGGCAGCGGGCGCTTGCGAGCCCTAGTGCGCAACGGTAGGCGCGCAGGGCGGCGATTGGCGCTGTCGCTGAGCGAGCGCATCGGTGCAGGCTGCAGAGCGCCCGCTGCGCTTCCCCTGCCGGCGCAGGCCGTTCACCGCCGCGACCCCTCCGAGGACCAGCATTGAAGGGGTGATGGACTCCGAGAGCGATGCTCAGCAGCTCCTGAGTGCCGTATGGTCCCCAGCAGGCGGCGAGGCTCCTGTCCCGCTGCCTGTGGACCCTTTTGTAATCGGGCGACGGCTGGGCATCAAGGCGTACGCGGCCACCCTCGAGGAGGGCATCTCCGGGATACTCGTCAAGCGAGCAGGGCAGGATCCCGAGATCTATGCGCACGCCCCCGACAGCCCCAATCGGCGGCGCTTGACCTGCGCACATGAGCTTGGTCACCACTACAAGCGCAGTGCGGCCGGCGCTGCCGAGTGGGAGTAGGTCGAGCATCGAGATCTCCTGAGCTCCGCGGGGAGCGACCCAGAGGAGGTCTGCGCCAACAGCTCGGCCGCCAGCTTGCTGATGGTGAAGGAGGCGGTGGAGCAGGGCGGCAAGGAAGGCAAGGGGGTGCCAACGCTCGCGTTCGGGTTCGACGACTCCGAAGACGCGATGAGCCATCGGCTGGCCAATCTCGGCATGAGGTGAGAGCGAGAGTGGCACGCCCGCAAGCGACGCTGATCCGCCTGCGCGACGCGAGCTGCGTCCAGCGCTTCCCAACGCCTCAGATGAGCTGGCCCGCCCCGGCCTGCGTCGGGTTCCGGTCTGCGGCCTGATGAGGAGGCGCAGCAACGGCGCCTCCATGAGGCGGCCGTCCCGGAGCGCGAGGCCCACGCCGAGCAGGTCGCTGACAATCGCAGGCTGCGCAAGCGCATCGCCGACCACGTCTCCCTCGCCATTGCAATCCAGGTCGGCATTGCGGATGCCGCCTTCTTGATCTAGGGCTTCAGGAACGGGTGGAGGATCCCCGGCAGCACGATCATCGCGTGGCTGAGCGCCACGGTCATCGGGGTGATCGCGGTCGGCCTGGTTGTCACGAATTCGTTGTTTCCCTCCGCCCCGGCCGCGACAGCGAGGCCACCTAAGCCGCGAGGGTGAGGAGCGGGCGAGGCGGCGGCAGCCGCCGCACCCGCGCGCGCGCTCCGGGTAGCATGCGTCACAGGATGGGAAGGCTACGAGTGATACCGCGCTTCAAGCGCCGGGCCGCCGCTGAGTCAAACGGAGCCGAGCACGGCTCCCAGAGCGCTGCCGCCACAGAGGCCACGCCGCACGGCACAGGGCCCGGTCCGCTCGCGCCCAGCGCGCCCGACGCCCAGACGAGCGCGGGCGCAGCCGCCGCCGCAGCGGCGCCCAAGCCGCCTGCCGGCGCTGGCGCGCGCCCTTCCCCTGGTACGGCCCCCGCTGCGGCCGGCGCCAGCGCGGCGGCACCGCAGGCGACATCCAAGCCCCTCCCGGCGGCGGAGCAGCCGGGCGAGGGGCACAAGCGCGAGCGCCCGCCCGGCTTTCGCACGCGCGGGCGCATGCGCCGGCGGCTGCAGTACCTGCGCACCGCGCGCGAGCTCTCCTACCGCGACCTTGGCGGCCTGACCTTCGACCTCTACCGCTTCGGCGGTCGCCGCGAAGAGCTGATGGCCGCCAAGCTCGAGCGGCTCATGCAGATCGACACCGAGCTGCGCGCGCTCGAGCGCGCGCTCGAGCGCCGCCTGCCCTTCACGACCCTGCGCGAGGCGGGCGTGATCGCCTGCCCGCGCTGCGCCGAGGTGCACAGCGAGGAAGACCGCTTCTGCCCCCATTGCGGCATGCCGGTGGCAGCCGATGCCGAGCGACCGCTGGCAACCGCGCCCTCGCCGCCACCGATGCCGGCACACGCTCCCCACAGCGCCGCAGGCTCATCAAGGTCGGCTGCCCCCGCTGCGCCGGAGAACCCGGCGGTGCCTGCGCAAGCGCCGCAGGCGCCATCAGCTCCCCAGCCGGCCGCAGGCCGGCAGCCCACTCCAGCCCAACGGCCCTCCCCAGGCACGCAGCCGACGCCGAGCCTGCAGCCTGCCACAGCCCCTTCGCCCTCCGCAGAGAGCGCCGCGCCGCCGGCCGAGCGCCGTCCCGGCGACATGCCGAGCCAGAGCACGGGCGCAGGCGAGACAACGGAGCGCCTGAGCGCCGAAGAGACGCGCATCCTGCGCTCGGCTGCAGGCGCCCAGCAGCCGCCGGGCGAGCAGACCCGGATCTGGCCGGCGCAGCCCCGCTCCGCCGAGCAATCCGACAGCGAGAGCGATCTGAGGGGTTGAGCGCGACCGCACTCCCCAGGCAAGGCTCGCAGGCGCCTGCCGGCGGCGGTGAGCAGGGCGCAGAGCGCTGCCCGGTCTGCTCTGCGCAGCTTGCAGCCGACCAGGACTGGTGCCTGCAATGTGGCGCGGCGGCGCGCACGCGCCTGGCGCCGCCACCGCACTGGCGACCGCTCGTGAGCCTGCTTGTCCTTGTCATCGTCGCAGCGCTGATCGGCCTGGCGCTGGCGCTCGCCAAGCTCGCGGGCGCCAGCCCGACGAGCGGCTCGCTCGCTCCCGGCGCGGTTGCGATCGGAGCCAGAGCAGCGGCCGGCATCTGAGGGAAGGCCGGCGAGGCGCCACCTGACAATGAGCGGGCGCAGGAGGCACGAGCAGCGTGCGGCGCTCGGCGGAGAGGAGCCGGCGGACTTCGATCTGGCGGTCGTCGGCGCGGGAGCGGCAGGACTCTACAGCGCGCTCTGCGCGGCACGGGCCGGCGCACGGGTGGCGCTGATCAGCGCCACTCCGCTCGCGCAGGCCGCAAGCTACTGGGCGCAGGGCGGGCTCGCGGCAGCGGTGGCCCCCGCTGACAGCCCCGCTCGCCACCTCGCCGACACCGAGCGCGCCGGACGTGGAGCCGTGCGCTCCAGCGCCGCGCGGGTGCTGGTGGAGGAGGCGCCCGAACGCCTGCGCGACCTGCTCGCCTTAGGGGTCCGCTTCGACGCCGATGAGCACGGCGAGCTGCTGCTCGGGTTGGAGGGCGGTCACTCCGCCCACCGCATCGTCCACGCCGGCGGCAGCGCGACAGGCCGACGGCTGCTGCGAGCGCTCTCGGCGATCGTCGTGCAGCGTGAGCAGATCGCCATCTTCGAGGGCGCATACGCCGCCGAGCTGCTGCTTGCCGAAGGGCGCTGCGTGGGGCTGCGCGCGACCGGCGCACCGCCCATCCGCGCGCGGGCGCTGATTCTCGCGACCGGTGGCGCCGCGGCGCTGTGGTCGCGCACCACCAACCCTCCGGGCTCGCTGGGCAGCGGCATGATGCTTGCCGCGGCGGCAGGCGCCGAGCTTGCCGACCTCGAGCTCGTGCAGTTCCACCCCACTGCCGTGTGCGGGCTGCCCGGGCGTGAAGGGTTCCTGATCACCGAGGCGATCCGCGGCGAGGGAGCGACGCTCCATGATGCGCACGGCGAGCGCTTCGTGGATGAGCTTGCGCCTCGTGACGAGGTGTCGATCGCGATCGTCAGAAGAATGGCCGAGCAGCGGAGCGCAGCGGTCTATCTGGACATGCGCGCGCTCGATCCCGCCCGCTTTCCAAACGTCTTCTCCGCCCTCAGCGAGGCCGGCCTCGATCCGGCCAGGCAGCTGGTGCCGGTGGCGCCGGCAGCCCATTACACGATCGGCGGCATCCGGACCGACCTTGACGGACGCACCACCCTCCCCGGCCTCTTTGCGATCGGCGAGTGCTCCTGCACGGGGCTGCACGGCGCAAACCGCCTGGCCTCCAACTCGCTCAGCGAGTGCTTCGTGTTCGGAGCCAGGGCGGCCAAGGCCGCGCTCGACGAGCCCATCCCCGGCCCCTCGGCGCCGCTGCAGCGCGCGCTCGCGCCCGCGGCGAGCCCCTCTGCGCCGCAGATGCCGGCGCCGTCGGCGGCGACGCGAGCGGCGCTGTGGCGCCACGCCGGCGTGCAGCGGCAGGCCGAGGGGCTAAAGCAGCTTTTGAAAGACGAGCATCCCCTTGCGCGCCTGGTCGCGCGCTGCGCGCTTGCCCGCGCCGAGAGCCGCGGCGTCCACCAGCGTCTTGACCATCCCCGCAGCGATCCGCAGCTCGATCGGCGGCACATCTGCGTCGCGGCCGACCAGCAGCTGCGCTGGGAGCGCTGGGAATGACGCCGGTGCCCGCCGCATCCCGCAGCTAACAGCCCCTTAACAAACTTCTGCGCTGCCCTTGACGTGCGGTTTATGTGCGTCGGCTTTCCTCGTCGCTATGAGCGCAGCAGCAGCGAGCAGCATTTGCCGGATCGCAGCGACCAGCCCGCGCGATGCAGCGCATCGTCGCTGCGACTGCGGTGTTCCTAGACAGTGGCGAGGCGGCGACGCCGGCGCAAGCACGGGGAGCGGGCGGGGGCGTCCGAAGCAGAGTCGGCAATCCAGCCCAAGGAGAGACTAGAGCGCATGTACCAGATCAGCAGAGCCATTTACCGCGAGCTTGCCCCCTATGTCGGCGACCACCACGAGTCGGGCGATATCGACGCCGAGCAGCGCAGAGTCACCCTCAAGCGCTCGCTGCTGCGATCCTGCGAGGCGGTCGTCGAGCGGCTCGCGCGCGATCCCTACTGCTTCGCGGATCCCGTGCGCACGCTCTTCTCCGACATCCGGCCCTACTTCCCGATGAGCGAGCAGCGCCGCGTGCACCGGGTGGTCTCCGCATATATGGCGATCGCTGAGCGTCACATCGCCGAACACCCGCTTGAGAGCTATGTCGCGGTCACAGGCGAACCGCCGCGCTGCCGAGCGACGACGCGCAAGGGCGAAGCCTGCCGCCGCCTGCCGCTGCCGCACAACGGCTACTGCCCCTCCCACCAGCATCTCGCCGAGAGCGAGGACGGCGAGCTGCCGCTGGCGCGCCTGCGCGAGAAGGCTGAAGCGATCCTGGCAGGGCTGGCCGGCGAGGCGGCGCGAATGCCAACCCCGGAGCAGGGCTCCTTGGCGCGTGATGCCGACGCGGCCCCCCAGATCGTCCTCCGCGAGGCCGAGCTGGTGCCCGCATAGGGGCGCTCCCTGGCGCGGAGCGTTGCGCGTGCCCGCCAGGCGCAGAATGCTGCCGCGCACATAGCCGCCGACGCGCGATCGCTGCATGCTCGAAGCAGCAGGCGGCGTCCGTCACTACCCTTGAGCGCGATGAGCGCCGAGCAACAGGTGCAGAGCGTGCTCGAGGATCAGATCCTCACGCTCACGCTCAACCGGCCGGAGCGGCTGAACGCCTGGACGCCGCAGATGGCCCGCGAGCTGATCGCGGCCTTCGAGCGCGCCGACGCCGACGACGAGGTGCGCGCGGTGATCGTGACCGGCGCCGGACGCGGCTTCTGCGCCGGGGCTGACCTCGCGGCGGGCGGCCAGACCTTCGACCTGCGCGCTCGCAGCGCAGCGATCGGCGAGCTGGAGGTGGGGGCGCGCTCGGCGCCCGAGCCCTCTGCCGAGCACCCGCCGCGCGACAACGGCGGCCAGCTCGTCCTGCGCATCTTCGAGTGCACCAAGCCTGTGATTGCGGCGATCAATGGCCCCGCCGTGGGCGTCGGTGCGACGATGACCCTGCCGATGGACATCCGCCTCGCCTCCAAGGATGCCCGGATTGGCTTTGTGTTTGTGCGTCGTGGAATCCTCCCTGAGGCCTGCTCCAGCTGGTTTTTGCCGCGGATCGTAGGCATCAGCACGGCGCTTGAGTGGACGCTGAGCGGCCGGGTGCTCTCCGCCTCGGAGGCGCATGCAGGCGGGCTCCTGCGCTCGCTCCACGAGCCGCAGGAGCTGATCCCCGCCGCGCGCGCGATCGCAGCTGAGATCATCGCCTCCGCAGCACCCGTCTCGGTTGCGCTCACCCGGCGGTTGCTCTGGCGGATGCTTGGCGCAGAGCATCCGATGATCGCCCACCGCGCGGACTCTCGCGGCATGTTCCTGCGCGGTCGCTCCGCAGACGCAGCTGAGGGCATCGAGGCGTTCCTCCAGAAGCGCCCTGCGCGCTTCCCCGAAAAGGTCTCAAGCGACCTGCCGGAGATCATGCCCGGCTACGAGCCCCCTGAGTTTGCCTAGCGGCGTGAGCGCTCACGGCGGGCTCAGCCTGCTCGGCGTCGACGTCGGCGGAACCTTCACCGACGCGGTGTTGATCGCGCGCGGCCGCCTGCGCAGCGTCAAGGTGCCCTCCACCCCGGCGCAGCCCGAGCGGGCGATCCTCGACGCCCTCGCGGCGCTGCTCGAGGGAGCGCCCGAGCCGACGCCGCTCGCCCGCTTTGCCCACGGGATGACGGTCGCCACCAACGCGCTGCTCGAGGGGCGCATGGCATCGACGGCGCTGATCGCAACCGAGGGCTTCTGCGACATCATCGAGCTCGCTCGCCAGCAGCGCGCGGAGCTCTACCGCCCCTGCGCGCCCCATCCGCCCGCGCTGAGCCCCCCTGAGCGGCGCCTCGGCGCCCGCGAGCGGACGCTCCCTGAGGGGGTGGAGCGGGAGCTCTCCGCCGCGGCGCTGCAGGAGCTGATCGCGGCGATCGCAGCAGCGGAGGTGCAGGCGGTGGCGGTCTGCCTGCTTCACTCCTACGCCCACCCCCAGCACGAGCAGATGATCGCCGAGGCGCTTGCCGAGGCCCTGCCCGACGTGCACGTCTCGCTCTCCCACGAGCTCGTCGGAACCATCCGCGAGTACGAGCGAGCCGCCACAACCGAGCTTGACGCGGCGCTCTCGCCGCTGCTCTCAGGCTACCTGCGCGCGCTTGGGCGCGCGACGGCGCGCCGGTCGCTGTGCGCGCCCTCCGTCATCTCCTCCTCGGGCGGGCTGCTCGACATCGAGCGCGCCGCCGCACACGCGGCGCTGACGCTGCTCTCAGGGCCCGCCGGCGGCGTCCGCGGGGCGCAGCTGATCGCCAGGCGCGCCGGCGAGCCCGATGCGCTCTGCTTTGACATGGGCGGCACCTCCTGCGACGTCTGCCTGATCCGTGGGGGCGAGGTCGGCGAGAGCGCGCAGCGCACGCTCGCCGGGCGTCCGGTCGCGCTGCCCGCGCTTGACATCATCACGATCGGCGCCGGCGGCGGCTCGATCGCCTGGCGCGATCGCGGCGGCGCGCTCTGCGTCGGGCCGCGCTCCGCCGGGGCCAGCCCCGGCCCCGCCTGCTACGGACGTGGCGGCAGCGAGCCGACCGTGACAGACGCCAACCTGCTGCTCGGGCGCCTGCGCGCGGAGGTCGCGCTCGCAGGCGGCCTGCGGCTGGATCCGGCCGCCGCGGAGCGGGCGATCGCGGCGCTCGCCAACTCGCTTGGCATCGGCACGCTCGCCTGTGCTGAGGGCATCGTGCGCGTGGCCGAGGAGGAGATGGCGCGCGCCCTGCGCCTGGCAAGCGTGGAGCGCGGGATCGACCCGCGCTCGATGGCGCTGCTGGCCTTCGGCGGCGCCGGCCCGCTGCACGCCGCCGCCCTCGCGCAGGCGCTCGGCATCGAGCGCGTGCTCGTGCCGGGCAGCGCGGGCGTGCTCTCCGCGCTCGGCCTGGCCGCGGCGCCGCCGCGAGCCGACGTCGCGCGCACGGTCCTGCTTGCTGGAGAGGCGCTCAGCGCCGAGCGCATCAGATCCGCCATCCGCGAGCTTCTGGCGCGAGCATCTGCCGCCCTGCGCGAGCCCACCGAGCGCGTGCGCGTCACCTATGAGCTGCGCTATGTCGGCCAGTCCTTCGAGCTGCCCGTGATCGACGAATGCACGCAGCGGGAGCCGGAGGTCGACGTGCAGCGGCTCTGCGCGCGCTTTGGCCAGGAGCACGAGCGTCGCTTCGGCTACCGCCAGGAGGGAGAGCCGATCGAGCTGGTGACGATCCGCGTGAGCGCCTTTGGCGGCAGCGCTGAGGTCGCCGAGCAGGCGCTCGTCGCCGCCGCGGACAGCGGCGAGGCACCGCCCCTCCCGATCAGCCTGATCTGCGACGGATCGGTGCGTCCGGCGCGGCTGCACCGGCGGCTGCCGGAGCCCGGCGAGCCGATCAGCGGACCGGCGGTGATCGCGCTGGCGAGCTCCACCGTGCTGGTGCCCGAGCGCTGGCAGGCGCGCACGCTGGCGGGAGGCACCCTGCAGCTGCGCGTGGATCGCGAGGTGGTCGAGCGCGACGATCGCCGGCGGGAGCTGCGCCGGGCGCCCGCCATGGCGCGCCCCGCCCGGCGCCTTGACCCCGTCTCGCTGCGCATCAGCCTTGGCGCGCTGCACTCGATCTGCGAGGAGATGGGGAGCGTGCTCGTGCGTGCATCGCACTCGGCCAACATCAAGGAGCGCCGGGACGCCTCAAGCGCGCTCTTTGACGCCGCCGGGCAGCTGGTCATGCAGGCCGAGCACATACCGGTGCATCTGGGCGCGATGCCCGAGGCGGTGGCGGCGGTGCTCGGCTTCGAGCAGCGGCCGGGGAGCTCATTCATCCTCAACGACCCCTACGCCGGCGGCACGCACCTGCCGGACATCACGATCATCACCCCCGCCTTCCTGGCCGGCGAGCTGATCGGCTTTGCAGCCACGCGCGCCCACCATGCCGACGTCGGCGCAAGCGAGCCCGGGTCAATGCCCGCGCACTCGCGCACGCTCGCCGAGGAGGGGATCGTGATCGCCCCCCAGCGGATCGAGACGGAGACGATCGAGCGTCTGGTCGCCTCGATGCGCCAGCCGCGTGAGCGCCGCGCAGATCTGCGCGCACAGCTTGCCTCCTGCCGGCTCGGCGCCGAGCGGCTGCGCGCGCTCGCCTCAAGCGTCGGCGCCGCGCGCCTGCACGCCCAGCTCGACGCCGTGCTCGACTACGCTGAGCGGCGCATGCGCAGCGAGCTTGTCCGACTGCGCGAGCGCCACGGCGAGGAGCTCCACAACGAGGACGTCCTGGAGGGCTCCGAGCACGAGCTCACCCTGCGTCTGCGCGTGCTGCTTGGGCAGGGCTCCGCGACGCTCGACTTTCGCGGCTCCGCCCCCGCCGATCCAGGCAACCTCAACTGCCCGCTTGCCGTCACCCGCTCGGCCTGCTACTACGCGCTGCGGGTGCTGTGCGACCCCGACATCCCCCCCTGCGCCGGCTCTTACCGACCGCTGCAGGTGCTCGCAGACCCCGGCTCGATCCTTGACGCCAGGCCGCCCGCCGCGGTGGCGGCGGGCAATGTCGAGACCTCCTCGCGCGTCGCCGATCTCGTGCTCGGCGCCTTCGGGCGCGCGCTGGGCCAGGGGACCATGAACAACCTCACCCTCGGCAACGAGCGCTTCTCCTACTACGAGACGATCGGCGGCGGCCAGGGCGCCTGCCCGGACGCACCGGGCCCAAGCGGTGTGCACGTGGCGATGAGCAACACGCTCAACACCCCTGTGGAGACGCTCGAGCGCGACTACCCGCTGCGTGTGCGCAGCTACGCGATCAGGCGCGGCAGCGGCGGCGAGGGGCGCCACCAGGGCGGCGATGGCGTGGTACGCGAGATCGAAGCCCGCGAGCAGATGCGCTTCTCGCTGATCGCCGAGCGCAGATCGCATCCCCCGCGCGGCGCCCAGGGGGGCGCTGACGGCGCGCCCGGGCGCGACCGCCTGCTGCGCGCAGGAGGCCCGGCGCTGGGGGAGCCGCTCGCCGCCAAGAGCTCCGGCACGCTGCAGCCAGGCTGGCGCATCCGCGTCGAGACACCGGGCGGCGGCGGCTTTGGCTCGCCCGCGCGCCGGCGGCGCCAGCGACCGCGCCAAGCCAGCGAAGGGGAGCCCGACAGCCGCTAGCATCAAATTGCCGGCCGGCGGCCCCCCACCCACCCCCGCCGGTCGGCACTCCTTCGGGCAGATCGTCGCCGCGCGACCGCCGCCCAGCTCGGGCCCGCCTCCGGTAAGGCGTCGATTTGCAGGCAATTTGAGAATCCCGTGATTATCGCCTATGCTTAGCCCCCAGACCGCGCCGGTCGTACCCTCCGGCGGCACGGTCAACTGTTTGTTGTCGTTCGACCCCTCCAGGATCTCCGATGCCAATTGCTCTCAAAGAATGGGCGGTCACCGTCCGCGCCCTCGCTGAAGGCGAGCAGCTGATCACCCTCCGCAAAGGAGGCGTGCGCGAGCCCGAGAAGCGCTTCCGCCTCGAGCACAACCGCTTCTTCCTCTACCCCACCTTCGACCACCAGTCCTACCACCTGGTGCGCGAATCCCACCAGCCCGAGATCAAGCGCGCGCTCGAGGAGGGCGTCTGGCCGGAGGGCGAGCCGAGCCTGCGCGAGCTGACGCTCGCCGCCGAGGTGCCCCAGCCCGACCGCGTCCGCATCCGCGCCTTCGCGGAGGTCGCAGCGCACTTCACGATCACCGACCGCCGCACGGTCGAGGCGCTCTCGCCCTTCTACGTCTGGACCAGCGACTACGCGGAGAAGCGCCTGGAATGGAAGCGGCGTCACCCGCTGCACGTGCTGCTCCTGCGCGCATACCGCATCCCACGCCCCGTAACCGTGCGCGTGCGCGACGAGCATCTGGGCTGCCGCTCCTGGTGCGAGATCCAGCGCGACCTGCCCTTCGAGGGCACGCCGGTGCTCTCCGAGGGCGAGTTCGAACGCGCCAGCGAGGAGATCGAATCGATCATCCGCGAGGCGGCCGCGCCGGCGCTCGTCTGAGTCGCGCTAGGCCTCCTTGCCGCCTTCCAGCAGCGCTTCCCGCGCCGCCTGCAGGCCGCCGGCGGCGACGAAGACGTCAAAGGGGCCGCCCGCCAGCAGCTCCGGGATCGGACGATCGGCTGCTCGCCGCAGCAGCGCAGGGATGCCCGCGTCCAGGAGCAGCTGGCGCACCATCTCCCCCTCCGGCTCATTGCTTGCGCGCGTCAGGCGCACGAGCGGCCCCTCGGCGTAGCGGGGGTTGATCTTGCGCGCCTGCTCGCGCAGCGCGCTCGGGCGCCCTGCGCCCTGGCCCCGCTGAGCCACTCTGCCAAGGGGGACGCCGCAGTGCTGGCAGAAGCGCTCCGGCTCGGCGTGCGTGGTGCCGCAGAGCGGGCAGCGCAGCGCGCCTGCGCGCTCAGCGTGCCGCCTGCTCGCTGCCTGCCGGCGCCACCTCAACCACTACCTCCGAGACGACCGCGCCGTCGATCAGGTAGGAGCGGACCGCGGGCTCCTCCCCGGCGAGGCCGACGATCAGCCACTCGACTCCCGGCCAGGACTGAGCGAAGTTGATGTCCGTCTGAGAGGGGTAGGGCGCGGTGCGCGTGTGCGAGTGGTAGATCGCCCCCAGCGACAGCCCTTCGGCCTCGATCCTGTTGTGCAGCTCCAACACCTCGCGCGGGTCGATCTCAAAGCGCAGCGGGCTTGCGGCGGCGTTGCGCGCGGGATGCACACGCGCGGCCCGGCGCTCGCCCGCGAGCTCGCCGAAGGCGATCACCCCGCAGCACTCGTTCGGCGCCTCGCTGAGCGCGTGCTCGACGATCTGAGCGAGTAGCTCCTGCGCGATCACCATCGCTGCCTGCCAACCGCCGGAGCCCGGCAGCTACCACCAGACGGTCGCGTCGATGTCCGAGAGCTCCTCGAGCGGACGCGTGTAGATGCCGCTGGAGAGGTATTTCCAGCCGCCGTCGGCAACCAAGAACACCACATTCCCCTCATCGAGCTCCTCTGCGATGCGCACCGCCACACGCGCGACCGCGCCGGATGAGGGGCCGGCAAAGAGCCCCTCCCGCTCGAGCAGTCGCCTGGTGAAGCGGATCGCGTCGGCGTTGCGCACGAAGATCTTGCGGTCCAGCAGCGAGAGGTCGATGATCGGCGGGATGAAGCCTTCATCGAGCGAGCGCAGCCCCTGCACGGGCTCCCCGGGCATCGGCTCGGCGGCGACGATCTTGACCGCCTCGCCGAAGGCCTCCTTCAGGCGCCGGCCGCAGCCCATCAGCGTCCCGCCGGTGCCGAGGCCCGCCACGAATGCCGAGACCTCCTCGAGCGCTTCTAAGATCTCAACCGCCGTGCCGTTGTAGTGGGCGGCGGGGTTGGCCTTGTTGCCGTACTGGTAGGGCATGTACCACGAGGAGTCCTGGGCGGCCAGCTCAAGCGCCTTCTCGACCGCCCCATTGGAGCCCTTGGCGCCCTCGGAGAAGATCACCTTGGCGCCGTACATCTGAAGCAGCTGGCGACGCTCGGCGGTGACGTTCTCGGGCATCACGACCGTCAGCTCATAGCCCTTGCGCGCGCAGATCATCGCCAGCGCGATACCGGTGTTGCCGGAGGTCGGCTCGATGATCCGCTGCCCGCGCGCCAGCGCGCCGCGCTCCTCGGCGTCCTCGATCAGCGCCCGCGCGACACGGTCCTTGACCGAGCCGGTCGGGTTGGTGCCCTCGAGCTTCGCCCAGATGCGCACGCCCTCCTTGGGTGAGAGCGTGGGCAGCTCGACCAGCGGCGTGTTGCCGATCGCTGCGACCAGGTCGCTGAAGCGACCCGCGCAGGGCTTGTTGCACAGCCGTTCGAGGGCCATCTCCTAAGGAAATATAGCCAGCCGCAGAGGCCGGGACCAGGGCCTGGATCTGCGCACGCGCAGCCTGGGCGCAGCGACGGCGCAGGCGCCCGCGAGGAGGCCACCGGGTCGCGCTCGCCCCGCCGCGCGGCGCGCCCGTCTGCCGCACAGCGCAGGGAGCATCCTGTGCGTTTACATATGCACGTGTGCTGTCAATCACACTTACACGCAACCGTAGTTTGTACGGTGGTCTCTGTAGGCATCAGGGATCGAAGATGACGGCGGTTGAGGTTTGCGCGGTGCTCCGGGTCGACGCCAGCAAATAGCGAGCTTCAAGGAGCATCGGGTGCACAGCACAGCCCACTTCAGGCCCAGGCGCTTACCGCGACTGGCAGGGCGCATCGCCCGCGGGGGGAGCGGACGGCCGCTGCCCTGGGCCAGCCGGCGCCACCACACGCGTCCCCGCCTGCGCACGCGTGGCGCGCTGAGCGTGTCGCGCCGCCGAGCGCTTGGCGCCCTGGGCGTCTGGGCGCTGGCGGTGGTCGGGCTCGGGCTGCTCGGCCAGCGTGTCGAAGGTCGCCTCAGCCCGCTCACGCTGGAAGTCCCGGGCTCTCCCTCCGCCAAGGCTGAAGCGCTGCTGCAGCACAGGTTCGGCAACTCGATACCGATCGCGATCCTGCTGCGCGGCTCACCCCAGGCGCTGGCAAGCCAGGGCCCGGCCGTCGTGCGCTCGCTGCGGACACTCTCCAACGTGGAGGTGCTCTCACCCTTCGAAGGCAGCCAGACGTTCGCGTCCGCCAGCAAGAGCGAGCTGCGACCGACACCTGACGCCGCGCTTGTGCTCGTCAGCTTCATCAGGAGGCAGAGCGAAGCGATGGCGACGGTGCCCGCAACCGAAAGCATCCTCAAGCGCACCGTGCGCGCCCCGGTGCACAGCTACCTGACCGGCCTGGCGGTGGTCGGCAAGGCGCTGCAGGACGCCACGCTGTCGAGCACCGAGCAGGCGGAGCTGATCGCCCTGCCGGTTCTGATTCTCGTGCTCCTGCTCGTCTTCCGCTCGCCCGTTGCGGCCGCGCTGCCGCTGCTGATGGGCGGCGCGACGGTGGTCGCCGGACACGGCCTGCTGTGGCTTGCAAGCTTCATCACGCCGATCAACTCGCTCGGGGTGGCGATCGCCGCGATGATGAGCCTCGCGCTCGGCGTCGACTACTCGCTGCTGATGATCTCCCGCGTGCGCCAGGAGCTGGCCGCGGGCGCAAGCCACCCGGCCGCGATCGCCACCGCCAGGCGTCTCGCCGGGCGCACGATCGCGGCAGCCGGCGGCACGCTCGCGCTGACGATGCTTGCCGCAAGCGCGGTCGCGACGCCGGGCCTGCTCGGACCGGTCGCAATCGGGGTTGTCATCTCGGGGCTGCTCAGCGTCGCGCTGGCGCTCACCGCGCTGCCCGCGATGCTGCGCCTCCTGGGCCCCCTGCTCAACCGCTGGGAGCTGCGGCTGCCGCGGCGAGGCCAGGGGCGCTCGCTCCCCGGCGCTGCGGCCCTGGCGCAGCGGCTGCTGTCGCATCCGGCGCTGGTCGCCCCGGCGATCCTGCTTGGCATGCTGGCGCTCGCGGTGCCGGCAGGAGCGCTGCAGATGGGCCCGCCGGATCCCTCCGAGCTTCCCGCCGGCAGCCCGGTTCGCACCGCGGTCAGAGTGGTTGAACGGACCATCGGCCCGGGCTGGACGGCGCCTTTTGTCATCATCGCAAACGCCCACAGCGGCCCGATGACGACATCGCAGCGCATCGATGCGCTCGCGCGCTGGCAGGCTGAAGTCGCGCGGGCACCCGATGTCGCGGCAGTGCTCGGGCCCGCCTCGGTCGCCGGCGCACAGCAGCGCCTCGCCGAAGCGCACGTGCAGCTTGCAGCTGCGCCGCGGCAGCTCACCGCAGCCGATCGCGGCGTCGCTGGCCTGCGCTCGGGCCTGCAGAGCGCGCGCTCAGGAGTGCAGGCGCTGCGCAGCGGCCTCGCTGCCGCGCTTGGCGGCGCCAAGGCGCTGGGCTCGGGCCTGCAGAGCGCGCACGGCGCGGCCGGTGAGCTGGCAAGCGCAGGCGGGCGCGCTCACAGCGGCGCGCAGGCGCTGGCCGCCGGCGCCGGAGTCGCCCAGCAGGGCGCAAGCCGCCTGGCGGCCGAATCGGCTCGCGCACGCGCGGGGGCGGGCGAGCTGGCCTCGGCTAGCGCCCGCGCGCACGCCGGCGCAAGCCGCCTGGCGGCCGAATCGGCTCGCGCACGCGCGGGGGCGACGCAGATCGCAGCCGCCGCGGAAGGCGCCCAGCAGGGCGCAAGCAGCCTTGCCGCCGAATCGGGGCACGCGCGCGCGGGCGCCGGCGAGCTCGCCGAAGGGCTGGCGCAGGCCGCAGACGCATCGGCGCAGCTGGCGCACGGCCTGGGCGAAGCCGAAGCGGGCGCGAAGGCGCTGGCGGCATCGGACCATCGGCTCGCGACCGGCGCCGCAGAAGAGGCGACGGGGATGGAAGAACTTGACGCGACCGTCCGCGCAGTCGCAGCGCCACTGCAGCTGCTCAGCGAAGAGCTTCACGCCTGGGCGGGCCTGATCGAAGCCTCGCGCAGCTCTGAAGCCGCAATCGAAGCAAAGCTTGAGGAAGCGATGCGCCAGCTCGAAGCGATGACGCTCGGACGCGAAGACCCCCGCTACCCCGCGCTCGCCCAGGCGCTCTCCTCGCTCAAGGGCATGCTTGAAGGCAGTGGGCTGGCGAGGCTCGAAGGCGGACGCAGACAACTGCAGAGCGCGCTCGAACGCCTGCTTGCGCTCCCCGAAGAGCTCTCGAAGCTCCTGACCGACTTCAACCGCCTCACGGTCGGCGCCAGAAGAATCGCGACGGGCGCTCAGGAATCCGAAGAAGGCGCCCAGCGGCTGAGCTCCGCGATCGATGCTCTGCACCACGGCAGCGGGCAGCTCGCGGGCGGCATGCAGAGCCTGCAGGCCGGCGCTGGCCGGCTCGAGGGCGGCCTTGCGCTGCTTGAAGCCGGCAGCGGGCAGCTCGCGGGCGGCCTCGGCCAGCTCAGCGCGGCCAACCGAGGTCTGGCGGGCGGCTTGAACGCGCTGGCAGGGGGCAACCAGGCTCTTGCAGGCGGCCTGGGAAGGGTTGCCACGGGCAGCGATCGCCTCGCTGGGGGCCTGGGGACGCTGGCGGCGGGCAACCGGCAGCTGGCAGGCGGCCTGGGCGCGGCCGTCGCGGGCAGCGGTCGCTTGGCCGGAGGCCTGGAAGCTCTGGCCGCGGGCAACCGGCAGCTGGCAGGCGGCCTGGGCGCGGCCGTCGCGGGCAGCGGTCGCTTGGCCGGCGGCCTCGCGAGCGCCCATCAGCGCACGGGCGCGCTGCAGGCGGGCCTCGCAGCGGCGCAACGACCCCTCGCTCACTACGCGGCGATGCTAGAACGCTATGAGCACGACTTCCGGCTGCTGCACGCAAAGGCGCCGGGCACGCTCGACTCCGGCTACCTAGTGCTCGCTGCGCTCGACGGCACCGTCGGCGCAGCGCGCGAACAGGCAGCGCAGCTGGTCAATGTCAACGGCGGCGGCCAGGCGGCGCGCATGATGATCATCGCCGCAAGCCCGCCCAACTCCGCAGCGACCGCGGCGCTCTCCGCGCGTCTGCGGGCCTCGCTGCCGGCGCTAGCGCGGGCGACCGGCGCGACCGTGCAGGTCGGTCAGGGTGCGCAGTACCTGCTCGACTACAAGAACGCCAACACCGCGCGCTTCCCCTGGCTCGTGCTCTCGCTGGCGGCGATCGCCGCACTGATGCTGATCGTGATTCTGCGGGCGCTGCCGCTGGCGCTGATCGCCGTCGCGCTGAACCTCGCGACGATCGCGGTCGCGCTCGGCGCGCTGGAGCTGCTGACCGCAACGCACCTGCTCGGCGGTCCCGGCTACATCGACGCGGCCTCCGGCGCGGGCATCGTCTCGATCATGTTCGTCCTCTCGATCGACTACGAGGTGTTCCTGCTGATGCGCATGCGCGAGCACTGGCTGGCGCGCCGCGACGCCAATGCGGCGATCTTCCACGGGCTGGGCAACACGGCCGGCGTGATCACCGGATCGGCCGCGATCATGACGGCGGTCTTCTGCGCCTTTGCCAGCGCCTCGGTGGTGCCGCTGCGTCAGTTCGGCATCGGCCTCACGATCGCGGTGCTGCTCGATGCGACGCTCGTCCGGCTGGTCCTGCTGCCGGCGCTGATGCGGCTGGCAGGCGCGCGCATCTGGTGGCTGCCGCGCGCGCTCGAGCGCCGCCTGCCGGCAATCGAGGGCACCGCGTCAGCCTGACGCCGCGATCCTCGCGGCGAGCGCTTCGCCCCGCTAGCGCCGCCCGCCGGCCATCGCGGGCAGGATCACCAGCGTGTCGGACTCGGCGACCGGCGTCTGCAGCCCGTCGAGCACGCGCACATCCTCGTCGTTGAGGTAGACGTTCACGAAGCGATTGAGCTCGCCCTCGGCGGAGAAGAGCTGCTCGCCGGTGGCCGGATGGGCGGCGACGAGCGCGCTCAGGACCTCGCCGACGCTGGCCCCCTCGGCGTGCAGCTCGCGCTCGCCGCCGACCGCGGCGCGCAGCACGGGTGGGATCTTCACGGTAGCCATGACCGAGAGGCTATCCGGCCGCGGCGCAGAACGCCTCGTAGTCCGGGAATACCCCCATCTCCTGATCGCTGATCTCCTCCGGGGCACGCGAGCAGATCGGGCAGGCGGGATCGCGACGGACCTTGACCTCGGTCAGCGTCGCCGCCAGCGCGTCATAGAGCAGCAGACGGCCGATCGCAGGCTCGCCGATCCCGCAGATCAGCTTCACGACCTCGGTCGCCTGCAGCAGCCCCATCGTGCCCGGAAGCACGCCCAGCACGCCGTTTGCGCCACAGGAGGGGGCAAGCTCGGCCGGCGGCGGCTCGCGGAAGAGGCAGCGGTAGCAGGGTCCCTCGTAGGGGACGAAGACCGACAGCTGGCCGTCGAAGCCCAGGATCGACGCTGAGACGACCGGCTTCTTCAGCCGCACGCTGGCGTCGTTGAGCAGGTAGCGCGTGGGGAAGTTGTCGAGCCCGTCCACGATCACGTCATAGTCCGAGATGATCTCGAGGATGTTCGAGGCGTCGATGCGCACCGGGTACTTGACGACGTTCACGTCCGGGTTCAGCGCCGTGATCGTCTGCTCGGCGGAGTCCACCTTCGGCACCCCGATGCGCTCGCTGTTGTGGATCACCTGGCGCTGCAGGTTGGAGCGATCGACCGCGTCGTTGTCGACGATCCCAAGCGTCCCCACGCCGGCCGCCGCAAGGTAGAGCGCCGCGGGCGAGCCCAGCCCGCCGGCGCCCAGCAGCAGCACCTTGGCGTCAAGCAGCTTCTGCTGGCCCTCCAGCCCGATCTCCGGGACAAGCAGGTGGCGCGAGTAGCGATCAAGCTGCTCGGCGCTGAGCGTGCGCGGGATCTCGACCTCGTAGCCGCGGTCCTTCCAGAGCGTGATGCCGCCGGTCATCGAGCGCACGTTCTGGTAGCCAAGCTCGTTGACGAGCGTGCGCGCGGCATAGGCGGAGCGCACGCCGGAGGCGCAGTAGAGGATCACCGCCGCGCCGCGGTCCGGCACGGTCGCTTCGAAGCGCGACTCCAGGTAGGCGCGCGGCACGTGCTTGGCGCCGGGGATCTTGCCTGCCGAAAGCTCCTCGGTCTCGCGCACATCGACGATCACAACACCCTCCTCGCGCAGCTCCTTGACCTCCGCGGGATCGACCTCGACGATCTCGCTCTTGACCCTGCGCAGCAGCTCTGCACCGGTAACGCTCATCTCAAAACTCCTGAACTGTGGTCGACTTTCATGTACTTCAGTCAGTATAGCGAGCGCGGAGGCCTTCAGGGCGCCCCGCCTGCCGCCGCCAGGCCTGCGCCCCGCACCCTCAGGGCGCCCCGCAGGCGCCGGCCGCTGGAGCTCCGCCACGGCACCGCCGCGCGGCGCTCAGCCGACGCTCAAATAGGTATAGCCGACGCGGCTGGGCGCAGCGACCGGCGTGCCGTTGAACGTCGCCTTGGCGCGGTAGCGCCCGACTGCCGGGATTGGGAACGGCACGCTCGCGCTCCCTTGGACGGCAAGCACATGCAGCTCGCGATCGAACTGCCAGCCGAAGACCGGGTTGTAGCGCTGCACTTCGATGCCAACCGGGCCGCCGGCGCCGGGTCGCACGGAGACCACGATCGGAACGCTTTCGCCGGGATGGACGGAGCCGTTTGCAAAGGCAATCGTGGTTGTTGTGAGAGACCGCGACTCGCGGAAGAGCCGGTAGGAGCCCTGGCTGCCGCGGCGGATCGCGACCACGACGTAGTAGCGACCCGGGCGCACCGTTCGCTGCATGCTCTCATTGCCGCTCGAGCCGCAAGCGCAGTCGATCAGGCGCCCGCTTTCCTCCCGCAGCTGCAGGTCGATAGCCGTGCTTTCGCCTGCCCGCAGGCGCAGCGTGAGCACCGAGTGCGAGCGAACGCGGATGTGATAGATGCGCAGCACCGACGCGCCCGCCGCGCTCAGCCGCCCGGAGACCGTCTCGTTGTTGCGCAGCGTGGCTCCCGGCCCGATCTCGGCCGGGCTCGCAGCCGCCACAGCGAGGTGGAAACGCTGCAGACCGTTGAAGCGCTGGGAGGGGGTGACCTCGAGCACATAGCGTCCCGTGTGCCCGGGTCCGGGCGTGAAGAGCGTGTATGCGGAGCAGCGCAGCCGCGCCAGCGGCCTGGCCGATTCGAAGCTGGTCGTCCTCGGACCGTAGAGGGCCGCCGAGACGCAGGCCTTCGGTGTCTTGTTGACTAGCGAGACGATGTAGCTTACGCCTTCGCGCAGCTGCGCCGAGTAGACCGCGTTGACGTACTGGATGCGATCGACGCGCCCGCTGGCGCCGGCGGCGGGCAGGGGCGCGCCCGGCGGCCGCTGCGGTGGCGTCGGCACGTAGACCTGCAGGGTGAAGGGCGCCAGGCGAGAACCCGCGAGCGCCGCCACCCGGATCGCGTATTCGCCGCCCTTTGCGACCGCCGCACGCAGCGCGGCGCGGCCGGAGCGACCGGTCACCGCGCAGGCGATCGGCTGGTAGGTCGAGCGGACCACGCGGTAGAGGTCGACGGTCGCTTCCAGCTTTCCCTGCGCCTGCAGCTCGAGCGCAACCTGCTGAGCCTGCCGGGCGCTGAAGGTGTACCACACCGAGCTGAGCGTCCCCGGGCGGCAGCGCGATTCAGGTTCGCCCGCTTCGATGCTCGCGCCGACCGTCGTGCCGCTGAGCGCGGCCGGAAGTGAGCCGACCGGCTGGGCGTCTTCCAGTCGATCGTTGGCGGGCGCCCGCGGCGGCGCCGGCGCTTCTTGCTCGCCGAGCGCGACCGCCGAGCGAGCTGCTCCTCGCGCCCCGGCGACCGGCGCCAAGATGCCAGGGATCGCCGCAACCATTAGCAGCGCGCAGCATTGCCTGACCCAGATCTGCCGCATTCGGGGCCTCCATTCCACATCCGCGCGCGCGCTCCTGCATCTGCCGGCGATGCGCGCGATGGCGCAGCGGCGTGCCGGCGGCGCCCCTGCGCCTGATACCCTAGTGACCAGGTCGGCATTGGCCGCCGCGCTCGCTCGAGCGCGTGCAGGCGCCACCGCCGACCAGACCCCCGACACGTGGGCAGCAGATGATCTTCTCCAGCAAATCCGAGTACGGCGTGCGCGTGATGGTCGCGCTCGCACGCCATGCAGACCTGCGCGAGGAGGGCTCGCCAGAGGCGCTCTCGCTGGCGGAGATCGCCGCCGAGCACGCGATGCCGCTGGCCTACCTCGAGCATCTGGTCGCGCGGCTGCGCCGCGCCGGCCTGATCGACTCCCGCCGCGGCGCCCGCGGCGGCTACCTGCTCGCCCGCCCCGCCGAGCAGATCAGCCTCGCGGAGATCATCGAGGCGCTGGAGGGCGTGATCGCGCCGATCGAGTGCATCTCGCTGAGTGCCGGCGGCGAGCTGATCTGCGCGCGCGAGAGCGAGAGCCAAGCGGCCTGCCCGACCAAGCTGCTCTGGACGCGCGTGCGCGGAGCGATTCTCACGACGCTGCACGAGACGACGCTGGCGGAGCTGCTTGCGGGAGCGCAGAGCCGCCCAACCCGTGAACCACTAACGACAGGAGCCTGATCAGCATGGCTGAGCTTGAAATCCAGAACCTGCACGTGCGCACCGAGGAGCGCGAGATCCTCCGCGGCGTGAACCTGGCGATCGAGGGGGGCGAGATCCACGCCCTGATGGGGCCCAACGGCTCGGGCAAGTCCACGCTTGCCAACACGCTGCTTGGCCACCCCGCCTATGAGGTGACAGAGGGGCGCATCCTCTTCAAGGGGCAGGACATCGCCGAGTGGGATCCGCACGAGCGCGCCCGCGCGGGGCTGTTTTTGGCCTTTCAGTACCCGGTTGCGATCCCGGGCGTCTCGGTCGCGAACTTCCTGCGCATGGCGATCAACGCCAAGCGCGCAGAGCCGATCGCGGTCAAGGAGTTCCGCGAGCTGTTGGCGCGTGCGGTCGAGCTGCTTGACGTCGACCGCTCCTTCACCGCGCGCGCGCTCAACGACGGCTTCTCCGGGGGCGAGAAGAAGCGCGCGGAGATCCTGCAGATGGCGATGCTCGAGCCCGAGATCGCGATCCTCGACGAGACCGACTCAGGTCTTGACATCGACGCCCTGCGCACCGTCGCCGAAGGCGTCGCGAAGCTGCATGCGGCAAACGGCTTAGGCGCGCTGATCATCACCCACTACCAGCGCATCCTCCACTACATCAAGCCTCAGTTCGTGCACATCATGCTCGATGGGCGCATCGTCCTGGAGGGCGGCGAGGAGCTCGTGGAGCGCCTCGAGCGCGAAGGCTACGACCAGATTCGCAAGGAACATGGCGCCCTCGTCTCCTGAGCGCGGCGCCAGCGCCACGCGCGAGGCGACCCTCTACCGGCCGCTTGCCGGTGCGGGCGCGCGCGCCGATCTGGCGGCGCACCCCGCGTGCGCCGATGCCACCGGCGCCGAGGAGATCGCAGCCCAGCTGCGCAAGGCGGCGCTCTCAGCATACGAGCGCCTCGAGCTGCCCGAGTGGCGCCGCTCGGGGTTCTGGACGACAAGCTTTGCCGCGCTTGACATTTCGGCGCTCGAGGCCCGCCACCACGAGCCGGGCACCTCGAGCACCGAGGAGCTGCTCGCCGCACCGCTGGCGGCGCTGCCGGCGCGTGAGCGCGCCGGGCGCATCATCCAGCTTGACGGCTCGATCGTCGCCGTCGAGCTTGCGCCGAGCTTCGCCGAGCGCGGCGTAATCCTCTGCCCGCTCGCCGAGGCGCCCGCCCGTGAGCCCAAGGCCTTCTCCGAGCACTTCTCGCGCCGGCTGACGATCGACCGCCACAAGCTGGAGGCGGCAAACGCGGCGCTGTGGAGCGATGGCGTGTTTTTGTACGTGCCGCCCGGATGCGCGGCGCAGGAGCCCTTTGAGATCATCAATGTGGTCTCGGGAGCGGGCGTGGCCCAGCACGCGCGCGTGCTGATCGTGGGCGAGCGGGCGAGCGACTTTCGCGTGCACGAGCACGGCATCGCCCCCGATGGCATCGGTCAGGCGCTGCACACCGAGAGCTTCGAGCTCTACCTCCACGATGGCGCGCGCTGCCGGCTTGCCAACATCGAGGACTGGGGCAGCGGCGAGGTCTTCAACCAGACCACGCGCGTGGTCAGCGTCGGGCGCGACGCCTACTGCCACTGGCTGCCCGCCCAGCTTGGCGGCCACCTGATGCACGAGCATCTTGAGCTTGCCCTCAGCGAGCCCGGCGGCGACATGGCATTTCGCGGGCTCTTCTTCAGCGAGGGCGCCGAGCAGCTGGACACCTTTGCCGTCGACCTGCACGAGACGGGCCCCTCCGGCGGGGATGTGCACTTCCGGGGGGCCGCCACCGGCTCAAGCCGCGCCTCGATGGAGGGTCTGATCAAGATCAACCCGGGCGCACAGCAGAGCCACACCTACCTGCAGATCCACACGATGATGCTCTCTGATCAGGCGCGCATCGACGCCATCCCCTCGGTGCTCGTCTCCGCCGACGACGTCTCGGCCTCGCATGGCGGCACGGTCGGCGAGCTCGACGAGAGTGCGATCTTCTACATGGCAAGCCGCGGGCTGGATCGCGCAGCGGCGGTGCGCGTGCTGGTCGAGGGCTTCTTCGAGCCGATCATCGCCGAGCTTGCCGACGGGCCCCTTGAAGAGCTCGTACGCGCAAAGATCGCCGCCAAGCTCGCCCGCGCACGCACGGAGATCGAGGCCTACGTCCGCTCCCGCTAGCAGCACGACCGCCACGCAGGGCCAGCCCGAGCAGAGCGCGCCCGGCCTGGGGTCGGCGCCCGCGCTCAAGCCGCCCGCCGGGGCGCTGCTGCCCGAGGCGCTGCGCGCGGACTTCCCGATCCTGCAGCGGCAGATCGAGGGCCGGCCGCTGATCTACCTGGACTCCGCCGCCACCGCGCAGAAGCCCCGGGCGGTGATCGAGGCGATCGCCGCCCACCTCTCAGAGCGCAACGCCAACGTCCACCGCGGCCTCTACCCGCTCGCGCGCGAGGCCGACGCCGCCTACGAGAGCGCGCGCGCTGCGATCGCGCGCTTCATGGGCGCCCCGGCTCAGGGAACCGTGTTCACAAAGAACGTCACCGAGGCGATCAACCTGGTCGCCTACGCCTGGGGGCGGCAGCAGCTGCGCCGCGGCGAGGTGATCCTGACCACGCAGATGGAGCACCACGCCAACATCGTGCCCTGGCAGGAGCTCTGCCGTGAGCGGCAGGCGCAGCTGCGCTTCCTGGCGGTCGACTCCGAAGGCCAGATCGACCTCGCGCAGCTGCGCGCGGAGCTTGAGGGACACGCTGTGCGTCTTGTCGCCTGCGCGCACATCTCAAACGTGCTCGGGACGATCAACCCCGTTGCGCAGATCGTCGAGATCGCCCACCAGGCGGGCGCGCTGGTGCTGATCGACGGCGCCCAGGCCGCTGCACAGCTGCCCGTCGACGTGGGCGCGCTCGGCTCGGACTTCTACGCCTGGACCGGCCACAAGGTGCTTGGGCCGACCGGCATCGGCGTGCTGCACGCAGACCCGGCGCTGCTTGAGAGCATGGGCCCCTTCCTCACCGGCGGCGACATGATCGCCTCGGTGCAGGAGCAGTGCTCAACATGGAACGAGGTCCCCTACAAGTTCGAGGCGGGGACGCCCCCGATCGCCGAGGCGGTCGGCCTGGCCGCGGCGGTCGCCTATCTGCAGGACATCTCGATGGAGGCGGTGCGCAGCCACGATGAGCGCCTCAGCGCCCACCTGCTCGCCCGCCTCGCGGAGGTTCCGGGCCTGCGCATCTTCGGGCCGCGCCTCCCCCAGGCACGCGGCGCCTTGGTCTCCTTTGCGATCGATGGCGTGCACCCCCACGACATCGCCGAGATCGCAGGCGGCGAGGGGATCTGCATCCGCGCCGGCCATCACTGCGCCCAGCCGCTGATGCGCCGCCTCGGGGTGCCCGCCACCGCGCGCGCCTCGCTTGCCCTCTACAACCGCCCGGAGGAGATCGACGCGCTGGCGGCGGCGCTGCTGCGCGCGCGCCAGATCTTCGCCGACTAGAGTGGGATCGAGGCAAGTTGAGCGAGGACCTCTACCGCGAACAGATCCTTGACCACTACAAGCGCCCGCGCAACTTCGGCGAGCTTGAGCCACACGACCTGCAGGCGCACGAGCACAACCCCCTCTGCGGCGATGAGCTCACCGTGCAGATTCGCGTCGCGGAGGGCAGGATCGCCGACCTGCGCTTCTCCGGCCAGGGCTGCGCGATCTCCCAGGCGGCCGCATCGATCGCCTCTGAGGAGCTGATCGGGATGGAGCTCTCCGAGGCTGCGGGCCTCTCCGCGGACTGGATGCTCGAGCTGCTGGGGATCCCGATCTCGGCCACCCGGCGCAAGTGCGCGCTGCTCGGGCTGAAGGTGCTGCGTGCCGCGATCACCGGCGAGGGCAGCTGGCCGAACGGCAGCGCCGCGGGCGCGATATAATCCCTACCGCGCGGCACGGGATTGGGTGGTGCCGCAGAGCTGATCCCCGCACACGCCAACTGAGAGGTCTTACAAGATGGCAACTATCGACCGCACACGCACGAAGAGCAAGGCTGCAAAGCAGAGCCCGATCGTCGAGGGCGCAGAAGGCGAGCTGCGTGCCCGCAAGGGAATCTCGCGCGAGGTCGTGGAGGAGCTCTCACGGATCAAGGGCGAGCCGGAGTGGATGCGCGCGCACCGTCTGCGCTCGCTTGAGATCTTCGAGCGCAAGCCGATGCCCAAGTGGGGCGTGCCGCTGGAGGGGCTGAACTTCGACGAGCTGGTGCTCTACTCCCCGCCCACCACCGGCCGCTTCAACTCCTGGGATGAGGTGCCCGCGGAGATGAAGAAGACCTACGAGGACCTAGGCATCCCCCAGGCCGAGCGCGAACACCTCGCCGGCGTGGTTGGCGTCTGGCGCCAGGAGCCCGTCTACGAGGGCCTCAAGGAGGAGTACAGAAAGCAAGGGATCCTGTTCTGCTCGATGGACACCGCGATCAGGGACTACCCCGAGCTGGTGCAGCGCTACTTCATGACCAAGTGCGTGCCACCGCAGGACAACAAGTTCTCCGCCCTGCACGGCGCGGTCTGGTCGGGCGGCTCCTTCGTCTACGTCCCGCCGGGCGTCAAGGTCGACCTGCCGCTGCAGGCCTACTTCCGCATGGAGGGCGCCGGCGAGGGCACCTTCGAGCACACCCTGATCATCGCCGACGAGGGCTCCGACGTCAACTACATCGAGGGTTGCACTGCGCAGACCTACTCGGTCAACTCGATGCACTCGGCGGTCGTGGAGATCTTCGTCAAGGAGGGCGCGAAGGCCCGCTACACGACCGTCCAGAACTGGTCCAAGGACGTCTACAACCTCAACACCAAGCGTGCGATGGTCGAGGCGGAGGGCACCGTCGAGTGGGTCGGCGGATCGATGGGCGCAAAGTACGTCATGCTCTACCCGGCCTCCTACCTGCTCGGAGAGCATGCCCGCGCCGATCACCTCAACGTCGGCGTCGCCTCGGGCGCTGTTCACAAGGACACCGGCGCGAAGGTCCTCCACCACGCGCCCAACACGACCTCGAACATCCTTGCCAAGTCGATCTCCAAGGACGGCGGCATCATGGGCTACCGCGGCCTGGTGAAGATGAGCAAGAACGCTCACGGCTCCAAGGCGCGCGTGCAGTGCGACGGCCTGATGATGGACGGGCGCTCGCGCTCTGACACCTGGCCGGACATCCAGGTCCAGTGCCCGCACGTGACGGTCGCCCACGAGGCCACGGTCGGGCGGATCTCCGACGACCAGCTCTTCTACATGGGCTCGCGCGGCTTCACCGAGGATGAGGCGGCTGCGATGATCGTCAACGGCTTCATCGAGCCGGTGACAAAGGAGCTGCCGATGGAGTACGCGGTCGAGCTAAACCGCCTGATCCAGCTGGAGATGGTCGGCTCGATCGGGTAGGGCGAGCCCAAGCAGCTATACCCGCTGCGCCTCGAGCGCGTCAAGCAGCTGCCAGTTGGCGGCAAGCGCCGACGCAGCGGCCTCTGCCGCCTGCGCCTCGGCGGCGGTGCGCTCGCGCTCGCCGCTGCCGCTCAGGCTCGCCGCAAGCGCACGGGCGGCAAGCTGGGCGTGGGCGCCGTCGCTTGCCTCGTGCAGCTTGAAGTAGGCGGTCGCGCTGCCGTCGGCAAAGCCGTAGTGCGCGATCAGCCCCTCGCGCTTGCTGCGCGCGATGCGGGGCTGCGTGGACTCGATCGCAAAGAGCGTGCCAAGCGTGGCTGCAAATGAGCGCTCCTCATCCCCCGCCCAGATCGCCGCGCAGCGCCGCGTTGCCGCGAGCGGCTCGCCGCCGAGCCGAGGACTCGCGGCCCTCAGAAAGTCATCCCACAGCGCGATGTGCTCGCGCTCCTCGCAGGCATGGTCGGCAAGCTCTGCTGAGAGATCCGCCTCGATCGCGCCACGCTCGGCAAGCTGTCCGGCAGAGCGTGCGGCCTGCTCGGAGGCCTCTGCAAGCGCGACCACGAGGTGACGGTACTCGCCCGCGTAGCGGGCAAGCTCAGCGGCGCTCAGCTCGCCCGCGTTCCAGCGCAGATAGAAGGGATGGGAGAGCAGGTCATGGCGGGAGGACGCCTGTGCAAGGCGCTGCGAGATCGACGCGGCGCGCCGAGCGATGAGGGGAGCGGTGCTGGCCATCGAGGTGGCGGCGATGGTAGCGCAGCGCTCCGACGGAAAGGCGGCCGCCCTCAGGCGGCAAGCGCGCGGTCAAGCTCGCTGCGCGGGAGCTCGAGCAGCAGGCGCTCCACGCGCGGCGGGGCACCCTCTGCAAGGGTCACGCAGGAGCCCGGCCAGTAGGGGTTTGCGGAGGGCTCAACCGGCCGCAGGAAGGCGCGCTCGTAGGTCCAGCAGCCGGTGTTGAGAAGGTGCGCGCCGCCGCGCCCTCGCCACTCCTGGTTGCGATCGCCGGGCAGGGGCCCGGCGCGATGGGTGTGCCCGAAGATGAGGTAGCGCTCCCCGAGCCCCAGGCGATCGGCGACCTCGCCTGCGGCTGCCAGGCCGGCGCGGCGCAGCTCGCCCGCAGAGAGGGTTGCGTTCAGCGGTCCCAGCCCGGCGCGATTGAGCGCTGCGATCACCAGCGGGAAGGCGCGCTTGGCGGCGCGTCCGCCGAGCGCGACCCCTAGCGCCTGCAGGCGCGTGCGCACCTGCCGCGCGGAGCCGCCGCCGTTGGGCAGCCAGTGGGTCGTGTCGCCGCCCCCCAGCGCGTGCCAGGCGCGCACCGTGACCGAGCCGTTGAGCGCGGCGTTGGTGGGGCCCTGGCGGGCGACCGCGTCGATCCACGCATAGAGCGGGCTGCAGAGCGCCTCGTAGTCGACGACCTCGCGCAGCGAGGCGCTCGGGCGCCCGAGCACCCGTGCCATCGCGCCGACGCCAAGGCGCTCGAGCGTCGGGATCGTGACGTGGGCGTCCAGGTAGTGGCCATGCATCGCGTAGACGTCCTCGCGCAGGAAGATCCCCGGATAGGAGACCGTCAGCCGCGCGGGCGCGATCAGCTCCGCGAGCGCCTGCAGGGTGCCGCCGAAGGTGTGCGCGGGCAGGCGCTCATCGAGCGCGAGCGTGCCGTCGCGCTCTTCGATGCGCCGCGCGATCGCCCCTGCGATCAGCGCATGATCGTGGTTGCCCGGGCAGATCACGACCTCCCGGTCTGCGAGCGTCTTGCCCAGCGCGCGCAGGAACGGCGCCGCCGCCGCGACTGCCCCACGTGCGGGCCCGTGGCGCAGCTCGAGCACGTCCCCGAGCAGGACCAGCCGCTCTGCCTCGCGCGCACGGGCGAGCACCCGCTCCTGGATCGCCGGCAGGCGCAGCAGGTCCGCGCGCGCTGCGCTGCCGAGGTGAAGGTCGGAGAGGATCAGCGCCTGCACGCCACGCTGCCGGCGCTCTAGGCCGCGCCTGACTGCAGCGCCAGGCGCATTTCCTTGGGCAGCATGAAGCGCACGTCCTCGGATGTCGCCTCGACCTCTTCGACCTGCCCCACGCCCAGCGCGCGGAAATGGCAAAGCAGCTCCTCTACGAGGTGCTCGGGCGCGGAGGCGCCGGAGGAGATGCCCACGGTGCGCTTGCCCTCGAGCCAGCCTGGGTCCAGCTCGCGCAGGGAGTCGATCAGGTAGGACTCGGTGCCACAGGCGCGCGCGACCTCGACCAGGCGCGCGGAGTTGGAGGAGTTGCGCGAGCCGATGATCAGCACCAGATCGCAGCGCGAGGCGATCTTCTTGACCGCCGCCTGGCGGTTGGTGGTCGCGTAGCAGATGTCCTCCCGACGCGGCCCTTTTATCTCTGGAAAGCGCTCACGCAATCGCGCGACGATCGCCGTCGTCTCATCGACCGAGAGCGTCGTCTGGGTGACGAAGGCGACGCGCGACTCATCGGGCACGGAGAGCTGATCGACGTCACGCTCATCCTGCACGAGCACGATCCGCCCGGGCGCCTCGCCCATCGTGCCTTCGACCTCCTCGTGGCCGTCGTGCCCGACCAGGATGACCGTGTAGCCGGCCTCGGCGAACTTGCGCGCCTCGACATGGACCTTCGTGACCAGCGGGCAGGTCGCGTCGATCGTCACCAGCGAGCGCGCCTGCGAGCGCTCGCGCACCGCCGGCGCAATGCCGTGCGCGGAGAAGACCGTGACCGCGCCCTCGGGGACCTCGTCGACCTCATCGACGAAGACCGCCCCGCGCTCGCGCAGGTCCGCAACCACGTTCTTGTTGTGCACGATCTCCTTGCGGACGTAGACGGGCGCGCCGTATAGCTCGAGCGCGCGCTCGACCGTCTGCACAGCGCGATCCACGCCGGCACAGTAGCCGCGCGGCGCCGCAAGGATGATCCGCTCGATGGCGGTCTGCGCCTCTGCGCTCTCCACAGCCTGATTGTATGCGCTCGCGGGCGCCGTCACGCTGGCGCCCGCGCCCGCCGGAGCCGATCTGCCGCGCGCACCACGCGCCGGCGCCCCCGGCGATACGCTGTGGTCGTGGCACAGCGTCATCTGGATCGCCTGACCCCGGTGGATGCCTCCTTCCTGCATCAGGAAGACGCGAACGCGCATATGCATCTGGGCGCGCTGGTGCAGATCAGCGGGGAGCCGCTCACGCGCGCGGAGCTGCTCGATCAGATCCGCGAGCGCCTGCATCTGGTGCCCCGCTACCGCCAGAAGCTCGCCTACACCCGCCTTGACGCCGGGCGTCCGGTCTGGATCGACGACCCGGCCTTCGACCCGGACTTTCACGTGCGCCACACCGCGCTGCCGGCGCCGGGCGGCTTCCGCCAGCTGCAGGCGCTGACCGCGCGCATCTTCTCCCAGCCCCTGGACCGCGCACGACCGCTGTGGGAGATGTGGCTGGTGGAGGGCCTGCGCGAGGGCGGCTGCGCGCTGATCTTGAAGAACCACCACTGCCTGATCGACGGCGTGGCGGGGATGGACCTGGCGACGGTCCTCTTTGACCTTGACCCCCACGCGGCGCCGCCGGAGCACCCCGAGCACAGCTGGCAGCCGCACCGCGAGCCCAGCCGGCTGGAGCTGCTCGGCACCCTTGCCCGCGCGGCGCTGCGCAGCGAGCGCGAGCTGGCGGAGAAGGCGCTTGCGGCGCTCGCCAACCCGGAGGGCGCGATGCGCAAGCTGCGCGATGCGGCCGAGGGCCTTGGCGAGGTCGCCTGGGCGCTGCTCAACCCCGCGCCTGCAACGCCCCTCAACGAGCCGATCGGGCCCTACCGGCGCTTCATCGGCATCGCCGCGCCGCTCGATGACCTGAAGGCGATCAAGAATGCCTTCGGCGGCACCGTCAACGATGTCGTGCTGGCGATCGTCACGGGCGCGCTGCGCACCTTTCTGATCGAACGGGGCGTGCGTACGAGCGGGCTTGAGCTGCGCGCGCTCGTTCCCGTCTCGGTGCGCGCCCCCGACGAGCACGGGGCGATGGGCAACCGGATCGTGGCGATGCGCGCGCCGCTGCCGGTCTTCATCGCCGATCCGATCGAGCGCCTGCGCTACCTGACCGCCGCGATGGCCGATCTGAAGGAGTCCAAGCAGGCGATCGGCGCAAAGGTGATCGCTGACGTCCAGAACTTCGCGCCCCCCACGCTGCTTGCGCAGGCCTCGCGCCTGCAGTTCTCAACCCGCCTCTTCAACCTGCTGGTCACGAACATCCCCGGCCCGCAGTTCCCCCTCTACGTCCGCGGCCGCATGCTGCGCCACGCCTACCCGATCGCGTTCCTGCCAAACAACCACGCGCTGTCGGTCGCGATGATGTCCTACAACGGCGAGATCACCTTCAGCCTGCTTGCGGACTTTGACGCGCTGCCCGACGTCGAGCTGATCGGCGAGGCGATCTCCGCGGAGATCGCCGCCCTGCTTGCGGCCACCCGCAGCGAACCGTCCCGGCGGACGGCCAGACGCAGCAGGCGCAAGAACGCGCAGCGCTTCCTGCCAAGGCCGCCGCTCAGCCTCGTGGGCGCAGAGAGCGCGGCGAGCGCTACCCGAACCCGAGCGCGAACTTAGCGTCCTCGCTCATCCGCTCCGGCGTCCAGGCCGGCGTGAAGGTCAGCTCGCTCTGCACGCTGGCCACGCCCTCCACTTCGCCAACCAGCTCTTCGATCTGCGCCGCGACGTGCGGCCCGATCGGGCAGCCGGGCGTGGTGAGGGTGTAGGTGACGCGCACATCTCCGCCGTCAATTTCCACGCCATAGATCAGGCCGAGCTCGACGAAGTCCAGGCCCAGCTCCGGGTCGATCACGTTCGCCAGCGCGTCCATCACCTCCTCGACATTGACCGGCACGCCGCCGGCGCCCGGCTGCTGCGTGGGGGCACCAGCCCCGCCTGCGGGCGCCGCTGCGCCCTGCGCCTGCTGCTCCTGCTCCGTCGGCTGCTGACCCTGCTGATCGGACATCGCCACCAGTGTAGTGGCGGCGATCGCCGGCCGACCGGCGCTTCAGTTGCTGGTTCCCATCCGGTCCCAGGCGTAGAGGGAGAGGCACTCGTGCAGAAGCTCGACCGCGCGCGCGCGAGAGAGGCGCGGCAGGATCACCTCCAGCGCATGGCGCTCGGTGATCGGCTCCCGCGAGGGCTCCTCGCCCCTGAAGCGCACCGCGATCTTCAGCGCCTCGCGGCGGTTGTCGCCCAGGTGCTGAAAGACGCCCGCCAGGAACTCCATGCTCGGCAGCGGCTGGCCGACCTCAAGCGAGGCGTGCCAGGCCGCCAGCAGGTGCAGGTCCTCCTGGTCGAGATCGGCAAGCGCCTGCACGTAGTGGTCTGAGAGCTGCTCCTCGGGTAGATCGTCGACCCAGGCGTGCAGGATCTCGTCGACCAGCTGGCGGCGGCCCTCGCGGCTGAGCGAGTCCGCGATCACCCGTACAGCATCATGCGGTTCGATAAAGCAGAGCGGCATCTTGCCTCCCTGGATCGGTTCTCTGGGGTTTGCAGTGGCACCAACCGGCGCAGGGGCAAACTTTAGGGGCCGGTCAGGACGGCACTTTTGCGCGCCCGTGCGCTAGGCGGCAAGCGCGCCTGCGCCGCGAGCGTCCTGCTCGCCGCTCTGGGCGGCCAGATAGCGCTCGACCGCCAGCGCGCACTGCCGTCCCTCGTTGATCGCCCAGACGATCAGCGACTGGCCGCGGCGCGCATCGCCGGCGGCAAAGACCCCCGGCACGCTCGTCTGATAGCGCGGCGCAAGCACGTTCGAGCGCTGGTCGCGCTCCACCCCGAGCTGCTCGAGCAGCGCCTGCTCGGGCCCCAGGAAGCCCATCGCCAGCAGCACCAGCTGCGCGGGCAGCTCGCGCTCGCTGCCGGCCACCGGCGCAAAGGGCGGCGCCCCCTGCGCCTCTGCCACCTGCAGCGCTCCGACCGCCCCCTCGGCGCCGGGCAGGAAGCTCAACGTCGTGCGCGAGAAGTCCTGCTCGCCGCGGGAGAGCGCACTCGCCTCCTCCATCGCATAGCTGATGCGCAGCTTTGCCGGCCACAGCGGCCACGGGGTGAGCGCATCCGGGCGCCGCCTGGGAGGCTGGGGCAGGAGCTCAAGCTGGACCACGGAGCTTGCGCCCTCGCGGATCGCGTTGCCGACGCAATCCGCGCCGGTGTCCCCGCCGCCGATCACCACCACCTGCTTGCCCGCGGCGCTGATCGCCACCTCCGGCTGGGGCTGGGGCAGCTCAGGCTCCGGCCCGCGCTCGCGTGCGATCGCGCGGTTGCGCTGATAGAGGTAGTCCATCGCAAAGTGGATCCCTTCAAGCTCGCGCCCGGGCACGGGCAGATCGCGGGGCACGCGCGCGCCCGTCGCGATCACGATCGCGTCGAAGCGCTCGCGCAGCTGCGCAGCGCTCAGGTCCCTGCCCACCTCGCAGCCCAGGCGCAGCAGCACCCCCTCTTCCTGCAGCTGCCTGACGCGCCGCTGCACCACCCACTTCTCGATCTTGAAGTCAGGCACGCCGAAGCGCACCAGGCCGCCCGCGGCCTCGTCGCGCTCAAAGAGCTCCACGCGATGCCCGGAGCGGCGCAGCTGCTGCGCCGCGGCCATCCCCGCCGGCCCCGAGCCGATCACCGCCACCGAGCGCCCGCTCTCCTGCCGCGGCGGCTCTGGCACCACCCAGCCCTCCGCCCAGGCGCGATCGACGATCGCCTGCTCGATCTGCTTGATCGTGACCGCTTCCCCCTCGCGGATCTCCAGCACGCAGGCCGCTTCGCAGGGCGCAGGGCACAGCCGGCCGGTGAAGTCGGGGAAGTTGTTGGTCGCGTGCAGCTGGCGCATCGCCTCCTCGAAGCGGCGGTGGTAGACGAGGTCGTTCCAGTCCGGGATCAGGTTGCCGAGCGGGCAGCCGTTGTGGCAGAAGGGCACGCCGCAGTCCATGCAGCGCGCGCCCTGCTCGCGCAGCTGCCCCTCGGGCGCGGGCGCCACGAACTCCTGGTAGTCGGCCACGCGCGCCCCCGCGGGTCGGTAGCTTGGCCCGTGGCGCTCGATCTTCAGGAAACCGCCGAGCTCGCCCATCAGCTGCCCCCCTCGGCGCCCTGCAACGGCCCACCGGCGCCGGCGATCGGCGCCGGCTGCGCGTGCAGCGCAGGCGGCGCTTCGCTCTCGGCCACAAGCTGGGCTTCTTCATCGAGCACACGCCGGTAGTCGTGCGGCATGACCTTCACGAACGCGCCGGCCGCAAGCAGCTCCTCAAAGCGCTCGAGCGCCGCCGCCGCCACCGGCGAGTCGGTGTAGCGGTGGTGCTCCTCGATCATCGTGCGCAGCTCCAGCGCATCGGCGGCGCTGATCTCCTCGAAGCCGACCATCCCCATGTTGCAGCGCTCAGGGAAGCTGCCTGACTCGTCAAGGACATAGGCGATCCCGCCGCTCATGCCCGCGGCGAAGTTGCGCCCGGTCGGCCCGAGCACGACGACGCGCCCGCCCGTCATGTACTCGCAGCCGTGATCGCCAAGGCCCTCCACGACCGCCCAGGCGCCGGAGTTGCGCACCGCAAAGCGCTCCCCCGCCAGCCCGCGGAAGAAGGCCTTGCCCGCGGTTGCGCCATAGAGCACGGTGTTGCCCACGATCACGTTGGCGGCGGCGTCGAAGTCCTCCCCCACGCCCTCGCGCGGGCGGATCGCGAGCACGCCGCCGGAGAGCCCCTTGCCCGCATAGTCGTTGGCGTCGCCGGCGAGGATGAAGGTGACCCCGGGCGCAAGCCAGCCGCCGAAGCTCTGGCCGGCGGAGCCGCGGAAGCGCACCTCAAGGCCGCGCTCGGGCGGCAGCCCGCCGGCGCCGTAGACGCGCGCGATGTGGCTTGAGAGGATGCCGCCCACGCAGCGATTCACGTTCCGTATCTCCATGCTCAGCCGCAGCGAGGCGCCATCCTCGCGTGTGCCGATGCGCGTGCGGCCTACAGGCTCCTCGGCGCCGGAGCCCTCCTTGACCTCAAGCAGCGGCGCCGCGGCGCGGACGAGCTCCCAGTCGAGCGCGTCCTCGAGCACGGGCGGTGGGCTCTGCACGCGCCGGCGCGGCGCTCCCTCGGGAAGCTGCAGCGGGCGCAGCAGCGCCGAGAGATCGACCCCGGCAGCCTTCCAGTGCTCGATCGCGCGGTCGTGCTCGAGCAGATCAGAGCGCCCGATCGCCTCCGCCAGCGAGCGCAGGCCGAGCGCCGCCAATCCCTCGCGCACTTCCTCGGCCAGGAAGAAGAAGAAGTTGATCACATGCTCGGGCGTGCCCGTGAAGCGCGCGCGCAGCTCCGGGTCCTGGGTGGCGATCCCGACCGGGCAGGTGTTGAGGTGGCAGGCACGCATCATGATGCAGCCGGTCGCGATCAGCGGCGCCGTGGAGAAGCCCATCTCGTCGGCGCCGAGCAGCGCCGCGATCAGCACGTCGCGCCCGGTCTTCAGCTGGCCGTCGGTCTGCACGATGATGCGCGAGCGCAGGTCGTTGAGAAGCAGCGTCTGCTGGGTCTCGGCAAGCCCGATCTCCCACGGCACTCCCGCCGCCTGGATCGAGGAGAGCGGCGAGGCGCCCGTGCCGCCGTCGTGACCTGAGATCAGCACGCGATCGGCGTTCGCCTTCGAGACGCCCGCGGCGACCGTCCCCACCCCGACCTCCGAGACGAGCTTGACCGACACCTCTGCCGCGGGGTTTGCGCAGCGCAGGTCGTAGATCAGCTGCTTTAAGTCCTCGATCGAGTAGATGTCGTGGTGGGGCGGCGGCGAGATCAGCCCGACGCCGGGGGTGGTGTGGCGGATCGAGCCGATGTAGGCGTCGACCTTGTGGCCCGGCAGCTGGCCGCCCTCGCCGGGCTTTGCGCCCTGGGCCATCTTGATCTGCAGCTCATCGGCGTTCACGAGGTAGTGGATCGTCACCCCAAAGCGCCCGGATGCGACCTGCTTGATCGCCGAGCGGCGGCGATCGCCGTTGGCGTCGGGGTGGAAGCGCACCGGGTCCTCGCCGCCCTCGCCCGTGTTCGAGCGCCCGCCCAGGCGGTTCATGGCGATCGCGAGCGTCTCGTGCGCCTCGCGCGAGATCGAGCCCAGGCTCATCGCCCCGGTGCAGAAGCGCTTGACGATCTCGCTCGCCGGCTCGACCTCCGCAAGCGGGATCGCGCGCTCGGGGTCGGTGCGCAGCGCCAGCAGCCCACGCAGGGTCGCGGCACGGGCGGCCTGCTCGTTGACCGCGCGCGCGTACTCCTTGAACTTCGCGTAGGCGGGGCCTGAGCGCAGCGCCGCAAGCGCCTCGCCGGAGCCACCGAGGGCATCCGCGACGGCGCCGTCTGTCGCGCGCACGGCGTGCTGCAGGGTGGCGATCGTCTCCGGGTTCCAGATGTGGCGCTCCCCGTCGCGCCGCCAGGCGTAGACGCCGCCGACGGGCAGCGCGCGCTCGTAGGAGCCGCCCGAGGGAGAGCGGCCGGCAAGCCTTGCGCACCCGGCGCTCGGGTAGGCGCGCTCATGGCGCGCGAGCGCCTCGCGCGCGATCACCTCGAGCGAGACGCCGCCCACGCGCGAGGCGGTGCCGCTGAAGTGCCGCTCCACCACCTCGCTGGAGAGGCCGACCGCCTCGAAGATCTGCGCGCCGCAGTAGGACTGGATCGTCGAGATGCCCATCTTCGAGATCGTCTTCAGCAGCCCCTTGCCGATCGCCTTGAAGACGCGCTCGGCGGCCTCCGGCGCGCTCAGCGTCTCCTCGCCGCTCGTCCCGTCCGAGCCGCTTGCGCCGCTGGCGGTCACCGGCGCGCCCTTGCGCGGCAGGCGCCCTTCGTGGGCGAGCTCGTCGATCGTCTCCAGCAGGACGTAGGGGTTGACGGCGCTTGCGCCGTACCCGATCAGCGTCGCGAAGTGGTGCACCTCGCGCGGCTCCCCCGACTCGAGGATGATCCCCACGCGCAGGCGCACCCCCTCGCGGACGAGGTGGTGGTGGACGGAGGCGACCGCCAGCAGTGAGGGGATCGGCACGCGCTTTGCGCCGATGGCGCGATCGGAGAGGATGATGATGTTGACGCCCCTTGCGACCGCCGCATCGGCCTCGCCGGCGATGCGCTCAAGCGCCCCCTCCATCCCCGCCGCGCCCTCTGCCGCCGGCCAGGTGGTGTCGATCGTGCAGGCCGAGAAGACATCGTGGTCGATGTGGCGCAACGTCTCAAGCTCGCGGTTGAGCAGCAGCGGGCGCTCGAGCACAAGCTGGTGGGCGTGCTCGGGCTCCTCTGCCAAGAGGTTGCGCTCGCTGCCCAGGAAGGTCCTCAAGCTCATCACGATCTCCTCGCGGATCGGATCGATCGGCGGGTTTGTGACCTGCGCGAAGAGCTGCTTGAAGTAGGAGAAAAGCGGCGGCGCCTGCTCGGAGAGCATCGCCAGCGCCAGGTCGTTGCCCATCGAGCCGACCGGCTCTTCGGCGTTGCGCGCCATCGGTTCGATCAGCACCCGCAGGTCCTCCTGGCTGTAGCCGAAGGCAAGGCGGCGGCGGTGCAGGGGCTCGCTTGAGATCGTCACCTGCTCGGAGGGAGGCAGCTCGTCGAAGTGCACCGAGCGCTCCGCAAACCACTTGGCATAGGGGCGCCGGCGCGCAAGCGCCTCCTTGACCTCGCTGTCGCCGACGATCCGCCCGGCGGGCAGATCGACCAAGAACAGCTTGCCCGGCGCCAGGCGTCCCAGGCGCTTGACCTCCGCGTCGGGGATGTCGAGCAGCCCGATCTCCGATCCCAGCACGACGTAGCCGTCCTTGGTCTCCACCCAGCGGCCGGGGCGCAGCCCGTTGCGGTCGAGCGTCGCGCCGACGATGCGCCCGTCGGTGAAGGCCACCACCGCGGGCCCGTCCCAGGGCTCCATCAGGCAGGCGTGGTACTCGTAGAAGCCGCGCAGCTCCGGGTCGATGTCCTTGCGGCTGGCGTAGGCCTCGGGGATCATCATCATCACCGCGTGGGGCAGCGAGCGCCCGGCGAGCATCAGCAGCTCAAGCACGTTGTCAAAGGTCGCCGAGTCGGAGTTGCCGCGCGGGATGACCGGCAGCGCCTTTGGCAGATCGGCGCCGAAGAGCTCGCTTGCAAGCTCGCTTTCGCGTGCCCGCATCCAGTTGACGTTGCCCATCAGCGTGTTGAACTCGCCGTTGTGGCAGATCACCCGGTAGGGGTGCGCGAGCGGCCAGCTGGGGAAGGTGTTGGTGGAGAAGCGCGAGTGCACGAGCGCAAGCGCGCTGCGCGCGCGAGGATCGCGCAGGTCCGGGTAGAAGCGGGGCAGCTGCCAGGAGATCAGCATGCCCTTGTAGACGATCGTGCGCGAGGAGGAGGAGGCGATGTAGAGGTCCGCTGCGCCCTCGCGCTCGCATTGGCGCTCGACGCTGCGGCGGATCACGTAGAGCTTGCGCTCGAAGGCCTCCTGCGAGCTCTCGCCGCTGCCCACGAACAGCTGCATGATCTCCGGCCTGCACTCGCCGGCCACGCGCCCCACATGCTCGGCGCAGACCGGCACCTCCCGCCAGCCCAAGGGCACCTGGCCCTCGGCGCCGACGGTGCGCTCAAGGCGCTCCTGGAGCTGCTCGCGCCTGCGCGGATCGCGTGGCAGAAAGCACATCATCACGCCGTAGTCGCCGGCTGCAGGCAGCGCGAACTCGACGCTGCCGCGCAGCAGCTCGTCGGGAAGCTGCATCAGGATGCCCGCCCCGTCCCCGGTCTGCGCGTCGGCCCCCGAGGCGCCACGGTGCTCGAGGTTCTCGAGCGCCTCCAGCGCAAGCTCGATCACCTCGTGGCAGGGCGCGTTGTCCAGCCGCGCGACCATCCCCACCCCGCAGGAGTCGTGCTCGAGGGCGGGATCGTAGAGCCCGGCGGCTTGAGGTAGCTTGCTGTGCGCAGTCATTGCAGTCGCTGTTGAGGGTGCGCGCAGCCGACGAGGCAGATTGCTCTGCATCGACCAGCGCAGGACCGCACCCGAGACGGTAAAAAGCCTAGCAGCGGCAGGCCCCCCGAGCAAGGCTAGGGCGTCGCCTCCGGCGCCCTGAAAGTGGCCTCCAGATCCCAGCTGCAGAGCCCTCCCCGCGCCGGGCAGCCAGCGCAAAGAGCGCGGTTTGGCGCGGGGCTCGGCGCCGGCGCGAGCGCGCAGGCCGCATCGAGTCGCTCGCGCAGCTGCGCCTCCAGCTGCTGGCCCTGCTCGCGCCCGTAACGGGCCACCGCGGGCTGCTCAGGATGGCGCAGGAACCAGTGGATCACCTCGACCGCCGCCGCTCCGTCCCTGAGCGCGGCGAGCGCGTAGATCTGCCGCTGCAGGCTGTAGCGCTCGCGCACCGCATCCTCAGCGCTCACCCCCTCCCGCAGGCGATCGCTCTTGTAGTCGATCACGAGCGCCTGATCGCGCTCGCGCGCATAGAGGTCAAAGGCGCCGCCGATCGGCGGCAGCTGCGGGTCGAGCACGAACACAAACGGCAGCTCACGCGCGCCCTGTGCACGAGCTGCGCGCTGCGCGAGGGGGCCGCTCAGCGCCACCCGCGCAAGCTCGGCGATCTCCGCGCACTCGGCGGCGCTCGGCTCCCCGAGGCCCGCCGAGGCCGCCAGCTGTGCCACCGCCGAGGGGCCCGGCGCGCCTGCGCGCTCGGCCGGCGGCGCGGCGATCAGCGCGTGCAGGATCTTGCCAAGCGCACGCCCGCCGCGCGCGCGGGCGCCGGGGCGCCGCTCGCGCTCACAGGCCGCCTCCCCCCCGCGCGCGATCGAGAGCTCCGGCAGGCGCAGGATGTCCTCCACATAGAAGCGAAGCGCGCAGCGCTCGAGCTTGGCGAGGCTGCTGTATGAGATCAGCTCGCGGCGTGCGAGGAGCTCCTTGAGGCTTGGCGTAGCCTGCGGCGGGGATGGCGCAGGCGGCCCGCCGCGGCGCGGGCCCGCACGCCCCTGCTCGGCGCGCCCGGCGCGCGGGGCCTCGCGCTCGAGCGCCTGCGCCGCCCTCTCGCCGAGCAGCCGCAGGCGCACCGGGCCGGCGATTCCGGGCACGGTGAGGGGGTCCACAAGACGCTCCGCCGCCTCCAGGGCGCCTGCGAGATCCGGGAGCAGCGCGGGCGCAAGCCAGTGCAGCTGCGCGCCGCCCGGGCGCTCTGCGGGCCAGCGCGCAAAGGGCGCGCAGCCGCTCAGTATCAGCCGCTCGCGGGCGCGCGTGCAGGCGACATAGAGCAGGCGCTCGCTCTCCTCCTGCTCTCGGGCGCTGCGCTCGGCAAGCAGCTGGTCGTAGTCGAGCGCGGAGCGCTCTTCCTTGCCTGCGTGGGAGGGAATGCGCACTCCCAGGCGCTCGCCGTCGACTAGCACCAGCGGCCGCTGCAGGCGCACGGCGCTGCCAAGCTCGGCCAGGCAGACGACGTCGAACTCCAGGCCCTTGGCGGCGTGGATCGTAAGCAGCCAGACGCCCTCCTCTGTGGCGGGCGCCGGCGCCTGGGCGCGATCGGGCAGCTCGGCGGCAAGCGCCGCATATTCAAGAAAGGAGCGAACGCGCGGCCCCTCGGCGCGCTCAAAGCGCCGCGCGGCGGCCACCAGCGCGCCGACGGCATCCTGATCCTCCTCGTCAAGCAGCTCCCCGGCGCGCTGCAGCGTCGCCGCGATCCCCTCGTAGCAGAGCTGCGCGCGTGCGCGCTCGCGCTCCTTTAGGTAGCGCTCTAGCCGCTTGCGCTCGCGCTCGCTTAGCGCCTGGGGCTGGCGGCGCTCGGACGCCGCTGGATCGCTGCGCACCGCCTGCGCAAGCGCGGTCGCCAGCGAGCAGCCAAGGCGCGCGCGCAGCTGCGCGATGCCGAGCAGCGCCTCCGCGGAGAGCCCGCAGAGCGGCGAGGCCAGCGCCGTGGAGAGCGCGAGCTCCTCCTCGTCGTTGAGCAGCGACCGCAGGTGGCAGAGCAGCGTCGTGGTCGCCTCGCTGCCCCACAGCGACTCGCCCCCGCTCGCAAGCGGGATCGAGCGCGCCTCAAGCGCCTGCCGATAGACCGCCATGCCCGTGCGCGAGCGCATCAGGATCGCGACCTGCGCCGGCTGGCAGGTGCCCTGCGCAAGCAGCTGCGCGATCCGCTCAGCCAGCAGCTGCGCCTCGAGCAGCCGCGTGCGGGTCACCCCGCGCCGCTGCTGGACCCCCGCCGGCCAGGGCAGCCGCGCAAGCGCCTCATCGACGAGCAGCAGCTCCAGGCGGGGCTCCGCCGGCTCGCGCGCGCGCAGGGTCTCGGTGCGACCGGCAGCCATCGCCCGGTGTCGGTCGCCCAGGCGCTGCGCAAAGAGCGCGTTGAGCGTCTCGATCAGCTCCGGATGTGCGCGGAAGCTCGTCCTCAGGGTAAGCTCGGCGCCCTCGCGGCGCAGCGCGGCGGCCCGCCGGCGGAAGATCTCCACCTCAGCGTGGCGGAAGCCGTAGATCGACTGCTGCTCGTCGCCGACCGTCAGCAGGTTGCCGTCCTCGAGCGCCCGCAGCAGCGCAAGCTGGCGCGCGTTGACATCCTGGAACTCATCGACCATGATCAGGGCGTAGCGGCGGCGCCAGCGCGCTCGCAGCCTGCTGTCTCCCTGAAGCAGCGCCAGGGCGCAGAGCTCGAGGTCGTCGTAGTCGAGGCACCCCGCCGCCTGCTTGTGGGCGGCAAAGCGCTCGTCAAAGAGCTCGAGCAGGCGGGAGAAGAGCGCGGCGATCGCGCTCGCCTCGCCCTCGCCCTCCTCCCCGCCGCCGCGACCGGCGCCCGGGGCGGGCAGCGCCGGCGAGCGCTGACCGCGCGAGCGCAGCTGGTCATAGACGGTGAGGATCGCCTGCTGGAGCTGCTCGGGCGCATAGGCGCTCAGCTGCTCGCGCTGCTCGCCGGAGAGCTCCTCCACCAGCGCGCCCAGGGCCTCCTCGTAGGCGCGCGCCCGCAGCAGCGCCGCGTGTCCCTCCTCAAGGACGCTGAAGCCCGGCTGCAGCGCGCCCTCGAAGGACTGCTCGCGCAGCAGCATCGCGCAGAAGCCGTGGAAGGTGCCGATGAAGGCGCCGCGCAGCCGGCTGCGCTGCAGGCGCCCCTCGCGCTCGCCAAGCCGCGCGGCCACGCGCTCGCGCAGCTCCGCTGCGGCGCGCACGGTGAAGGTGATCGTGAGCAGCCGCTCGGGCGCGATCTGCTCCTCGAGCACCGCGCTCACGAAGCGCTCGACGAGCACGCGCGTCTTGCCCGAGCCGGCCGCCGCGCTGACCAGGAGCGGCGCAATCGGTCGTGCCAGCACGCTGCGCTGCTCATCGATGAGGTGCCCGGAGGCGCTCATCGCAGCTGCCTGCAGACTCCCGGATGGGCGCACCCGCCGCTCGAGCAGGTCAGCGGCCGCGCCTCGATCAGCCCCTCCGCCAGCTGCACGGCGGCCAGCTGCGCGGCGGCGACCGTCGCCTGCTCGAGCTCCGCCAGCTCCTGCGCGGCGAGGAGATCGGTGCGATATGCGGGCAGATCGACTCCCGCCAGCAGCGCTCCGCGTGGGCGCAGGTCAGGGCCGCCAAGCGGCTGATAGAGGCCGCCGACGACCTCCAGGTCGAGCAGCTGGCGGGCGGCGCGCATGTAGAGCGCAAGCTGAAGCGTGCCCTCCTTGGCCCACCTGGCAGCGGCAAAAGCCGGGCGCAGCGAGCGCTTGTAGTCGTAGACCACGGCCGCCCCCTGCGCGTCCACGTCGATGCGGTCGATCCGCCCGGAGATCTCAAGCTGCTCGCCCAGCGCAAGCGCCGGCAGGGCGCCTGAGCGACCGAAGTCAAGCTCGATGTGGCGCGCGCTGAAGCGCCGCTGCTGCTCGCAGGCAAGCTCGAGGTAGCGAAAGAGCCCATCGCGCAGCCGCAGGAGCATCAGCTGCGCCGGCGCGCCCGAGCGCTGATGCGGCGCGCGCGCGAGCGCGCCTTCGCGACGCTCCTGCGCCGCAAGCTCCGCGGCGATGAGCTCACGTGCGCGCCCAAGGCGCGCAGGTGTAAGGCGCGCCTCGCCCGTCTCCTGCTCAAGCGATCTGAAGAGCCCCTGCAGCAGGCGGTGGGCGATCTGCCCTTCGGTCAGCGCCGGCGCCTGCGGCGAGAGCTCCTGCGCCCTCAGCGCGCGCTCGATCAGCCACCGCCGCGGACAGCGCGCGTAGCACTCAAGCTCGGTCGCCGAGATGCGCCCGGGGGGATCGAGCGCCGCCGCGAAGCTGCGCACGCGCTCGCCAGCCTGATCGAGCTCTCGCGCGGGCGCGGCGGGCGGGCGGGAGGCGACGCGCCCGCACGGAGAGGGCCCCTGCTCGCGCTGCTGAGCCTCGGTCGCCCCCGCGGGCAGCTGCTCGAGCAGCAACGAGGGTGCGAGCGCCCGGCCGTCCGCGGCGCGCTCGCTGTAGCTGATGTAGAGGTCGCCGCCGGCGCCGGCGAGGCAGCGGGCAAAGAGCGCGCGCTCGGACGCCAGCTGGTCATCGGCTGCCAGCGGCGCGATGCCGCGAGCGCCAAGCAGCGCACGCTCGCCCTCGCTGAGGAAGCTGCGCGCCTGCGGGGGGCCGGGGAAGATGCCTTCGTTCATGCCGCAGAGCAGCAGCGCCTGCGGCCTGTGCGCTGCGAGCTGGAGCGGATCGCAGATCGCAAGCGCCGAGCGCCCCTCCCCGCACTGCAGAGGCGCGTGGAAGCGCAGGCGCGCAAGCACCGCCGCGATCCGCGCGGGTGTCGCGATGCGCTCTGCCAGCGCACGCGAGCGCCTGCCTGCGCCCGCGCGCAGCGACTGCTCCAGGTCGCTCAGTCGCTCAAGCGCGCCAAGCGCCGCGCGCAGCGCCGCCGCCTCGCACTCCCCCTCGCGCGCGAGCACGCCCTGCAGCGGCGCCCAGGCGCCGACAAAGAGCTCCAGCAGCAGGGGGAGCACGGGCGTCTGGCGCCCGGCGGCGGCCCGCGCAGCCTCCCAGTCGGGAGCAGGCGCCTGAAGCGGGGTGCTGCGCAATCCCTGCGCGCCCGCCAGCGCCAACGCACCGCGCGCGTCACGGACGCCCGCCCGCAGGCAGTCGCCTTCCAGCTGCGCGAGCGCCGCGCGGGGCACCCGCGCGCCGGGGTGTCGCAGCCAGGCAAGCAGGTCCTCGAGCTCCCCCTCCCCGCCGGCGATGCGCAGCCAGCCGAGCGCCGCCGCGCCGATCGCGCTTGAGCCAAAGGAGCGCGCGTGCAGCGCGCTGAAGGGGACCTCGGCGCGCTCGAGCAGAGCGCCAAGCGCCGGCGCCAGGCGCTGCGGGCGGCGGTGGACGACCGCGATCTGCGCAGGCGCAAGCCCTGCGCCGCGCAGCTGCTCGATGCGCTCAAGCAGCGCAGCGGTCTCCTCGCGCTCGCTGGCACAGCGGCGCAGCGTCACCGACAGCGAGCGCGCCGGCGCGTCGGTCGGCAGGCGCTCCTCCGCGAGCGCCGCAAGCGCCAGGTGCGCCGCGCTCGCGCCCGCTGCGGGGGCCTCCAGCAGCAGCTCCGAGGGCAAGCCCGGAAGCTGCCGATCGCGCGCAAGCGCCCCGATCGCATCGGCGAGCGCGCGTTCGCGATCCTCTGCCTGCAGCTCCGCCAGCAGCGATCGATACTCGCCGTGAAGCGAGCCCAGCAGCGCGAGCCGCGCGTTGCCCGCCACGCTCTTGTGCGCACAGGCGGCCGCCAGCTGCTGCGGGCAGACGCGCGCCGCTTCAAGCTCGCCGATCGCTCGCGCCAGCGGGGCTGCGAAGGGAGCCCGGCCGCTGCGCTCAAGCAGCGCCCCCACCAGCAGCTCACGCTCGAAGCTCAAGATCGTCTTAGCGGCGCCGCGCGAGCGCAGCAGCTCCTGGGCAAGCTCGGAGAAGCTCAGCACCCGCACCCCTACCAGCGCGCCGGCGCGCGCGAGCGCCCGGCGGCAGCCGAGCGCCGCCGGCGCGCTGCCCGCAGCCACCCAGCAGCTGCGGGCAGCAGCGCGCGCGCCCTGCAGGCGCCTGTGCAGCGCGGCGTCGAGGTGCGCCTGGTCCTCGCCGCTGTAGAGAGTGATCCTCACCCTTGAATCCTGGCGCAGGGGCCCGACACATTGCCGAGCCCGATCCGGGGGCAAGCGCTCTTCGCAGCGGCCTTGGGCGCTCTGCGTAGGATATCCGTCCAACGCCGTCCAGATTTGTCCAGAGCACGCACGCGCGGTACGAGATAGCACCTGCAAGGAAGGTGAGGCGGTGATCGAAGGCCCCACCGGCGCGGGGAAGCGATACGGGGACACGCGCTCCGTGCGCGCCCGCAGCGGTGGCCCCTCGAGAGCAGCTGCCTTCTCGCATCAGTTCCGTAGCAAGTGGGAGAAAGGACCATGAGCGGGATCAGGCAGGGATGCAGCGCGCAGGTCAGCTGGTCGGTGCAGCGGCGATGATGTACTTTGCCAACAGCGCCGGGTCGGGCACAAAGAGCGATCAGCGCCCGCGACGATCCACAGACGCGCTGATGCCGCTGGGCGTGATCGGCCGCGAGGAGCTAAGCCACGAGCTTGAGGACCGCCTCGGCGAGGCGCAGGATGGCAACCGCCCGCTGGCGCTGATGTGGCTCTCGGTGCTGCAGTCCGCGGGCGCCGCGGGGCTGCAAGCGGGCGCACCCTCAAGGAGCCTCCTGCGCCACTGTGCGGAGCGCATCGCAGCGCGCCTGCGCGAGGGCGACATCCTCGGCTACATGGGCGAGGGCGACTTCGCAATCCTGGTGGGGTCGATCCACCACCCCGCCGATGCGATCAGCTTCGCCCGCTCGCTCGTCGAGGCCTTCCAGCGGCCCTTCCTGGAGGGCAGCTCCCCCCTCTACGCCGAGGTTGACATCGGCGTCGCGGTGCACCCCAACGACGGCGAGCTGCCCGTGCGCCTGCTGCGCGCAGCCCAGCAGGCAGCGCGCCATGCCGCAAGGGAGATGCCCGCCCGCCGCGCGCGGCTGGTCTTCAGCTCCGAAACGCTCAACTGCCGCCAGCAGCGCTACGTCCAGATCACGGACGGTCTGCAGCGCGCGCTCGAGCGCGAGGAGTTCATGCTCCACTACCAGCCGATGCTCTACCTGCCCGGCGATGAGGTCGCGGGCGTGGAGGCGCTGATCCGCTGGCAGAACGAGAGCATCGGCAAGGTGCCCCCGGATGAGTTCATCCCCACCGCCGAGCGCTCAGGCGCGATCGTCGACATCGGCAAGTGGGTGCTCGCCGAGGCCTGCCGCCAGGCCCGCGCCTGGCAGCGGGATGGGATGCCGGTGCGCGTCGCGGTCAACCTGTCGGCGCGGCAGCTGCAGGAGCCCGACCTGACCGACTACGTCAGCGGCGTGCTCGAAGACACCGCGCTTGACCCCTCGCTGCTCGAACTGGAGCTGACGGAGTCCGTCTACGCCGAGCCGGAGACCGCGATCTCGGTGCTCAAGCGTCTCCACAACCTGGGCGTGCGCGTTGCGATCGACGACTTCGGGACCGGCTACTCCTCGCTCTCCTATCTCGCCCGCTTCCCCCGCGATACGCTCAAGATCGACCGCTCCTTCATCTCGCTGACCACCCACAGCGACGAGGTTGCGGCGGTCGTCGGAAGCGTGATCGTGATGGCGCACGCGCTTGGCGTCGAGACGGTCGCGGAGGGCGTCGAGACGGTAGAGCACCTGGACTTTCTACGCCACCACAAATGCGACCTCTCGCAGGGCTACCTGCACAGCCCCCCGCTGCCCCCTGCAGAGCTCGAGCCCTGGCTGCGCGCGCACCGCGAGGAGCATGCCAGGGCGCCGCTGGCTGCGATCTCAGCGCTGCCTGAGCAGGTGCCCGGCGACGATCAGCCCCCTGCAGATGCCGAGCCGCCGCAGCGGCGCGACTAGGCTGCGCTGCGCTCGGCGCTCAGCTCCGCGGCCTGCTCCTCGAGCTCCTCGGGCGGCTTTGCGCCTTCCTTGGCCCAGGGCTCGTTGAACTCCACCCGCCAGCGTCCCTCCGGCTCCTGGTGGAGCGCAAGGCGCGCGCGAAAGGAGCGCCCGGAGCGACCGCGGAAGCCGCTCACGGGCGCGGCGGTGTAGCCGGTCTTGATCAGCTCGCGGGCGATGCTCACCGGCAGCTGCTTGCCCGCCTTTGACTTCCAGATCACAAAGCCGCAGCCGGGGTCCTCGCGCGACCAGCACGAGTATCCCTTGCGATTCTCGACGATCTCCCTCCCGCAGACCGGACAGGGGCCCAGCCGCGCGCGCGGGATGCGCACGCCCTGCAGCGTCTCGTCTAGGGTGCCGACGGTCTCGCGGGCAAAGCTTGCGATGTCGGCCATGAAGCGCTCGCGCGAGTCTGCGCCCTGCTCGATCGCGGTCAGGCGCCGCTCCCAGTCGCCGGTCAGGTCCGGTGAGGTGAGCGCGTGGCTGGCGAGCAGCGCGATCACGTTCATGCCCTTTTCGGTCGGGACCAGCGCGCGCCCGTCGCGCTCGAGGTAGCCGACATCGATCAGCCGCTCGATGATCGCAGCGCGCGTCGCCGGCGTGCCGATGCCCGAGTCCTTCATCGCCTCGCGCAGCTCCTCATCCTCGACGAGCTTGCCCGCGGTCTCCATCGCCGCCAGCAGCGAGGCGTCCGAGTAGCGCCGCGGCGGCTTGGTTTCCTTGCGGCTGCACTCGATCGCGCTCGTGCGCACCTGCTCGCCCTCGCTCAGACGAGGCAGCCGCTGCTGGGCCTCCGCCTCTCCCTCGCTCCCTGCGCCATCGCTGGGTGCGCCCGCGGGGCGATCTGCGTCGATCGCCGCCGCCTCGGCGACCTCCGCCTCGCGATCGCGCGCGCGCCGGCGCTCGCGCTCCTCCTCGTCAAGCTCGCCATAGACCGCGCGCCAGCCCGCCTCGCGCAGCAGGCGGCCGCTGGTGCGGAAGCGGTGCTCGCCGACAACCGTCTCCACGCGCGTGCTCTCGAAGACCGCCTCCGGGTGGAAGACGGCGAGAAAGCGTCGCACGACCAGGTCGTAGACGCGCCGCTCCTCGGTGCTCATCTTTGCGACCGGGTGCTCAGAGCGCGTGGGGATGATCGCATGGTGGTCGCTCACCTTCGCGTCGTTGACCACGCGCGCCAGCGGCAGCAGGTCGAGCGACTGCACGTAGGCGGCTGCGCGCGCGTACTGGCTCTGAGCGCCGAGCAGCCCGACGGTGGGCTTGATCTCCGCGACCATGTCGCTTGAGAGGTAGCGGGAGGAGGTGCGCGGGTAGGTGAGCGCCTTGTGCTCCTCATAGAGGCGCTGCGCGGCCGCAAGCGTCCTGCGCGCCGAGTAGCCGAAGCGGCTGTTGGCCTCACGCTGCAGCGTCGTCAGGTCGTAGAGCAGCGGCGGCTTCTCGCGCTGTGCGCGCTGCTCGACCTTTGTGATCGCGCCCTGCTGATCCTTGCAGGCCGCGATGATCGCGAGCGCCTGCGCCTCGGTGGCGATGCGCTCGCCACGGCCGATCGCTGCCTCACCCTCAGCCGCTGCGCCATCCTGCTCAGATGGCTTTGAGCGACTGCGCGCCGCCGCCGGGGCGTGGTAGCGGCCGCGGTAGCTGCGCTCGCCGGGCGCGCCCTCCTCGAGCACCGTGAAGGTCGCGTCCACGAGCCAGTAGGGCTCGGGCTTGAAGGCGCGGATCTCCTGCTCCCGGCGCACGACGATCGCGAGCGTCGGCGTCTGCACGCGCCCGAGCGAGACCGCCCCGTCGAAGGAGGAGCGCAGGCGGATCGTCGCCGCCCGCGTGGCGTTCATGCCGACGATCCAATCGGCCTCCGAGCGCGAGCGCGCGGCCTGCTCGAGCGGCGCAAGGTCCGCAGCCGGACGCAGGTTTGCAAAGGCGTCCTTGATCGCCGTCTGGGTCATCGATGAGAGCCACAGCCGCCGCACCGGCTTGGTCGCCTTCGCCGACTCGTACAGATAGGCAAAGATCAGCTCCCCCTCGCGCCCGGCGTCGCAGGCGTTGATCACCTCATCGACATCCTCGCGGTGCAGCAGCTTGCGGACGACCGCAAACTGCTTGCGCGAGCGCTCGTCGCGGACGACGAGCTTGAAGCGATCGGGCACGATCGGCAGATCCGCCATCCGCCAGCTCTTGAGCTTGGCGTCATACTCCTCCGGCTCGGCGAGCTGCACGAGATGACCGACCGCCCAGGTGATGACCTGCTCCGGCCCCTCCAGGTAGCCCTCATGCTTGGCGAAGGCGCCGGGCAGCGCGCGCGCGAGGTCGCGGCCCACGGACGGCTTCTCCGCGATCACAAGGGTCTTCGCCATGGCGCCGCTCAGAGTAGCCGAGTGCGTAGCTAGAGGCTGTCGCAGCGGCTCTGGCCGACCGCTTCACGCGGCCGCGAGAGCAGCGCCGCGACGGAGGCATTCGCAACGCCGTAGCCGCCGGGCGCCCCGCCGCTGGTCGTGCTTGCAAACACGGTTGCAAGGACCCTGCCGCCGGCCCCGATCACCGGCCCGCCCGAGTTCCCGGGTCGGATCAGGCCGCGGATCGGCGTCAGCAGACGCCTCACCGGGCCTTCGCCGTAGGCGTTCTGGGTGACCACGCTCTGCGCTTCGCCGATCCGCGCCGGGTCGAGGGTCAGCGGCCCGTCTTCCGGATAGCCGACGACGACGCCTGCGGCTTCCGGCGCGCTCGCTGCAGCAAGCGCGAGCGGCGGGAGCGCGAGGCCGGGCACTTCCAGCAGCGCAAGGTCTTCACGCGCGTCGAAGGCGACGATCCGCGCCGGCAGTTCCGGCCCTTCCCCGGATCGCTCCACCACGGTGTGGCTCTCCCCCGCCACTACATGCGCGTTGGTCACCACGAGGTCGCCTGCCGCGACCCAGCCGGAGCCCTCGATCGCCATCCCGCAGGCAGTGCCGAGCACGCGCACAACCGAGCGCGCGGCGCCCTGCACCGCCGCCTCGCGGGCGAGCGCGGAGTCAGGCGGCGCGAGCACCTGCGTCGGGGGACCGGCTATGCGCGGCAGCGGGTCCAGTCGTGAGAGCGCGTCAAGTATCGGACCCGAGGGCGGCAGCGCAGAGTCGAGCGCGCGCACGATCGCCGAGCGCGAGAAGGCCGAGCGCAGGCCCGAGCTGAGCGGCGCCTGCATCAGCAGCGCGGCGACGACCCAGATGATCCCCAGGCCGACGGCGGTCGCGAAGATCGCCCCGAGCACACCGTCGAAGATGTCAAGCAGCGGCAGCCGCAGAGCGCGCCGCAGGCGCAGGCCGAAGCCCTCCAGGCCCGCCGCCAGCAGCGCGCCGGCAAAGAGCGCGCCGAGCAGGCCGAGCGCCGGGGCATATGGCGAGGCGGAGCCGTGCGGCAGCAGCAGCGGCGCCAGGCGCGTGCCCGCAAACGCGCCGGCCAGAAAGCCGCCGATCGAGAGGATGCCGACGATGAGGCCGCGGTGGAACCCGATCAGCGCAAAGAGCGCCAGGAAGGCAAGGAGCAGCCAGTCGAGGGTCGTCACCAAGCTCCTTATAGCCAGCGGCGACGTGCAAGCGCGTCGCATGCGATCCTCTAGGCCTGCAAACTTCGGTATCGATCAAGCGCGGCGGTCAAGGGCAGGCTAGGGCGAGCGGTGGCAGAGAAAGCGTGGACTGAGCGCTCGGTGGCGGGCGGGGTGCGGCGGCAGCCGCGGCGTCCGCCGCCGCGGCGGCCCTCGATCGCTGAGCGCGAAAGGCGCAGGCGCCGCGCCCTGGCGCTGATCGTGCTGGGGGCGGCGATCCTCGTCGCTGGGGCGCTTGCGCTGCGCGGCGAATCTGAAGCGGTGGCGGTCGCGGTGCGCTTTGCGCGCGCGTGGGCGCACGGCGACTACGGGGCGATGTACGCGCAGATCGACCCGGCCACCAGGCGCGCGCTCTCCGCAAGCGCGTTCGCGAGCGAATACGAGCAGGCGATGCGCACCGCCACCGCGACGAGCGCGCGTCTTGCCGGCTCGCCGCGCGAAGCCTCCGGCGGGGTGGTGCTCGTGCCCGTGCGCGTGCGCACGCGGCTGTTTGGAACGCTTGCCCTCTCCTGGCAGATCCCGGTCCGCGCAGCATCCGCGGGTGAGCTCATCCGCTGGTCCCCGTCGCTGACCTTCCCCGGCGTTCCCGCCGGAGCGAAGCTCAGCCGCCACACCGAACTGCCGCCGCGCGCCCCGATCCTGGCCCGCGACGGCACAGCGCTTGCCGAAGGCAGCCCGCCTCCAGGCTCCTCCGAAGGTGCGCGCTACTCCCCGCTCGGGGCTGTCGCGGAAGCTGTGGCAGGCGATGTCGGGCCGCTGCCCGCCGCGCGGCGCACGCAGCTGGAAGCGGAAGGAGTGCCGCCCAATGCAATCGTCGGCACCTCAGGGCTTGAGCTCGCCTACGACGCGCGGCTGCGCGGGCGACCCGGCGGCGTGCTCAGCGCCGGGGGGCGGATCCTTGCCCGCGCCGCCGCGCAGCCGGGGCAAGCGCTTCAGACGACGATCTCTGCGGCCGTGCAGCGTGCCGCGGTCACCGCCCTCGGCGGCCGTCTGGGCGGGGTCCTCGCGCTCGACCCGCAGAGCGGCGAAGTCCTTGCCGCGGCCGGTCTTGGAATCGACGACACGCAGCCGCCCGGTTCGACGTTCAAGATCGTCACGCTCACGGCAGCGCTGGAGTCGGGGATCGCCACGCCGCAGAGCACTTACCCTTACCAGACCAAGACGGTGCTTGAAGGCGTGACGCTTGAAAACGCAGGCGGCGAGTCCTGCGGAGGCACGCTGACGCTCGCCTTCGCGGTCTCGTGCAACTCGGTCTTCATACCGCTCGGCGTCCGGCTCGGCGCCAAGCGGCTCGTGGAAGTCGCGGAAGCCTTCGGCATGAACCACCCCCCCGGCCTGCCCGGCGCCGTCACCTCGACGATCCCGCACGCCTCGGAATTCAGCGGCGAAGTCGAACTTGGCTCATCGGCGATCGGTCAGGGCAGGGTGCTCGCCAGCCCGCTGCAGATGGCGACGATCGCGGCGACGATCGCCGACAACGGCCGGCGCCCTCAGCCCACCTTCACGGCCGCACGCGCGCGCGGCGGCCTCCGCGGTCCGGCAGTGATGAGCGAAAGGGTCGCCCACGAGGTGCGGACGCTGATGAAGGCGGTGGTCGAATACGGCATCGGCGGCGCGGCGGCGATCCCGGGCGTTGAAGTCGCGGGCAAGACGGGAACCGCCGAACTCTCCTCCAACCCCTGCGGCGGCGCTCCCGAAGGCGGCGGCCTCAAGCAGGGCGCCGGGGGGGAAGGCGGTGCAGCCGAAGCGGGGGGCGAAAGCTGCGCGGCCAAGGAAAAGCGCAACACCGACGCCTGGTTTGCGGCCTTTGCGCCTGCAGCGCACCCGAAGATCGCGGTGGGGGTGCTGGTCGTCAAGGACGGCTATGGCGGCGAAACCGCGGCGCCGATCGCCAAGCAGGTGATCGAAGCTGACCTCTCTCCAGAAGGCTAAGGGCGTAGCCTGCCTGCAGCGACATCCGCGCGCGGCACCGCGCGCGGGCCGGCCACAGAGATGCCCAGCAGCGAGGAACGACAGCACCCACCCTGCGAGGTGATCATCGTCGGCGGTGGCATCAGCGCGCTGATCGCCGCGCGCGAGCTGCTGGCAGCCGGCAGCCGCGTTGACATCTACGAGCGCCGGCAGCGGCGCTGGCTGGGCGGCCAGTGCCTGGATGCCTTCGGCGGCATGCTGTTCGTCAACAGCCCCGAGCAGCGCCGCGTCGGCATCCGCGACTCGCTGCAGCTTGCCTGGGAGGACTGGCAGAGCTACGCGGAGCTCGGCCCCGAGAGCGAGCATCAGCGCGCCTGGGCGCGTCGTTATCTGGAGCGCTGCCTGCCGGATGTGCGCTCGTGGCTGATCGAGCGCGGGCTGCGCTTCCTGCCGATCGCCAACTGGGCTGAGCGCAGTCGCGAAGGGCGGGGCAACCGCGTGCCGCGCTTTCACCTGCTGTGGGGGTGCGGCCCCGCGCTCGTGGGGTCGATGCTGCGCGAGCTTGCGCCGTACGAGGGCTCGCGCCTGCAGATCCGCTGCGAGCATCGCGTCGATCAGCTGATCATCGAGTCCGGCCGGGTGCTTGGGGTACGCGGAAGCGGCCCATCCGGAGAGTTTGAGGCCCGCGCCGAGCGCGTCGTGATCGCCGCCGGCGGCTGGACCGGCGATCTCGAGAAGGTGCGCGCGCGCTGGCCGCGCGCGGAGTGGGGCAAGCCGCCGCAGGAGCTGCTCTGCGGCGTCTGGCCCGAGATCGACGGCCACATGCACGAGGTCGCCGCGGCCGCCGGCGCGGCGCTCTCAGGGCTTGAGCACATGTGGGTCTACGCCGCCGGGGTCAGGCACTGGGAGGGGGACTTCCCCGAGCACGGGCTTGCCCTCATCCCGCCCAAGTCCGGGCTCTGGCTGGCAGCCGACGGAGCGCGCTTCTCGCCGCCGCTGCTCGCCGGCTATGACACCCGTGCAGCCGTCGGCAGGATCACGCGAAGCGAGCATCCGTGGTCGTGGATGGTGTGCAACCGCGACATCCTCGCGCGCGAGATCGCAATTCAGGGGGCGCGCTTCAACCCGGCCTTTCGCGAGCGCAGCTGGCTGGCGCTCGCAGGCGATCTGCTGCGCGGCAACCGCGCGCTTGCAGGCGAGCTGATCGAGCGCTGCGAGGACGTGGTCTGCGCGCGCGATCTCGATACGCTCGCCGCACGCATGAGCGCGCTCACGCCGCAGGCTCCGATCAACGCCGCAGCGCTCGCGCGCGATGTCGGCGCATACGACGCCGAGATCGCCCGTGGCGCGCGCTTCTTCTGCGACCCGCAGCTGGTCTCGCTGCGCAATGTGCGCGCGTTCCTCGGCGACCGGCTGCGCACCGCCTCCTTTCGGCCGATCGCCGCCGGCGCAGAGAGCGAGCTGGTGGCGATCCGTCTGCGCCCGGTCGTCCGCAAGAGCCTCGGCGGGATCATCACGGACGAGCACTGCCGGGCGCTGCGCGCCGATCACTCGGCGCTGCCCGGGCTCTACGCGATCGGCGAGGCCGCGGGCTTCGGTGGCGGCGGCATGAACGGCAAGCGCACGCTCGAGGGGACGCTGCTCGGGGGCTGCGTGCTCACCGCGCGCGTGCTCGCGCAGTCGATCAGGGCGGGGTGGTGAGCGCGTTGAACGGCGCCCAAGCACTGCTGCGCACGCTCGCCGACGCCGGCGTGCGCGCCTGCTTCACCAATCCCGGGACCTCGGAGATGCACTTTGTCGCGGCGCTTGACTCCGAGGCGCGGATGCGCGCGGTGCTGGCGCTGTTCGAGGGCGTGGCAAGCGGCGCGGCGGATGGCTATGCGCGGATGGCCGGCAGCCCCGCGGCGACGCTGCTGCATCTGGGGCCTGGGCTTGGCAACGGCCTTGCAAACCTGCACAACGCGCGCAAGGCGCACGTGCCGGTGCTGAACATCGTCGGCGACCATGCAACCACCCACGCCCGCTATGACACGCCGCTGCAATCTGACATCGAGACTGTTGCCCGCAACGTCTCGCGCTGGGTTCGCCGCACGCAGAGCGTGCAGGCGATCGGCGCCGACGCCGCTGAGGCGATCGGCGCCGCGATCGGCCCGCCCGGCCAGGTGGCGACGCTGATCCTGCCTGCGGACGTCTCCTGGTCGCAGGGCGCCACGCCGGCCCCTCCGCCTGCGCCGCCGGCGCCCCGCGTGCCCGATGCCGATGCGATCGAGGCCCTTGCGCGCACCCTTGCCGGCGCCAAGCGCTCAGCGCTCCTGCTCGGCGGAGGCGCGCTGCTCAAGCCGGCGCTGCGAGCGGCCGCGCGCGCTGCCGCCGCCTGTGGCGCGCAGCTGCTCTGCGAGGTATTCCCGACGCGCATGCAGCGCGGCGCGGGGCTGCCGGCCCCGCAGCGGCTTGCCTATCTGCCCGAGCTTGCAAGCACGCAGCTGTCAGGCCTCCAGCACCTGGTTCTCGTCCAGGCCCCGGCGCCGGTGTCCTTCTTCGCCTACCCGGGCAGGTCGGGCGAGCTGGTGCCGGCCGGGTGCGCCGTTCATGAGCTTGCCGATCACTCACAGGATGCAACAGCGGCGCTCGAGGCGCTGGCCGACGCGCTCGGAGCGCCGTCTGCAGCGCCCCCGACGGCGGTGGCGCCGAGGGTGTCCGCGCCCACGCGCGGGCCGCTCAGCGCCGAGTCGGTGTGCGCGATCATCGGCGCGATGCTGCCGGAGGGAGCGATCATCTCCGACGAGTCGCAGACCTCCGGGGTGGCGCTCGGGCCTGCCACCGCAGGCGGGCCGCCCCACGACCTCCTGGCGCTGACCGGCGGTGCGATCGGGCAGGGCCTGCCGGTCGCGCTCGGCGCCGCGGTCGCCTGCCCCGACCGTCCGGTGCTCGCGCTCGAGGCCGACGGCTCAGCGCTCTACACCATCCAGTCGCTCTGGACGATGGCGCGCGAGCAGCTCGACGTGACCGTGATCATCTTTCGCAACGACGCCTATGCGATCCTCGAGCTCGAGCTCCAGCGCGTCGGCGCCCGGGGCGCTCACTCAAAGGCACGGGCGCAGTTTGACCTCTCCCGCCCGGAGCTCGACTTCGTCGCGCTAGCCGCCGGCCTTGGCGTGCCCGGCCGGCGCGCGCGCACCGTCGAGGAGCTCACGCCGGCGCTCTCCTGGGCGCTCGGCGAACCCGGTCCGCATCTGATCGAGGCGGTCGTGCCGAGCGTCTTCAGCCCGGCGCGCCTGCGCGCGATGCCCTACGGCCTGCGCGCGCTCTCCGCGCTGCCGCGACCGCTTGCGGGCGCGCTCAGGCGCCGGCTCTACCCCGGCTGAGAGGGCCCGCTGAGAGCCGGAGAGCAGATCTGGCTATTGGCGCGAGCTTTCCCGAAGTCGAGAGCGAACCTCGCTGCGCACGGCGCTCTCGTGCGATTCGTCGCGCAGACGTCGGCGTCGATCCGCTTCATCCATGAAGCGCGCGAACTCACGAGTGCTTTCATCGATCTTCTGCGTCTGGCTGCGCTCTTGGACCCAGTCGCGCTCGAGCTCGGCCTCGCGGAGGATCGGCCGCATGCTCTCATAGAGCACGCCTTTTTCGACAACGACCCTGGTCAATGAGTGGACGATCCGCTGCTGCAAAGCCACGATGCCGTAGTCGGTGAGCGTCAGCTCTCTGCGCGTGCGATCAAGCTGCGCCGAATCGACTGTCACCCACTCCTGGAGGTCGGCAGCTCGATTTACTCCGTCTTGACCACATCCGATCGGAAAGACGTTGTAGTAGCCCTGCGGCCATTTTCGGTAGGGGACGCGTTGGTGCTCCTTCACCGTCACGCATACGACGCGCGGTTGTAGCGTGCCCTCCGCTCCGCGAATAGTGCACGGGTGGCCGGCGATCATCACGGTGAGGGGAGATCTCGCTCCGATGACTCGCACGCCGCTGAACAGGTCGCCGGTCATGATCGCCGCAAATCGCAGCGCCTCGGGATCGCTGTCAAAGATCTCATCGTCACCGCTCGGCTCGATCAGGTGCATCGTCAGTGCTTCTCGCCGCGCATGACGATCGACGGCGAGCCGTCGTCGTGCCACACCAGCTCGAATCGCTCATCACGACGGTGGCGAGCGCGCCAGTCGGGGGCGGCCTCCTCCAGCGCCTCGCGGGCGCTCATCCGCCCACTCGCCAGCGTGTGGAGCGTCGCGAAGCTGCCCATCCGATAGAGATCGAGCCGTCGCAGCGTCGTCTCCTGCTCGCATCGCGCCTCAAGCCAATATGCGATGTCCTCCAACAGCGGATTCGCTTTCCTGAGCATTTCGATCGCGGCCAGCAGGTGTGCGACACGCCGATGGTGCTCCGGCGTCGGCGTATCTCCCCGCCGCCACTTGCGCACCGCGGTCGGCGTGACAGCGAAGATCTCCGCAAGCGTCGACCAGGCAAACCCGCTCGCAGCGAGCCGTTCGAGCAGATCCGCCGTTCTGTGGCGTTCAAGCGAGTGCGCCAGTTCGGTGAGCTGGCGCTCGACCATGTCCCTGTGCAGCTGCGAGGCCTCGCCGCTGAGCTTCCGGGAGTCCTCGCGAAGCTCAGCGGTGCCTGCCAGCTGCAGCTGAGTCGGGCGCAGCTGCTCGACCGCAGTCTCCTCGCGCGCAGGCATCCTGATTGTCTGCTCGCTATCTGTCATCTGCAGTCTCAGGGTCGAGCTCCCGCTTGGCACGCAGATGGCCACGCAGTCGCTCGCTGATGATGCGCTCGAAGGCGTCGCCGATCGGCGCGTGAAGCCGCTCGACCGTCGCTATTACCTGCTCAGGTTCGAACTCGGGAAGATCGTTTGGCGGTGCGCTCCAGCTGCTGTCGATGTCGATGAAGCGGCAGGCGCCCTGCGGCGAGCGCGCGATGTAAAGGGGGCCTTCGGGATTCACGATCGCGCTTCGTGCCAGTCCGCTGCGCACCACGATCTGCTCACCCACTCCACGCTCGAGGAGGATCGCGGCGCTGCTTTCGAGGGGCTCGCCGTCAAGGAGGTGCTCGTGCGCCAGCAGCTCCTCGGCCAGGTAGTCGCTCCAGCGCACCGGCGCCGGCAGCTCGGCGGGATCGATCTCATCGATGTAGCGGAGGCCGATCCGCTCCACCGCCGGCAGCTCGACGGTCTCGGCGATGTGGCGCAGAACCTCTGCCAGACGCTCGCGAAACCCCTCGAAGCGCGCATAGTCGCTGGTTTCAACGATCAGCTGCCGGCGCGTCAGGACGACAGCGTTTCGCTTGCGGCGATCGATGCGACGCAATCCCCCGGTCTGAATGCCCCCTTGCGGCGAGACTTGCAGGCCGCTGCGCGCCTCCACGATTGCCACAGGCGGCGGGCCATGCAGCGGATAATGCTCGCGGAGCCTTTGGTCAAGCGCCTCTGGCGGCTTCATCAGCTCGGGCAGCTCGGGGAACTCCAGCCCGAAAGCGACTAGCTTGAGCGGTGCGTTGGGATAGATCTCGCGCTGCGGGTCCAAGCTCAGTGACCTCCCGCTGCCAGAAACCTCTGGCGAACCAATTGCGAACCAGATCATCTTAGCGCCTCGCGACCTGCATCAGGCTTGCGCAGCGAGCGTCGCTGCAAATCGGGATTGGCCCTGCGCCCACCTTCCTATCTCCGCCTCCCCGCCGCGAAGTGGACGGGCGCGGGCAGGTGGGGGCGCAGCTCGCGCCCGTCGCGGCAAGCTGGGCGCGCAGCAGCGCCAGCGGGTGGCGTCCAACCCCCCGTCCCGAGCGTCGCATAGTCGGCGCGCAGCTCCTCCCACTCATCGGCCGCCCGCAGCGGCGGCGCCTGCGGAGGCGTGGGAGCGCAGGTCAGAGCGACAGTGCTCGCCCGGCGATCCCTACGATGGCGAAAAGCGCGCGCAGACGGTCATCCGCGGTGCTCTTCGATCAGCCTGTCGAGGTCGCTGGTTGGCTGCTCACCGGGAGCCTGCTCCTCGCAGGTCACGTCCAGGACGAGGCCGAGGGCCTCCAGCACAGCGAGAATGAGGCGCAGCTCAGCGGTCGGCTTGCCGGCCTCGAACTGGTAGATCCACTTGCGGGATACGCCAGCACGGGCGGCCAGCTCGGCCTGGCTGAGGCCGAGGTCTCTGCGGCGGCCGCGGACGACCGCGGCGAGGTCTCTGATTGAGCGAGCTTTCATGGCCTCATTTGCTACCGCTCGGTGTCAAGTATATTACGATCCCGTACGGTATCATAGAGATGATGAAACCGGTCGGTAGCAACTGGAGTATCGCCAACAGCTGCAAGGCGAATCGCAGGGGCTGCAAATCGCATCGTGTGCGGTGTGCCCCACGCCGCTCTGAAGGCTCCTGACCCACTCCCTATCTCCGCCTCCCCGCCGCGAAGTGGACAGGCGCGGGCAGGTGGGGGTGCAGCTCGCGCAGGGCACGCAGCTGCGCGGGCGCTGCTGTGCCGGGCGCAGAGGGGGCGAGCGGGGCGATCCCCTGAGCGATCAGGCTCACGCCACCCCCGCCCTGAGGATGGCGCTCGAGGCGCCCCGCGACCACCAGCAGCGGGGCGGAGCGCAGCAGCGGGCGGCTTGCCTCATAGAGCGCCGGCGCGATGATCACGTTGAGCGTCCCGTGCTCGTCTTCAAGCAGCAGGAACATCGTCCCGCGGGCGCTCTGCGGGCGCTGGCGGGCGATCACCAGGCCACCGAGCGCGACCCGCTCGCCGTGCGCCACCGCGGCCAGCTGCGCTGTGCAGATCGCGCCCGTGGCGGCAAGCTGGGCGCGCAGCAGCGCCAGCGGGTGGCGTCCGACCCCCGTCCCGAGCGCCGCATAGTCGGCGCGCAGCTCCTCCCACTCATCGGCCGCCCGCAGCGGCGGCGCCTGCGGGATCTCCAGGGGCAGGGCAAGCTGGCGCCGCCCGCTGCGCCCCGTGGCGCTCGTGCCGGCCGCAGCCCCCAGGCGATAGAGCGCCTCGCGACGTGAGCGCGCCAGCGGCGGCGGGATCGCGCCCGCGCGCGCCAGTCGCAGCAGCTCCGAGCGGCGCAGGCCCGAGCGCGAGGCAAGGTCCGCAAGCGAGACGAAGGGGCCGCCCGCGCCGCGTGCCGCAAGCAGGAGGCGCAGCTGCGCCTCTGCGATCCCCTTCACAAAGCGCAGCCCGAGACGAACCGCGCCAGGCTCCTCGACCGTGCAGTCAAGCTCGCTTGCGTTCACATCCACGCGCAGCGTGCGCACGCGCGCCCCGCCCCGGCGCGCCTCGCCGATCAGCGCATCCGGAGCGTAGAAGCCCATCGGCTGGGCGTTCAGCAGCGCGCAGAGAAACTCCGCGGGGTGGTGCACGCGCAGGTAGGCGGTCTGGTAGGCAAGCAGGCCGAAGGCGGCCGCATGGGCCTTGGGGAAGCCAAAGCCCGAGAAGGACTCGATCATCGCGAAGACCCGCTCAGCGAGCGGGCGCCCGACATCGCCGTGCGTGCGCATCGCCCCTGCGATGAAGCGCTCCCGGTAGCGCGCGATCGCCGCAGCCGAGCGCTTCCTGCTAAGCGCACGCCGCAGCCCTTCGGCCTCGCCCGCACAGAAGCCAGCAAAGGCGCGAGCGACCTCGATCACCTGGTCCTGGAAGATGATCACCCCAAGCGTCTCCGCGAGCGTCTCCGCGAGCGAGGGATGTATGCAGGGAGGCGTGAAGCCCGGGTCCGCCCGCTTGCGCTGCAGGCGGCGCATGTAAGGGTTCACCGACCCGCCCACGATCGGCCCCGGTCGCACGATCGCAACCTGGATCGCAAGCTCGGCGAGATCGCGCGGGCGGGTGCGCAGCAGCGAGGACATCTGGGCGCGGCTCTCGATCTGGAAGACCCCGGTGGTGTCAGCGCGCCTGATCGCCGCAAAGGTGCGCTGATCGTCGTAGGGGATCCGGGAGAGGTCGATGCGCCGCCCGCAGCGGCGCTCGATCAGCTCCAGGCACCCTTCCAGCGCGGAGAGCATCCCCAGCCCGAGCAGGTCGATCTTCAGGAAGCCGGCGTCAGCGCAGGAGTCCTTGTCCCACTGGAGGATCTGCCTGCCCGCCATCGCCGCGGGCAGGAGCGGACAGGAGCGCAGCAGCGGCTGCGTCGAGATCACCATCCCGCCCGGGTGCTGGGAGATGTGGCGGGGCAGGCCGTAGGCCTCGGGCACAAGCCGTGCAAGCCACTCCCAGCGCGGGCTGATCTGACCGCCGCGGGCAAAGAGGCGGCGGACATCCTCTGCGATCTCCCCGCCCATCCCGCCGTCGACCGCGCGTGCCAGGCGCTCAAGCTCTCCTGCGGGCAGCGCCAGCGCCTTGCCCAGATCGCGGATCGCCCCGCGCGTGCGGTAGGTGGCATAGGCCCCGACCAGCGCCGAGCGCTCGCGCCCGTAGCGCTCGTGGATGCGCAGGATCAAACGCGCGCGGATGTCGCGGGGAAAGTCGATGTCGATGTCCGGCAGGCGCTCGATCTGCTCGTGCAGGAAGCGCGAGAGGTGCAGCTCAGCGGCGATCGGGTCGATGTGCGAGAGCCCCGTCAGGTAGCAGACGATCGAGGAGACCGAGGAGCCCCGCCCGCGGCCCGGCGCCAGCAGCGCGCGCGCGCCGGTGCGCCCCCGCACCTCCAGGGCGACCTCCCGCGCCAGGCTGAGCAGATCGTGGTGGAGCAGGAAGAAGCCTGAGAGGCCGAGCGCGTCGATCATCGCAAGCTCCTCCTCCAGGCGCTGCTGCGCCGCCGCGCGCTGCCTGCTCCCGGGCGGGTAGCGCTCGTCGAAGGCGCTCCTGCAGGCCTCGGCGAGCCTGCGCGTGGCATCCTCGCGCTCGGCCCCGGGGTAGCGATAGCGAAGATCCGCCGGCAGCTCGAAGCTGATCTGCTCGGCGATCGCCGCTGTTGCGCAGAGCGCATCAGGGTGCTCGGCAAAGCGCGCTGCCATCGCCTGCGGAGAGGCGAGCACATGCGTGTGGTTTGCCGGCCGGCACGCCTCGCTCTCCTCGAGCGTCAGGCCGCTGCGCACCGCGATCAGGGCATCTGCAAGCAGCGCCCGCAGGGGCGTGTGGGCGTGCACGCCCCCCGTCGCGACCGTGCGCAGCTCCAGGCGCCCGGCAAGGCGCGCAAGGGCGCGGTTGCGGGCGCGATCGCCGCGCACATAGGGTCGCTGCAGCTCGACGAGCAGGCGCTCGCGCCCGAAGGCCTCGCGCAGGCGCCGCAGGGTCGCTTCGTCGTGGACGCCGTGCAGCGCGCACCCGCTCAGGCAGATCAGCCCCTCGGCGCGCTCCAGCACCTCCTCGATCGCGAGCGCCGGCGGGCGCAGGCGCCCGGAGCCAACGCGCGTATGAGCGTGCGCAGCGGTGATCAGCGTGCAGAGGCCGGCCCAGCCCCTCGCATCGGCGACAAGCAGCGTCAGGCGACGGCCGTCGCTCAGATCGAGCTCTGCGCCGTGCAGCGCCCGCAGCCCGTGCTCAGCCGCCGCGCGGGCGTGCTCGATCGCGCCCGCAACCGAGTTGCGGTCGGTCAGCGCAAGGGCGCTGTAGCCAAGCTCTGCGGCGCGCGCTGCAAGCTCCTCCGGCAACGAGGCGCCCTCGAGCAGGGAGTAGGCCGAGCAGCAGTGGAGCTCGGCATAGGGAGCTGCTGGTCCGCCGGCGCTCACAGCTGCGCAAACCACCGCCTGGCGGGAAGCTCGCAGAAGACGACCGCATTGCGCCCGGAGGCCATCAGCAGCTCCCAGTAGCGGCGACAGAGCGGCTGCTCGCCCCACCAGCGATCCTCCAGCAGCCAGGTCTCGCGGACGGCGAGCACCCGCACCCCGTCGACCTCCAGTGGGCAGCCCCGGGCGGTGGCCCGCACGCGCGCCGGGCGCGGCTCATAGAGGCTCTGCCTGCGCTCGCGCACGCCTCACTCCCGCGGGGTCAGGATGAAGCGCCGCTCAGGCGCTCGCGAGCCCTCCTCGAGGGGGGCGATGCGCAGCAGCGAGTTGACGCCAAGGGCGGCGCGCACCTGGCTGATCGCCTCGCGCAGGCGCGCCGAGCGCTGCGCGCGCAGGCCGTCTGTCAGGGAAAGCTGCTCGGCGACCGGCGCCCCGAAGCGCTCGACCGCAAGCGTGAGCCTCTCGGCCGGTGCGGGCAGCTCCAGCAGCGGGCGGCTCACGGCAAGCAGGATCTGCTCACGGTGAGCGCTTGCGCTGCGCAGCGCGATCTGCCTGCGCCAGCTCCCTCCACCCGCCAGCGCAGCCGCCACAGAGAGCGTGCGGATGCTTCGCGCGCGCCGTCCGGGGTGCGCAAGGAGGCGGTCGAGCAGCAGGCTGAGAGCATGCTCGAGCGCCTGTCCGGTGAGCGGCCCCGCAAGCGTGAGCTGCTCCTCGATCCGCTCCGCCGCAGGCCGCCCGCAGACAGGCTGCTCATGGCCGCGCACGAGGTCATAGGCGAGCAGCCCCGCCCTGCCAAAGCGCTCGCCAAGCGCCTGTGGCCCGAGCGCAAGCAGCTCGCCGAGGCTCGCGACGCCAAGCTCCGCAAGCGGCTCGATCAGCTCCACGAGCTCCGCGCGCAGCGCGAGAGCGCCCAGCGGGAGCGCTGCGATGTGGCGCTCAGCGCGCCCCGGCGCAAAGGTCAGCGCTCGGCGGGCGCGCGCACGACGGGCGGCAAGCAGCGCGTGGAAGCGGCTTCTCCCCACGCCGAGGCGATGGCAGGCGACGCTCGCCGCCAGCGCTCCGCGCGCGCGGGCAAGGCGCGCAAGCGACCCCTGCAGCGCACGCACAACCCCATCGAGGCCCCCATGGAGGCGGTAGAGAGGCTCCGCGCGCAGATAGGCGGTGCCCGCCCGCTCCACCTCCGGCGCCGCTCCGACCGCCTCCAGCGCGCCCAGCACACGCTCGAAGCAGCGCTCGGCGAGCAGCGGGTCGGCCCGCAGCAGCTCCAGCTGGGGAGCGCGCGCAAGCGCCTCCCCGACCCGCATGCCCGCCCGCACGCCAAGCGCCTGCGCGGCTGCGGAGACCTCCCCGATCCCCCCGCTGCCAAGCGGGGCAAGCGCGCAGGCCCTGCCGGGCAGCGCGCTGCCGCCCTCATCCCCGGCGCCTGCCCCCCTCCCATCGGGTCGATCGCCGCCGCCCGGCCGCGCAGCCAGGGCACAGAGCAGCTCGAAGCGAGGGATGTAGAGGCAGATGACCGCGCGCTCCATACGAACATATGTTCGCATAGATCGCGCTCCCCTGCAAGCGCCCGCGCACGACCGCATAGCCGGCGCGGAGAGCGCCGACCGCCCTACATCAGGGCGCTACCGCCAGCGTGAGGGCAGCGCGAGGGCGCTGCCGCCTCTTCAGACGTCCAGCTCGGCCTTTGCCGATTCGCTCGGCTTCGCCGGGTTGACGATGCGGATGTCGATCGGGCGGTTGGAGAGCGATGCGAGCCTGAGCTTGAACAGCAGGATCGCCCCCTGCGTCGGGCCCTGGCTGGCGATCGTGCCCGGTTCAGGCAGGCGACCGTTGCCGGGGACGTTGCGCGCACGGTAGGCAAAGAGATTCGTGTTGTCTGGCACGACCGGGCGGTAGACATCGCCTTCGCTGTCTTCAAGGTAGATGTCCGGACTGGACGGCTGAGGACGGCTCGTGCTGTTGTAGACCTGCAGCGAGATCATGAACCACTCTTCGCCCGGGCGGACGGTCAGGTCGCCTGCCGGCACTCCCTCCAGGTAGGCCTGGTCTTCGCTCTCGGAGGGGTTCAGCTCGCGCGAGATCTGCACCTGGTAGGCGAGCTGGCCGACGCTCAGATAGGGAGCGGGCACGCCGCCCTCGCCGGCGTAGGTCCCCGATGTCTGGCGCTCATTCGCGTTGCCGCACGCCGCCAGCAGGGCGCTCGCGCCAAGGGCGCCCACCAGGGAAAGGCTCTTGCGCAGTCGGCTGCTTTGCATCGCGGGCGGGAGTCTAGCCGTCTGCGACCGTGACTCGCTTCAAGACCCCCGCCCCGGCGCCACCAACGGCACCCGCGAGCGCCTGCGCCGCGCCCCGATGCTCAGGTGCGTGCATCGCCTCCATCAGGTCACGCAGGCGCCACAGCGCACGGCGCTGCATCCGCGCGACCCACCGACGCCCGCCAAGCGCCTCGGCGATGCGGTCGGAGAGCATCACCGGCCTGCTCTGGAAGGTGAAGGTCACGCGCGTGGTCGCGCCCGGTCCCTCGACAAGCTCATAGACGCCCCGCGTGGCGATGCGGTTGCCCTTCCCCATCCTCCCTTCCTCGACGATCAGGTGGGGAGGGCGAACCTCGGTGAAGGTCACATCCCCCCAGGAGAAGCGCATGCCCGGCGCCCGCACACGGAAGCGCGCGCCCGCCCCCAGCCCGACCGAGCGCTCGCGCGTGAGGTGCCAGTCGCGCAGAAAATGGTCGGTGAAGGCGACATGGTTTGCGATGTCCGCCAGAAAGTCGAAGACCTGCTCGCGCCGCGCGCCGATCAGGATCGATGTCCGGACTGGGTCCACAGCGCGGAATATATAGGCCGCCCACCCGCCGGGCGAGCGGATGCAGCGCGGGCGCGCTGCCGCGATCGTTCATCTGTCCAGGCGCGCCGCAAGCCCTCAGGGTCGCTGAGGGCCCCCTGATAGAATCGGTCATCCCTTCTCCCTGGATCGCTTTTGGGGTGCTCCAGGTCTCTTCGGTCAGCAAAGGGAGCCGCCTTATGGAGTCCTTCACGCAAGGCACAATGCCGGGTAGTGGTGCTTTCCGCTGCGCGAGCTGCGGCCACATCTTCACGCTCACACCGCCGCTTGCGGATACGCACAGCTGCCCGCAGTGCGCCAGCAGCGAAGTCGTCCGCGAGACGCTTGGCGCAACAACGCGCTTCCAGCGTGCGGCCGCCGTCGAGGAGGCGGACTCGGTCGGGCGGGAGGCGTGGGTGGCACGCGCCCGCAGCATGATCGAGGAGCCCGGCGAGTACCTCGCGCTTGCCGAGGAGGAGGAGATCCGCCTCGTGCCGCTGCAGCGCGAGTGGACCCGCATCGGACGCAGCCTTGCAGCCGATGTGCGCTTCGACGACCCCACCGTCTCGCGCCGTCATGCGCTGATCGTGCGCCAGGCCGACGGCGTGCGGGTGCTTGACGACCGCTCACTGAACGGCGTCTTCGTCAACGGCGAGCGCGTCGAATGGAGGGTCCTTGAGGACGGCGACGAGATCCTTGTCGGCCGCCATCGTCTGACCTACCTTTGCGCGACCGAGAGCGCGACATTTGCCGCCCAGACCGGCTCGGGCGAGGGCGAGCTGCAGCGCGCATAGCGCGCTGCGCTGCGCCTACCGGAATCCTCACAGCCGCAGTCGGCTTCCCGCTACGCTCCGGCCATGGCAACGACGATCGCTGTGCTCTCCCAGAAGGGCGGCACCGGCAAGACCACGATCGTGCGGACGGTTGCGGAGATCATGCGCCGGATCGACCTGCCGACGCTCGCGATCGACCTCGACCCGCAGGGCAACCTCTCCGACTACTTCGACGTCCCGCCTGACGCAGCGCCGACGATCGCGGAGGTGCTGGGTGGCGCAGCAACGATCGCCGAGGCGATCCAAGAGCCCGCGGAGGTGGTCCCGGCAAACCTCTCCCTGGCGGAGGCAGAGCTTGCGCTGGCCGGGAAGATCGGCCGCGAGCTGACCCTGCGCCGGGCGCTCGCCAAGGCGCCAGAGCGCTACTCGCTGATCCTGATCGACTGCCCGCCCGCGCTGGGGCTGCTGACGGTCAACGCGCTTGCCGCCGCGGACTACGCGCTGATCAGCGCCGAGGCGCAGTACTTCGCCCTGCAGGGCGTCGAGCAGGCGCTGGCGGTGATCGAGCTGGCAGCCGAGAACCTGCAACCTGACCTTGCCCTGCTCGGGATCCTGCTGAACATCGCCGACATGCGCACAGTTCACTCCCGCGAGGCGCTTGCGGGCCTGCGCGAGCGCTTCGGCGAGAGCGTCTTCGAGACGGTCATCCGCGCCTCGATCGCCTACGCCGAGTCCGCCGAGCGGGCGACCCCGATCCTCGAGCACCGCCCCGACCTGGCGGCCGACTACATAGCGCTCGCCCGCGAGCTCCTGACACGGGTCGGATTGGTTGAGCATGCCCGGCGCCTGAGCAAGCTCGACGCTGCATGAGCGCAGGCGGGCGCGGCGATGTTGCGTAGTACATTCGTGACATGGACGAGCAGCAAAGACTCGAAGAGCTTGAGCGGGCGGCACGCAGCTATCAGAGCCGCGCCATCAGCGTTCGCGACGCCCATGCCAAGATCGACGAGCGCCGCAGCGGGGAGCCGGTTACGCGGCTGACCCTGCTGCTGAGCGCGCCGGCGCGTGGCAGCACCTGGCGCTTGAGCACGATAAGGGCGCTCGAAGGGGCGCTCGAAGGGGCGCTGCATCGTGACGCAGCCGCTGCGGGCCTGCCTCCCCTCGGCGTAACGCTGATCAGCGAGAACGAGCCCGAGGCGGCTGAAGTATTCAAGCCCGCCGCGTGAGCCTTGCCCTCTTACCCGATCGACCCAGGCAAGCTAATCAAGACAGCGGAAGCGCTTGCGCCCGCTGGCGCCCCCCGCGGCCGTCCCCCTACACGCATCATCGCCGCGCCATCTCAAGCGCCTATTACGCCTCCTTCCACGCCATCTCAAAGCGCGTCGCGCAACAGGTATTCGGAGGCCTGGACGAGACCTTCATGCTGAATGTGCAGCGCTGAATCGCTCACAACGACGTAGTCATAGTTGCCCGATGGCTCAGCCAGCTGGCCGGCAACCTCAACGCCTCGGGGGAGAAGCCGCCGTCGCATATCAAGCAGCTGCTCGACCCCGACGGCACACGCAGCACCCCTCAGGCGCCAAAGCAGGAGATCGTGGAGCTGGCAGATGAATACCTCGCGCTGCACCAAAAGCGCGAGGAGGCGGATTACGACCACTTTGCAATCTTCACGCGCCAGAAGACGCTTTTGCAGATCGCACGCGCCAAAGCGATCGTCAAAGCTGCATCCAAGATCAGCGGAGCGGATGCCGAAGCCTTCTTCGGACTTATCGCGGTCAAAATGCAGGAGCGAAGGCGCGGCTGATCGGCACCTGCGCGCGCGTTCGGCTCAGAGCTCGGCGACGTAGGCGCCCTGAGCTTCAAAGGGCACGCGCAGCACCTGCGCCCACTCCCCCACCAGCTCGCTCAGCGCGCCCAGCACCGGCCCGGTCTGCTCGTAGTGGCACCACACCAACACCGTCGGCCCGGCGCCTGAGAGGCTTGCGCCCAGCGCGCCCAGCTCCTGTGCGCGGGCGATCAGCGCCGCCGAGCGCGGGAAGAGGTGCGCGCGCGCATCCTGGTGCAGGCGGTCCTTGAGGCCGGCAGAGATCAAGCCCAGGTCGGAGGTGGCAAGGCCGAGCGCCAGCAGGGCGGCGTGGGCGGTGTTGAAGACCGCATCGGCCAGCGGCACCCGGCGCGGCAGCGCCGAGCGCGCGCGCCTGGTTGAGACCCGCCGCTCGGCTGACTGATCGATCCGTGGGACCACCGCCAACGCCTCCAGCCCCGCGGGCGCCGGTATGCGCGCCACCGTCTCCTCCGCGCAGATCACAAAGCCCCCCTGCAGGCTCGCGGTGACGTTGTCGGGGTGGCCCTCGAGCGCGCAGGCATGTGCGCGAATGTCCTCATCGAGCTCGAAGAGGTCCTTGGCGGCAAGCAGCCCCGCGACGATCGCAGCGCCGGAGGAGCCGAGCCCGCCCGCCAGCGGGATCTGCGAGCGGATGTGAAAGGTGAAGCCATCGGCTGAGTGCAGCCGCTCGAAGGCGCGCACGCAGAGGTTGCGCCGCCCGCGCGTCACCGGCAGCTCGGTGCGCACCGCAAAGCGGGCGCTCTCGACCACCTCCAGCTCCAGGTGCAGGGAGAGCGCAGCCGCAAAGGAGTCAAAGCCCGGCCCCAGGTTCGCCGAGGAGGCCGGGACGCGGACCAGCCGCCTACGCCTCACCGAGGACCGCCGCCTCGATCGCCTCCATGTCGACCGGGCAGCGGATGATCGCACCTTCGGTCTGCGCCAGCGCCGCCTCCGGGTCCTTGATGCCACGGCCGGTCAGCACGCAGACGACCGTCTTGGCCCCCTCGGCCCCGTACTTGAGCAGGCCCGCGACCGAGGCAGCCGACGCCGGCTCCACGAACATCCCTTCGCGCGCGGCCATCAGCCGGTAGGCGGAGAGGATCTCCGTGTCGGAGACCGTTCGGATGCAGCCGCCCGACTCCTCGGCTGCGCGCAGCGCCTGCTCGCCGCGCGCGGGCTTGCCGATGCGGATCGCCGATGCCACCGTTTCAGGGTGCTCGACCGCGTGGCCCAAGACCAGCGGCGCCGCCCCCTCCGCCTGGAAGCCAAACAGCCGTGGGGCCACCGAGAGCTCGCTGAAGCCGCGCCAGTAGGCGGTGATGTTGCCGGCGTTGCCGACCGGTATGCAGAGCAGGTCGAGCTCTGAGCCTAGCTCCTCCACCAGCTCGAATGCTGCGGTCTTCTGTCCTTCCATGCGAAACTCGTTGAGCGAGTTCACAAGCGCGATCGGGTGCTCCTCGACAAGCTTGCGCACGATGCGCAGCGCCTCGTCGAAGGAGCCCTGCAGCGAGATCGCGCGCGCCCCGTGGATCAGCGTCTGGGCAAGCTTGCCGCGCGCGATCCGCCCCTCCGGCACGATCACCGCGCAGGTGATCCCCGCCCGCGCGGCGTAGGCGGCCGCGGAGGCGGCGGTGTTTCCGGTCGAGGCGCAGATCACCGCCTTTGCGCCGTCGCGGATCGCCGCTGACACCGCACAGGTCATGCCGCGATCCTTGAAGGAGCCGGTCGGGTTGGCGCCCTCGCACTTGAAGTAGACATCCGCGCCGACCTGCTCGGAGATGATCGGCGCGGGCAGCAGCGGGGTGCCCCCCTCGTTGAGGCTGACGATCGGATCGCCCTCCGCAAAGGGCAGGTGCTCGCGATAGCGCTCGATCAGCGCGATCGGCGTGTGCGGTGCGACTCTCATCTGAACTCCTCTTCGATTACGGGGATGGCGCGCGGCGCCGAGCGCACGTGCTCGAGCTGCGAGACCGCAGCCAGAGCAGCCGCCAGGCGTGAGCGCGCGATCCTGTGTGTGACCATCACCAGGCGGGCGTTCCCGCCCAGCCCGCGCTGCAGCACGGACTTCAGCGAGACCCCGTGGGCGCCGAGCGCGCCCGCCACCGCCGCGAGCACGCCGGGACGGTCAGCGACCTCGACGTGCAGGTAGAAGGCGCTTGAGAAGTCCTCGATCAGCGGCAGCGAGAGCGGCTCCGGCGGCGGCGGCGAGGGCAGCGTCAGCACGCTGCAGAGGTCCCCCAGCACCGCGCTTGCGGTCTGGATGCCGCCCGCGCCCGGGCCCGACATCGTGATCTCGGTGATCGCCTCCGACTCGACCGTCAGCGCGTTGTATGGGCCCGAGACGCTCGCCAGCGGATGGCCGCCGTAGAGGAAGGCGGGGTGCACCCGCACCGAGATCCCGCCATCTGCGCGCTCCGCCGTGCCGATCAGCTTCAGCGAGAGGTCGAGCTCGCTCGCGTAGAGGAGGTCGTCCGACTGCAGGTGCTCGATGCCCTCGTGCGGCACCGCCGAGACGCGCACAGGCACGCCAAACGCAAGGCGCGCAAGAATCGCCATCTTCGCCGCGGCGTCCTTGCCTGAGACGTCATCGCTTGGGTCCGCCTCGGCAAAGCCCTCCCGCTGGGCCTCCTCGAGCGCCTGCGCGTAGCTGCGGCCGGCGGCCATCGCGCTCAGGATGTAGTTTGTCGTTCCATTGACGATACCGTGTATCCGCTCCAGGCGATCGCAGGCGAGGGACTCCTGCAGCACCCGTATCACCGGGATCACGCCGGCGACGGCCGCCTCGAAGCGGATCTGCGCGCCGCTTGCGCGCGCCGCCGCGAAGAGCTCCTCACCGTGCTCTGCGAGCAGCTGCTTGTTGGCGCTGACGAGGCCCTTGCCGGCCGCAAGCGCGGAAAGCGCGTAGCTGCGCGCCGGCTCGAGCCCGCCGATCAGCTCCACGATCACATCGGACTCGGCGAGGATCTGCTCGAACTCCCCCCTGCTGCGTGTCAGCACGCCGCTGATCGCAACCGGGGCGCCGCAGCGGCGCTCGATCTGCTCGGCGTGCTCGGCAACCAGCCGCGAGAAGGCGCTGCCGACGGTGCCTTGCCCGAGCAGCCCGACGCGATGAGCCCGGCTTGCGGACACCGCCGCAGCGGCACTCGCGCCGCCTGCGAGAGGAGCCTCAGCGCACATCGCGTGCCAGCAGGTCCTGCTCGGTCTCCCGGCGGCAGACCACGCGCGCCGTTCCCTCCGCGCAGAAGATCACCGGCGGGCGCAGCGCTCCGTTGTAGTTGTTTGCCATCGCAAAGGTGTAGGCGCCCGTTGCCGGCGTGCAGAGGATGTCGCCGGCGCGCGGCTCGGCCAGGCGCGCGTGCGGCACGATGATGTCGCCGGACTCGCAGTGCTTGCCCGCGACCACGCACTCGCACTCACCCCCCGGCCGCTCCACGAGCGCCGCCTCGTAGCGGGCGCCATAGAGCATCGGGCGCAGGTTGTCCGACATGCCGCCGTCGACTGCGACGTAGAGGGAGACGTTGCGCTTCACCGACTCGACCGTGTAGATCGTCACGCAGCCGTTTGCGACCAGCGCCCGACCGGGCTCGAGCAGCAGCAGCTCGTGCTCGCCCAGCTGCTCCCGCGCGCTCGCGGCGAGCGTCGCGACGTGATCGGATATCGCAGGCGGCTGCTGATCGGCGCTGTAGGCGACGCCCAGCCCACCGCCCAGGTCCCAGACCGGCATCGGCGCAAAGGGGGCAAGCGCCTCGGCGATCGCGCCGAAGGGCTCAAGCGAGAGGATCTGAGAGCCGATGTGCGCGTGCAGCCCGCGCAGCTGCAGACCCGGCGTCGCGCGCACCGCCTCGATCGCGGCGGGCACATCCTCGAGCGCGAAGCCGAACTTGGAGTCGGCCTGCCCGGTGGAGATCTTCGCGTGCGTCTGCCCTGCCACATCCGGCGTGGCGCGGATGAGCACGCGCTGCTGCTCGCCGTCTGAGCGCCTGCCGACCAGCTCGCCCAAGCGGGCGATCTCATCGAAGTTGTCGATCACGATCAGCCCGATCGCCGCCTCCAGCGCGCGCTCGAGCTCGGGGCGCGACTTGGCGTTGCCGTGGAGGATGACCCGCTGCGCCGGAAAGCCCGCCGCAAGCGCGAGCGCCAGTTCGCCGCCGGAGGCCACATCGCACCACAGCCCCTCAGCGGCAAAGAGCTCCAGGACGGCGGTGCATGGAAAGGCCTTTGCGGCAAAGGCGACGGCAACCTCGGGGAGGCCCACCCGCTGCGCCGCGTCGAGATAGGCGCGCGCGCGCGAGCGCAGATCCTGCTCGTCGACGACGTAGGCGGGGGTGCCAAGCTCGCGTGCCAGCTGCCCCAGATCGCAGCCGCCGACCTCGATCGCCCCGCGGGCGTTGATGCGCGCGGAGCGCGGGTAGGCGGCGGAGAGGGTCGCCTGTGCCTCCTTGGTCTCGGTTGCCATCTATAGGGATTATGCGCGATCGCAGGCCCGCCGGCCGCTGCGGCCGCGCATGATCGCCTGCGGGGACCCGCTCCTGGGGGTACGCAGCAGGTTGCTGTGCCAGAATCCTGCTATGGCAGCCGCCCGGAAGTTCAGACGCGAGAGCTTTGGCCGCGACCGCGGCCTGCAGGCACGGATGCTCTTCACGATGTTCCTGCTTGGGCTGATCTACGTGATCTTGGTCGGCGCGCTCTTTGCGGCTGGCGCCAGCGGGCTCATCATCGGCCTGATCGCCGGCGCGCTGCTCCTGGTCCAGCTCTCGGCCTCAGACAAGATCGCGCTGGCGACGATCCACGCCCACGAGGTGAGCGCCGCGGAGGAGCCGCTCCTGCACGGGATCATCGAGCGCCTGTGCGTGCAGGCCAACCTGCCCAAGCCGCGCGTCGCGGTGATCGAGAGCCAGATGCCCAACGCCTGCGCGATGGGCAGGTCGCCGCGCTCGGCAACGGTCTGCGCAACGCGCGGTATCCTCTCGACGCTCGAGCCCGGCGAGCTTGAAGCGGTGATCGGCCACGAGCTCACGCATGTGATCAACCGCGACGTGATGGTGATGACGCTCGCCTCCTTCTTCGCAAGCCTGGCGGCGATGATCGCCCAGTTCACGCTCTTCTTCGGCGGGGGCTTCGGCGGCGGCTACGGGCGCAGCCGCGAAGAGGAGGAGGACGTCCTGATCATCCTGCTCGTCTCGGTGGTGGTCTATGTGGTCTCCTTCCTGCTCCTGCGGGCGCTCTCGCGCTACCGCGAGTACGCCGCCGATCGCGGCTCGGCGCAGCTGACCGGGCGCCCGAGCGCGCTCGCCTCGGCGCTCTTGAAGATCTCCGGGACGATCGAACGGATCCCCTCTCGCGACCTGCGCGCCGCGGAAGGCATGAGCGCCTTCTTCATCATCCCCGCGCGGGCGAAGAACTCGCTGATGAACATCTTCGCCGACCATCCGCCGCTTGAGAAGCGCTTGGCGGCGCTGCAGAAGATCGAGGCGGAAATGCAGCGGGCCGCCTAGGCGATGGGCCTGCTGTCGATCCTCACCGGCCGCTCGCGCATGGCCACACCGGCGCCCGAGCGCCTGTTTGCGATCACCACCGCCTACATCACCCTTGAAGCCTCCTACAGCATCACGCCGACGGGCTCTGCTGCGATCGTCTTCCAGCCGCTCGCAACCGCGGAGTTCGAGTCCACGATGCGCGAAATGGAAGAGGTCGTGCGGGCAACCGGACAGGAGAGCGGCACGCAGGTGCGCTCGCAGAACGACACCTACGGCTACCGCTGGATGATCGTGGAGAACGCCCCCGGCAAGGTCTCGGTGGAAGACCTCGCGGTTGCGATCAACGCGGTCTCCTCCTCGATCGAGGCCTCCGGCCACAGCGAGCGGCTGCTCTGCGCGGTATTCGCCTTCAGTGAGGCCCGGCAGGGCGAAGGCGCCCGCCCGCTCTACCTGATCTACAACTACAAGCGCGGCTTCTGGTACCCGTTCGTGCCGGCGCCCGGCAGCGAGCAGCGCGACACCGAGCGTGAGCTGCAGCTCAAAGCGCAGATCGGCAGCGAGCTGCCGCTCGAGCCCGAGCTCGAGCGCTGGTTCCCGCTCTGGGGCATACCGATCTGAGCGCCTCCCGGCGCCCGCCGGACCGTCTCGCTCGCAGGCAGCAGGGTCACGCTCAGAGCGCGACCGCCAGGAAGCCGGCGTAGAGCACAAGCACCAGCAGGCCGCCGCCCCGGCGCAGGCCACATCGGCGCATCAGCAGCAGCGCACAGATGCCGCTCTCGGCCGCGAGATACCACAGCGCCGCCTGCGTGCGCTCGGCAAGCCCACTTAACGAGACGACGAGCGCCGGCATGGTCACACCGATCAAAAGGTTGATCGCGTTGGAATGGAACGTCTCGCCGACGAGCGCCTGCCCGCGGCCGGCCAGCCCCAGCCGAAGCCCGGTCAGCGCGTTGGGCAGGCTTGCAAGCGGCGCCAGCAGGCAGGTCGCGATCACGGCGCCCGAGATCTGCAGGCGCGCGCCGAGCGCAAGCGCGCCTTCCACCATGCCGGTGGCGCCCGCGATGATCCCCGCAAGCGTCGCGCAGATCGCGATCAGCTCCCCGCGCAGCGCCCCGCCCTGCCGCCACGCGCGCCGCCTGAGCCGATCGCGCTCATGCTCGCTGGCATCCGGCGTCCCGCGCCTGACGGCCACGCTCAGATAGGCAAGCAGGGCGGCCGCAGCAAGCGCTGCGGCGACGCCGGCGCTGAGCAGCCCTGAGATCAAGAGCGCCGCAAGCAGCGCCGAGAGCAGCGCCGGCAAAGCCTCGATCAGGACGACCGCACGCGCCGCCACGAGCGCGCCGGCAAGCAGCGCCGAGAGCCCGAGCATGGTTGCCAGGTTCAGCGCGCTTGCGCCCGCCAGCACGCCGACGGAGACCCCCGCCCTACCGCCGATCAGCGCAACCAGCGCAGAGACGATCTCCGGAGCGTCCGCCGCCAGCGCCGAGAGCGCCCCGATCCCTCGCTCAGAGAGCCCGACACGCTCACCGAGTCGATCGAGGCTGCGCGCAAAGGCGCGCGCCGCATAGAGGGTCAGCGCGAGCGAGGCGAGAAAGAGCGGGGGTGCGGCGACAAGTGGCATCGGTCGACCTTCGTGAGGCACGCAGAGGCGCCCCTGCCGACCAGCCTTCCCGGCACACCTGCCGCTGAGGATAGTCGGCGCGGGAGGCCCCACAGGGGAGCGCGCCCGCTGCTCGAACGCGATCCGGCCCGCTGAGCGTGCTCTCACCCGCGCGGTGAGCGCGCTTGTGCGCGACCAGCTGGAGCGCTACGCAAGCAACACCGGCGCAAAGCTCGCCCGTCCGCGGCTGCTTCAGCCCTCCGATCGGCCTGCAGCGGGCAGCGGCGCCAATGGCCTAGCTCTGCTGGATTACGAGGCGCAGCCCGGGGTGCCCGCCGCCCAAGCCGCCCAAGTCCTGCGAGCGCTTGCGGACCTCGCAGTCCTCAGAGCGGACGCCGGGCCGGTGCTCGCGGCGATCACGATCGCCCGCGCACCGTTGGGCGCAGTGCGCGTCGAGAGCCCCTTTGCGGACTGAGCGAGCCGCATAACGAAGCGATCGCTAATCGGGCAGCCAGCCCTCGCCGGAGAAGTTCTCGCGGGCCTCCTGCAGGGTCGTGTCGGCCGGCGGCAGGATCAGGTCGGAGCTCGCAAGCTCCTCCTCGCCAAGCTGGGATCCGTGCGTGCGGACGAAGTCGAGCAGCTCCTTGAAGGTCCGCTCGAAGGTCTCCTCGTCACCGCGCTCGACCGCCGCCAGCACCGCCTCGTCGAGCTCCTGCAGGCGCACCTGCGCATCGCCCTCCAGCTTGAACTGGTCCTCGCCTGCGATGCGGACGATCACTGGCCCTGCTCCGCCTGGCTGCCCTGCGCCTGGGGGGCCTCGCCCGCGGGCGCGCCGCCGCCCCCCTGCGGGGCGCTGCTCTCCTGCGGGGCGCCCGCAGCCAGCTCGCCCGCCGCCGATCCGACGCCCAGTTCGCTCTTTAGCTTTGCCATGTCATCGTCGACGCTCGACTGGTTTGAGAGCTGCTTGAGCTGGCGGTCCAAGTCATCTTCCGCCGGGCCGATCGCGGTGATGTCTTCAAAGGCTCCCGCAGCTTCAAGCTCCGAGACGGCGCTTGCGCGCGCCTTCATGTTTTCGGTCTTGTCGATCGCCCGCTGCATGGCAAGGCCGACATCCGCCATCTGCTCGCCCACGCCGCTTGCCGCTTCAGAGATCTTCACCTGCGCCTCCGCCGCGGAGTACTGCGCCTTGATGACCTCCTTCTTGGTGCGGAAGGCTTCGATCTTCGCGCGCAGCTTCTGCTCGGATTCGGTCAGCTGCTGCTGCTGCGTTTCCAGTTCCTGGACCTGCGTGTCGAGCGTCTGCAGCTCCGTCTGAGCGACGTTCTTGCGTTCCAGCGCCGTCCGCGCGAGGTCTTCGCGCCCCTGCGACATCGCCTGGCGCGCCTGCGTGTCGAGCTTGACGACCTGCTGCTGAAGCGTGCCCTCCTGCAGCTGCAGGCGCTTCTTGGCGGTCACGACATCCGCGATCCCCTTCTTGACGTTCTGAAGCTGTTCAACCTGCTTCTGATAGCTGTAGTCGAGGGTCTCCGAGGGGTCTTCGGCCCGTTCGATCAGCTTCGAGACCTTTGCCTTCACGGCGGTCGATATGCGCCCGGTCAACCCGGCCATCTGCTTGGCACCTCCTGTGAGCGTCTTGATTGGCGGAAGTCAAGCCTAGCGGCTTGCGCGCTGCGCAGGCGCCGGGTTGGCGCTCCCGCGCAGGCGCATCGGCGCGCGTTCGCCGTGCCTGCCGCTCAGAGGCCGCGCGGATGGCGGATCACGAAGCCGGCGTTGGTTTCGCGCAGCGGACGCCACTCCGGGCCGGGGAGGTTGGAGGGGTCTTCAGCCGGGCTCGTGTCCAGGCGCAGCCCGGCGATGTCCATGTAGGCGTGGCCCGCGTTGGCGAAGATCGTAACCCACGTCCCGACACCCCTGCCGCCGTAGAGCTCCAGTTCGCTTGAGTCCTCAGGTGCGTGCAGCATCGCCCCGCCGTGAAGGGCGTAGGAGACGGTCCCGGAGCAGTCATAGCCCGGCGAGCGGAAGGAGCCGTGGCCGCCGCCGTAGATGTAGGGGAGCCCGACGATTTCGTTTGCCGCCCAGATCATCTTCTTGACCGCTTCAGGTGCTTCCATCGGCGCTGCGGCAAGGTGCCCGACCATCACCGCGAGCTTCCCGGGCACCAGCAGCCTGGGCCTTGCTTCCGGCCCGCCTTCGTGGAGGCCCACGACGCCGCTCGCTCCGTCCAGCGGGGCGCTGCCGCCGCTGCTGTCGGCAACCTCGCTCGCGAGCGCCGGGGGCAGATAGGGGACGACGGTCCCTTCAGCACTCAGCTCATAGATGGGCCCGCGGTAGGGGGCGCGCGGGCGACGCGCGATGATCGGGGCGTGCGGATGAGGCTCGCCCGCAGGCGCCGAGGCACCACCGCTCAGCAGCAGCGCATCGCGCCGACCGTGGAAGCGACCTGAGCCGAGCGCCGGCGCGGCCGCCGTCAATGTCATCGCAGCTGCCGCTGCAAGCGCGGCAAGCGCTCTGGCGCCGACGTTGCGCGCCACCCCGGCCAAGCCGCTATCTGCTCCTGCCACGTGCAACCTCTCTCGTTGGCCTGCGGGGTTAGCTGACGGGCTGGCGCTGAGGGAGCCTGCGCCTCTCGCGGTTTGACCGCGGGATTAGCCCCAACTTCTGCGGTCCCCCGCTCCCCGGCATCGGGCCGGGGACTCGGCATTTGCGCGAGAACCCTAGCAGGGCTCTCCGACAGACGCCTGCCGCGCAAGAGCGCTGCCGATGAGCCGCCCGCAATATGCATAACCTTTGCCGCGATGAGGCCGCCCGCCCACGCGCTTGCGCCGCTCCTGCCAGCTCTGATCGCCGGCAGCCTGCTGGCAGGCTGCGGCAAGACAAGCGTCGTCGTCATCCACTCGGGCAGCCTCAACCCGGTCGCCCCGGTGGCGCCGGCAGGGGCGGCCGGGCAGATCACCAAGAACACCACACGCCTGGGCGGCACGACCCAGATCGCCGATGCCGCAGCGATCGCAAGCGCCGTGCACCCGGGGCTGGTCGCCTCGCAGCGCCCCGCTGCGGCGCTCCTGATCAACTCCGCCGAGCTGCCCCTGGCGCTCGCTGCCGCAGTTCTCGCAGGCCCGCCGCTGCACGCTCCGATCCTCTATGGCACCGGCGCCGAAGTGCCTGCGGAAACGGAAACCGCGCTCTCTGCGATGCGCCCGACCGGCACGGGCGTGCCAGAAGGCGCGCAGCTGCTTGAGGCCGGCGGCGCCGCGACGCCGCGCGGCTACCGCGCCCGCTCGCTGCCGGGCTCAAGCGAGGAAGAAGTCGCAGAGCAGATCGCGAAGCTTCTTGAAGGGCTGCGCGGACACGCTCCCGCGGCGCTGCTGATCGTGAACGTCGAAGCGGCGCCCGCCTTCGCGCTTCCCGCGGCCGGCCTTGCGGCGGCCTTCTCGGCGCCGATCCTCTTTGCGCGCCGCGAAGCGATCCCGCCTGCGACGCGCGCCTACCTCGCGCAGCTCAAGAGCGCTCCGACGCTCTACCTGATCGGTCCGCGCAGCGTGCTCGGCGAAGGGCTTGCCCACAAGCTCTCCCGCTATGGCCATGTGCGGCGGATCGCCGGCGAAACGCCCGCTGAAGAGGCGATCGCGGTGGCGCGCTTCTCCGAAGGGTCGTTTGGCTTCGGCGTCCAGGAACCGGGCCATGGCCTGATCTTCGTCAACGCGCAGAGGCCGCTCGACGCGCCGGCGGCGGCGGCGCTCTCGGCAAGCGGCGACTTCGGCCCGATCCTGCTCCTGGAAGGGCAGAGCGCGCTGCCCGCGCCGCTCTCCGGCTACCTGGAAGACATCCGCGGCGCCTACTCCGCGCAGGTCCCGCCCGTCCGCAGCCTTTACAATCACGGCTGGATCATCGGCGGAGCCGACTCGATCTCCGTCGCCGTGCAGGATGAAATCGATGCGCTGCTTGAGATCACAGAACGCCAGAGCGCCACGCCCTCGCCCGCTTATGTGCCCTGAGAGCGCCTCCAGCATGTGCGGTGCGCCGGCGGCGGTGGGGCGACCATGAGCGGGTCAGAGAGCCCGGAGCTGCTCGCCAAGCGCGCAAGCGGCGAGGTCTCCGTCGAGGACGTGCGCGCGCTGACGGGCGCCTCCACGCCGCACTTTGCGCTGCAGCTTGCCGAACGGATCAGCGCGCTGATCGCGCCGCTGCCCGCCGATCACCCGGCGCGAGTCGAGGGCGAGCGCGAGCTCGCGCGCCTGCAGGCGATCGCCTTCCACGGCGAGGAGCGCGACGAGCGCCCGCCGAGCCTCGCCGAGGGCTACGAGCGGCCCCTGCCCTCGCTCGCGCCGTAGCGCTCGCGTGCGGCAAGCAGGCGCTCGCGCTCGGCGAGGAAGCGCGCGCGCAGGTGCGTGAAGAGGCCATAGAGCAGCGCCGCGTCAAGGATCAGCAGCGCCAGGTTCGCTTCGCGCGGGACGCTCGTGAAGGCGCCCGCGATCAGGATCACGGAGCTGTGCAGGAGCACCACCGGGATCAGCGCCAGCAGCAGCGCGTGGGAGCGATAGCCGCTGAAGTGCTCGCGAAACGAGTACTCGGCGGTGCCCAGCAGCGCCGCTGCGGCGCCGGCGATCAACGCGGGCGCCGAGCGGCTCGGCGACCCGGAGAGAGCGCCGATCGCAAAAGCGACCACACCGGCCACGATCAGCAGCTCCGCGAGCGGCACCGGGTGCCAGAGCGGTCGTGGCCGCCGCAGCGGTCGCGGGCCGGTGCCCGCCGCCGGGGGCCCCGCGCGCCCCTGCCGCCCGGCCGCAGGCGCCTGCTGCGATCGCCGCTGCCGCTGCGCTGCCATGCGACTAAGCTGGCCGGCGAGATGAGCGGCGGAGGTCAGATGGAGAGCTCACAGGCGCCGATCGTACACCGCCGGGTGCACCCCGAGCGCCGGGATGCGCTGCTGGCGCTGCCGCTGCGCATCCGCAGCTACTCGATCCGGCTGCTCTGCGCGGAGGTCTCAAGCGGCTTCATGCGCAAGACCACGATCTTCACGCTGCAGGGGCCGCGCGAGGAAGGGATCGGCGAAGACGTCACCTACGACGCGATCGACCACGAGCGCCTGCTGGCCGCGCACCTGCGTGGCGATCAGCGCGCGCCGCAAGCAACCGAGCAGGGCACCCTCGAAGCCCCCGGCAGCTGCTTCGCGCTCGCCGGAGAGCACACCCTTGGCTCCTTCTGCGCCCACAGCGAGACGCTCGACCTCTTCCCGACGGCGCCCGAGCGCGAGGTCTCCCGCCGCTACCGGCTGTGGGCGCTGCACTCCGCGGCGCTCGACCTGGCGCTGCGCGAAGCCTCGCTCTCGCTGCACGCAGCGCTATGCATCGAGCCGCGGCCGCTGCGCTTCTTAGTCTCGCTGCGCCTCGGCGAGCCGCCCTCGATCGAGCCCCTGCAGAAGCGCCTTGCAGGCCACCCGACCCTGACCTTCAAGCTCGACCCCACCAGCTCCTGGGACCAGGAGCTGATCGCGCAGCTGCAGGCGACCGCTGCGGTGGAGTCGCTTGACTTCAAGGCCTTCTACCGCGGCACGGTGGTCGACCAGCCCGCAGACCCCGACCTCTACCGGCGCGTGCTCGCGGCCTTCCCGAGCGCCTGGATCGAGGACCCCGCGCCCGAGCGATCGCTCGCCGAGATCCTCGCTCCCCACCGCGCCCGCTGCTCCTACGACGCGCCGATCCACTCGGTCGCCGACATCGAGGCGCTGCCGCAGCGGCCGGGCATGGTCAACATCAAGCCCTCGCGCCTGGGCAGCCTCACGAACCTGCTCGACGCCTACGACTACTGCGCCGCGCGCGGGATCGGCAACTACGGCGGCGGGCAGTTCGAGCTGGGGCCCGGGCGCGGCCAGATCCAGTATCTAGCCTCGCTCTTTCACCCCGATGCCCCCAACGACGTCGCCCCCGCCGGCTACAACCTCCCCGAGCCGCCATCCGCACTGCCCGACAGCCCGCTTGAGCCGCAGCTTGAGCCGATCGGCTTCCGCTGGGCAGGCGACTAGCGGACCCTGAGACCCGGCTGGATCTGCAATCGCACCTCAGGCGGCGACCGCACACCGCCCGCGAGCGGCCGCGAACGCATGGGGCGAGGCCAGCGCACAGCGCGGCGGCGATGTGACGCTGCGCAGGCCTGCCGGCAGCAAACAAGAGGTGATGGTGATGCGTCAGGAAGTATGCGTGAGGCGTACCACGATCATGCTGCCCGAGGAGACCGACGCCCGTTTGCGGCCGGAGGCGCGCAGGCGCGGCACCTCGGTTGCCGCGGTCGCCAGGGAGGCGATCGAGAAGCAGCTGCCGCCGCAGCCTGAGGGGCGCTTGAGCTTCTTCGCAGTGGGCGACGGCTCGCCGCGCAACGCCTCTGAGCGCGTCGATGAGCTGGTCGGCAAGAGCGTGCGCCGCCGCCGGGCGGCACGCTCATAGCGTGCTGATCGTCGACGCCGGCGTCCTCTATGCGTCGGCGGCCAAGCGCGACAAAAACCACGAGCGCTCCGTCGCCCTGCTCTCCGCCGGCGCCCGACCTCTGCTCGTTCCGGCGCTCGTGCGGACGGAGGTTTCCTATCTGCTGTGCGATCGCATCGGCGCTCACGCCGAGGTTGCGTTTGCGCGTGCGCTCGCGAACGCTGAGCTTGTCGTCGAGCCGGTGCTCGACTCCGACTGGCCCCGCATCGCCGAGCTGATGGAGCAGTACCGCGACCTGCCACTGGGGATGGTGGACGCCTCGGTGATCGCGCTGGCCGAGCGCCGCAACGCAGCGATGATCGCCACGCTCGACCATCGGCGTTTTGGTGTGGTCAGGCCGCAGCACGTCGCGGCGTTCACCCTGGTCCCCTGATCGACACGCACCCGCTCCTCAGCTTCAAGCGCACGCGCCAGCGCCGGATAGCTCGATCGCGGGATCGCTCCTCCCCGAGCGCTCCTTGGCTAAGGGGCGCAGCAGCGCAGTGCCCGCCGAGCAGAGAGCGAGCGCTCAGAGCAGCGGCGCCAGATCGGCCAGGAGCTTCTGCTTGCGGTCGCTGCTGCCGATGCGCTCCGAATCAGAGTGAGGGGTTGACGGCGCCACCGGCTGCGGTGGCGCAGGATACGGCGGCGGCGGTGCATCGAGCGCCTGCGCGGAGGTGATCCCCCACGGCTTCTGCCAGGCAGGCGAGCAGCGCTCCTGCGCCCACTGCAAGAGCTCTTGCAGCAGCAGGAGCGCAGCGCAACTCGCCGTAGGCTCCGCGGTTGGCAGCAGCAAAGCAGCGCATCCCGCGCGACGCTGCAGTGGCGGCCGCGCGGGCGGCGCCGCTCAGGACATCAATGCGTCCGCGCTGCCACCCGGCGCCTGTTGGCGCGCGGCGGCAAGACCGAGAGTAGGCGGGTTGAAGGAGTGCAACGCTTGAGATCGCAGACAAGGACGGGTGTGGTCGCAGCCGCAAGCGCTGCGCTGTTGAGCGCCCTTGCGCTGGTCGGCGCCGCGGCCGCGCCGGCCCGCTCGGCTGCGCCACAGCGCGGAGGCGGCGCCCCCGCCTCCGGCGGCACGCGCTCTCAGGCCGCCGCCGACCCGGCGCATTCGGGCGGCGCCAAGGCGGGCACAAGCAGCGGCCGCGCCGATCCCCAGCGCGTGGCCGCACGCAGCAGGCGTCGTCGCGCACGCATCCGCCGCGCGGTGGCGCCGCTGATCACAAAGGCGCGCTGCGTGCCGGCGGGCGAATGCGCCACCCGCATCCACTTCGTCTCGGCGGGCGGGCTGCTGAAGCTTGAAGGGCGCGGGCTGCACGCCGGACTGCGCGTGCTCTTCCCCGCCTACCCGCGCGCCAAGATCAGCAGCAGCTCGCCACGCTCGCTGCTGCGCCCAAGCGCGCTTGGGCTGATCGTGCAGGTGCCGCGCAACGCGCACACCGGCAAGATCCTCGTGCTCGGGCCAGGCCGCCTGCACTCGAACCTGTTCGGGCCGATCTACGTCGTCGACCACAAGCTGCACCCGCCCAAGCCCAAGCCCGCCCCGGTCGCCGCGCCCGCGCCCGCGCCCGCGCCCGGCCCCACCTCGGCCGCGGGCACGCCCTTTGCCGGCCAGGGCATGTGGATCTGGGAACTCTCGCGCTCATCGAACGGCGACGTCGCGGAAATCGTCGCTCAGGCGCGCGCGGCGGACATCACCACGCTGTTCATAAAGTCCGCTGACGGCAACAGCTACTGGAGCCAGTTCTCCCCTGCCCTCCTCGGCGAACTGAAGGCCGCCGGCCTGCATGTCTGCGGCTGGCAGTACGTCTACGGCTCAAACCCGATCGGCGAGGCCGAAGCTGGCGCGCAGGCGGCCGCAAACGGCGCCGAATGCCTTGTGATCGACGCCGAGAGCCAGTACGAAGGGCGCTACGCCGCCGCCCAGACCTACATCGAAACGCTGCGCGCGAAGGTCGGCCCAAGCTACCCGCTCGGCCTCACCTCCTTCCCCTACGTCGACTACCACGAGTCGCTGCCCTACTCCGTCTTCCTGGGCCCGGGCGGCGCTCAGTTCAACCTCCCGCAGATGTACTGGAAGGACATCGGCATCTCCGTCTCCTACGCCTACGTCCACACCTTCCAGGAGAACCTGATCTACGGGCGCCCGATCTGCCCGCTGGGCCAGACCTTCCAGAGCCCAGCCGCAGCCGAACTGATCTCCTTCCGCTCGCTTGCCGTCCCCTACCAGGCCTGCGGCGGCGTCTCCTTCTGGGACTGGCAGGAAACGACCGCGCGCGGCTGGGCGGCGCTGGCGGCGCCGCTGGAAGCAAGCCCGCCGATCCCCCAGCCCGAGCTGACCTCGCCGCTGCTCAAGGAAGGCGCCAAGGGCGACCAGGTGCTGTGGATGCAGGAGCACCTCGCCAGCGCGATCGCAACCCAGCCGACCAACGGCATCTTCGAAGCGGTCACCGCGGCCAACCTGCGCGCCTTCCAGAGCGCCCACAGCCTGCCTGCAAGCGGCGAAACCGATCCGTCGACGTGGGCGGCGCTGCTGGCGCTCGCGCCGGTGGCGGTGCACTGGACAGGCGCCGGCCCGCAGGGCTAGCCCTACAGGCGCTGGATCAGCGTCCCAGTTCCCAGGCCGCCGCCGCAGCACATCGTCACCAGGCCAAGCTCCTTGTCGGAGCGCTCGAGCTCGTGCAGGAGCGTCGTGATCAAGCGCGCCCCGGTGGAGCCGAGCGGATGCCCCAGCGCCATCGCGCCGCCGTTGACGTTCACGCGCTCCATGTCCGGATCCAGCTCGCGCCGCCAGGCGGCGACCACCGGCGCAAAGGCCTCGTTGATCTCGATCAGATCGATGTCGGAGATCGCCATCGCGTTGCGCTCAAGCAGCCGCTGCGTAGCCGGGATCGGGCCGGTCAGCATGATCACCGGGTCGACGCCGACGGTCGTCTGGTCGAGGATCCGCGCGCGCGGGTGCACCCCCAGCTCCGCCGCCTTCTGCGCCGACATCAGCAGCACCGCCGCGGCGCCGTCGGAGATCTGCGAGGAGTTGCCCGCGGTCACCTTGCCGTCCTCCTTGAAGGCGGGCTTGAGCGCCGCAAGCGCCTCGAGGCTCGTGTCGGGGCGGATGCCCTGGTCGGCGACAAAGGTGTCGCCGTTGACCGCAAAGGGGATGATCTCGCGCTCGAAGCGCCCCTCGACGGTCGCCCGGTGAGCGAGCTGATGGGAGCGCAGCGCCAGCTCGTCAAGCTCCGAGCGGGGGATCTCCCAGCGGTCGGCGATCATCTCCGCGGAGAGCCCCTGGGGAATCAGCGCGTGGCGATCCATCAGCTCCTTGGGCCACGGGTTGCCCACCTGATCGACCCAGCTGAAGCCCACGCCCATCGGGATGTGACCCATGTGCTCAACGCCGCCGCCGATCACCACGTCGTGCACGCCGGCGGCGATCAGCGCGGCGCCGAAGTTCACCGCCTGCTGGGCCGAGCCGCACTGGCGGTCGACGGTCGTCGCCGGCGTCTGCACCGGCAGCCCCGCTTGCAGCCAGGCGTTGCGGGCGACGTTGAACATCTGCTCCCCGTACTGCTGCACGCAGCCGGCGATCACATCTTCGACGAGCTCCGCGGCGATGCCCGCGCGCGCAATCACCTCCGTGAAGCAGGCCCCAAGCAGCTCGTTGGGGTGCGTGTCGCGGTAGTAGCCCTTCTCTTTGTGGCCGCGCCCGATCGGCGTGCGCACCGCCTCCACGATCACGACCTCACGCCCAGGATGCTCTTGCATTGATCGATACCCCGTTCCTATGCTCGCCCGCCGTCCGGCGGCTTCTCTGGCGCGCCCGCTGCAGGCGCCTGGATAGCGAATGCTATCGACTCTGCGCGGGGAGGTGAGCGCACAACGCGCGCGCGTGCTCTAACCTGCCCGCCCGTGCAGGAGCGACTTGTCATCGTCGGCAGCGGCGCGATCGCCTGCGGCCTGGCCGCGACCGCAGCCCACCACGGGCCCCTGCGGCTGATCGCGCGCTCGGAGGAGTCCGCGGAGCGAGCGCGGGCGACGGTGACGAAGACGCTTGAGAAGCTTGGCGCCCAGATCGACCCCGAGCACGTGCAGGTGCTGGTCGAGCCGGTGGACATCTCCGATGCGACCTTCCTTGTGGAGGCGATCGTCGAGCACCACGAGACGAAGGCGGGCGTGCTCTCCGATCTGGAGGCGCAGCTGCCCGAGCAGGCGCTGATCGCCTCCACCACCTCCTCGCTCTCCGTGCAGGCGCTCGCGGCCGCAAGCGGCCGTCCGGACCGCTTCTGCGGGCTGCACGTATTCAATCCGGTCACGCGGATGAAGCTGGTCGAGCTCGTCTTCCCGGCGGAGGCCAGCGAGGAGACCCGCGAGCGCGCCCGTGCGCTCTGCGAGACCTTCGAGAAGACCGCGGTCGAGGTTCCCGACATCCCGGGCTTCGTCGTCAACCGCCTGCTCTTCCCCTACCTCTTCTCGGCGGTGCGCCTGCTTGAAGAGACCGGGATGCCCGCAGCGGATATCGACACCTGCATGAGGCTCGGCGCAGGCCATCCGATGGGCCCGCTTGCCCTCCTTGACCTCGTCGGCCTTGACGTCTCCAAGGCGATCGGCGAGGAGATCGGGGCGCAGATCCCCCCGCGCATGGAGGAGCTGATCGCAGCAGGGGCGCTCGGGCGCAAGAGCGGCCGCGGCTTCCTCAGCTACTGAGCCGCCGCACGGCTGGCCGCAGACGCGGGGGCCGGGGCGCTGTGGGCGGCGCGCTAGCATAGCGATCGCTATCGACGCACGCCGCCAAGCGCGCAGGGCGGCCGATCAAGGAGGCTCAACAGTGCACGCTCCCACCGCAAGCAACGGCAATGCCACCGCGCCTGGCCACGACGCGCTGCAGGGGTCCGATCACCACGCCGACCCTGCCCGCACTGTGCTCAACCAGCCCCCGCCGCTGCTGCCCGCGAACCTCTTCGACCTTGACCTGCCCCTGCAGGAGGCGCTGATCCGCGAAGGCGGCGACTGGGGCGTCGAGCGCGTGCGCGCCGCCGGCGCATACGCCGGCTCGCTCGAGGCCGCTGAGCACTCGCGGCGCGCTGAGGCAAACGCACCCCAGCTGCGCGCCTATGACCGCTACGGCAACCGCATCGATCAGATCGAGCTCGATCCCTCCTGGCATGCGCTGCTCGGGGATGCGATCGAGCGCGAGCTGCACTCGCTGCCCTGGAGCAGCCAGCGGCCAGGCGCCCACCTCGTGCGCGCGGCAGCCTTCATGCAGCACTGCCAGATCAACGGCGGCGTGATGTGCCCGGTCTCGATGACCGCCGCCGCCGTTCCCGCCCTGCGGGAGGGCGCGCCCGAGCTTGCCGGCGCCTGGGAGGGGCGCCTGACCGCAAGCGACTACAGCGCCGTCGCGCTTGCGGGCATGGCAATGACCGAGCGCCAGGGCGGCTCGGACGTGCGCGCGAACATCACCCTCGCGCGCGCGGTCGGCTCAGGCGATTACGAGCTGATCGGGCACAAGTGGTTCTGCTCATACCCCCTCTGCGACTTCTTCCTGATGCTTGCCCAGGCGCCCGAGGGGCTCTCCTGCTTCCTCGTCGAGCGCGGCGAGGGCATGGAGCTGATGCGCCTCAAGGACAAGCTTGGGACGCGCTCGCTGCCCTCTGCCGAGATCGAGCTGCGCGGCGCGCGCGGTCGCCTGATCGGCGTCGCGGGCGAGGGCGTGAAGGCGATCATCACGATGGTCAACCACACCCGTCTTGACTGCGCGCTCTCCTCCGCTGCCGTGATGCGCCGCGGCCTCGTCGAGGCCGTGCACCACGCCCGCCACCGCGCCGCCTTCGGGGCGCCGCTGATCGATGCCCCGGCGATGGCGAACGTGCTTGGCGACCTGGCGCTGGAGTCAGAGGCGGCTACGCTCTGCGCGCTGCGCCTGGCGGCAAGCTACGACCGCGACGAGGCCCCCCTGCGGCGCCTTGCCACCGCAGTTGTCAAGTACTGGCTCTGCAAGCGCGCCCCCGCGCACGTGGGCGAGGCGCTCGAGTGCCTGGGCGGCAACGGCTTCGTGGAGGAGTCGGGGATGCCGCTCTTCTACCGCGACGCGCCCGTCTCCTCGATCTGGGAGGGCTCGGGCAACGTCTGCGCGCTCGACGCGCTGCGCGCGATCGACCGCCAGCCGCAGTCGCTTGAGGCCTTCCTCGCCGAGTGCGAGCTTGCAAAGGGCGCCAGCCGGACGCTCGATCACTCCCTCCTACAGCTGCGCGCCGACTGCGAGGAGCTGCTTGGCGCGCTGCGCTCACAGCGCGCGGGCGCCCTCGCCGCCCAGTTCTCCGCCCGCGCGCTCGTGGAGCGCCTCGCGCTCACGCTGCAGGCGAGCCTGCTTGCGCGCCACTCCCCTGACTTCATCGCCGAGCCCTTCATCGCGACGCGCCTTGGCAAGCAGGGCGGGCACAGCTACGGCACGCTGCCCGGAAGCGCACCGGTCGAGTCGATCATCGATCGCGCGCTGCCCGCCGAATAGCCTGCAGGTTTTTTTAGGTTCGCTTCAGAGAGGCGCTCATATACTTGTCCAAGCGACAGTCAAAGTCGCATCGCACACCCGCCTCCTCCCAGTGCACACGTCCCGGCCCGCGCCATAGCGGGCCGGACGTGTAATGGAGCAGATCGGCCGCTCAGGCGGCATCGCCGGAGTCCCCGTCGGGGCGCTCCTCCTCACCCTCGCCCTCCTCGGGGGCTCGCAGCAGGTCCAGCTGCGGGCGCCCGGGCGCCTCGCGCTCGTCGGGGTCGCGATCGTCGGGGTCCGGGGCCACGCGCTCAAAGCGGATGTCGGAGGCGATCACCGCATCCGCCTCGGCAGCCTGCGCGTTGATGATTTCCCGCACCGCGCGGCGCAGCGCCCAGAGGTCGCTCGCGGGCCAGCGCAGCGACCCCTCCGGCGGCGGGGCAAGGCAGAGGGTGACGATCATCGTCGGCCCGCCTGCGCCGATCTGGCGCACGTGCAGCCGCACGTCCGCCACCACCGTCTCGCCCACCCGCGCCCCGATCAGCTGCTCGAAGGGCCGCTTGTCTTCCCTCACGGTGGGGAGCGTAGCGCGCGCTCGGCGCGCTGGGGCTCTGCGCCCGCGCTCTTGCCGGCTGCCCCACCGGCGCTCTGATGCTCGCCGGTCGCCGGCTGGCCGCTCGGCCGGCGCGTGCGCACGCGCACGATCTCGACGCGGTTCTCGCGCACCGACTCCACGCGCAGCGAGAGGCCGTCGGCGACGACGACGTCCCCGCGGCGGGGCAGCCGGCCGAGCTGCGCAAAGACGAAGCCGCCGATCGAGTTGTAGGCGTCGGAGTCCACCGGCAGGTGCAGGCCGTGGTCGGCGAGATCGGCAAGCGCGACGTGGCCGCGCACGAGGTAGTCGCCGTCGGGCAGCCTGCGCACGTCAGCCTCAGCCAAGTCGGTCTCATCAGAGATCTCCCCGACCACCTCCTCGATGATGTCCTCGACCGTGACGATCCCCAGCACGCGGCCGTACTCATCGACGACGACCGCCATCGCGGTGCGCGCCTTCTGCAGATCGGCAAGCAGGTCGTCGAGCGGCTTGGTCTCAGGGACGATCGGCGCGTCATGGACGACGGACTCGATCGAGGCGTGCGGCCCCTCGCGCAGCAGCAGGTCGGCAAGCGCGCTGGCATGGACGATCCCGCGCACGCGGTCGCGGTCCTCCTCTTCGGTCACCGGCATGCGCGTGTGGCCGGTCTGCACGCAGCGGCGCAGCGCCGCCTCGACATCCGCGGAGAGATCGACCGTGGCGACGGCGGGGATCGGCGTCATCACCTGCCGGGCCTCCTGCTCGTGGAGGTGGAAGACGCCCGAGAGCATGCCCGCTTCGCCCTCCTCAAGCTTGCCGCCGGCGTAGGATTCGGCGATCAGGCGCTTGAGCTCCTCCGGGGATCCCGCCTCCGCGAATGCCGAGGGGGTGATGCCAAAGAGCTTCAGGATGCGCGTCGAGAGCACCGTCGTGATCACGACGAAGGGCGAGAAGAGCGCGCGCAGCGCCGCCAAGAGCGGCGCGATCCGCCACGCGAGCGCCTCAGCGCGATCGATCGCGTAGAGCTTCGGCACCATCTCGCCGACGATCAGCTCGCTGAAGATCAGGATGCCGTAGGCGATGATCACCGCCAGCGCGATCGCCGCGCCGCTGGAGGCCGAGCCCAGGAGCGGCTTGAAGATGTGCTCGAGCGTGGGCTCGCCGAGCGCGCCGATCGCAACCGAGGCCATCGTCACGCCGATCTGGCAGACGGAGATGTACTCGTTGACGTTGTCCTGCTGGTGCAGCGCCAACGCCGCGCCGCGCACCCCCTCCGCGCGCATCGCCTCCAGGCGCGCACGGCGCGTGCGCACGAGCGCGTACTCCGCGATCACAAAGAACGCGTTGAGCGCGATCAGCGCAGCGGTCAGCGCCAGCTTGAGCGCGCTCATCGCAGGATCGCGCCCTCCCCGGTGGCCCACCTCGCCTGCAGGGCCTTCGCCCCGGCCGGCTTACATCGTTCAGATTCGTCTTCGTTCATCTGTTGCCGACGACTCAAACGGTAGCACGCCGCCCGGCCTCAAGATGGCGCAAGCGCGTCGATCCTCCCTGCAAGCTCGAGGTCGCGCTGCGTGACGCCGCCTGCGGAGTGCGTGGAGAGCGTGAGCCGCACGCGGTTGTAGGAGTGCAGGAGGATGTCCGGGTGATGGTTGAGCGTCTCGGCCGCCTCGCCGACCACATTGACGAAGGCAAGCGCGCTTGCAAAGTCGGCGAAGGAAAGCTCGCGCACGATCGCGCCGCCCTGGCGCTCCCAGCCGCTGCCTGAGAGGCGATCTGCGATCTCGCGGTCGGAGAGTAGATCCACTGGGCGCAGCCTAGCGCGAGGCTTCCCAGCTGCCGCCCCTGCATGCGCGGAAGCGCCAGCAGCCTGCAGCGCCTGGGGCGCTCAAACGATCCCCGGCGCACTGGAGCGCGCGACGATGATCGCGCCGATCACGCTCGCGAGAGCGATCGCCAGGCAGCCGACATATCCGAGCGCGACCATCCGCCGCGCGCCTGCCGCCCGCAGGGCGTATGCCGCAAGCGCGCCGCCGATCAGCCCGCCGATGTGGGCGCCGTAGGAGATGTGCGGCAAAAGGAAGGAGTAGCCGAGGTTGATCACGATCATCCAGCCGATCCCGCTCTGCATGATCGGGATGCGCCGCGCGTGCAGCTCGACCGCCGCTGCGCCGAGCAGGCCGAAGATCGCCCCTGAGGCGCCGAGGCTCGGATCCGGCGTTGCAAGGAGCGCGCCGAAGGATCCTGCCAAGAGCGCGGTGAGGTAGATCGCAAGCAGGCGCGCGGATCCGATCGCCGGCTCGATCATCCGCCCCACCCAGTAGAGGATCAGCATGTTGAAGCCGATGTGCATGAGGTTCTCGTGCAGGAAGGCGGAGGTCACCAGCCGCCAGTACTGATGGCCGAGCGCCACCGGTTCGCGCGCGAGGATCCCTTCGTCGATCACCGTCCCGTGGATCGCTGAGCTGCTGAGCGTGAACTGCCCCTGCTCGGCCAGGAAGGCGATCAGGTTGATCGCGATCAGCGCGTAGGTCGCGCGCGGGTACTGCGCCATGGTGCGGATCGTGCGCACCGCAGTGCGCCGGCCGGCGCACTCCGGGCAGCGCATCCCGACCTGCGTCGGGGTCATGCAGTCGGGGCAGATCGGCCGCCCGCACGCAGAGCAGGAGACCCCCGTCTCGCGGTCGGGGTGGCGGTAGCAGGTGCTCGTCTCAAGCGAGGTTGTCATCCTCAGCGGACGCTAGCAGGCGCTATCGGCGATGCGAGGCGGTCGACCACCGCGCTCGCGCGGCGACCGCTGAAGGGGGCCATCGCCGCGGCGAGGCCCCGGCCGGCGCCAAGGCGCGCCGGCCGGGACTCTGCAGCGGGGCGGCCCCGCGCTCGGCTAGGAGCCGATGCGCCGCAGCGTGCGTTCGATCGCCGCGCGCACGACCTTCGGTATTGGCGCAAAGTCAAGCGCTGCGCCGTAGCGCTGCCCGGTCGTCACCGCGTAGGTGACCCACCTGCCGATCAGCGCCTTCTGGGGCGCGTTTTCGGGCACCAGGCAGTAGGTGAATGTTGAGAGCGGGTAGGCGATCCGGTACTTGGCCGGCGGGTTGACGATGTGCATTTCGTTGTTTGCCGGCACACGCTTGATCGAGAGCGCCGCGTCCTCGATGTTGCGGAGGTTCGGGTAGATGAAGCGGTGCGCAGCGTTCTCGAGCGCCGCCGCCCCCAGGTGGTGGGCGATGATGTAGGAGGCGGAGATGTAGCCGATCGCGCCGTTCGTGGAGACCACGACCGCGGTCACGCCCGCATTCCCCTTCCCGCCCGTGCCGACCGGGAAGCTGACCGACGTCGCGTTGCCGACGCGGCTCTTCCATTCGGGGCTGATGCGTGAGAGGTAGTCGGTGAAGGCGTAGGTGTCGCCGGAGCCGTCGGAGCGGTAGACGACCGAGATCGGCAGGTTCGGCAGGTGCTCGCCCTTGTTGAGGCGCGCGATAGCCGGGTCATCCCAGTTGGTGATCTTGCCGAGGTAGATGTCCGCCAGCACCGGGCCGGAGAGGCGCAGGCGCGAGATCCCTTCGATGTGGTAGGCGATCCCGGTCGCGGTCAGCGCCCAGGGCACCTGGATGCAGCCGTGGCAGCCCGCGGACTGCGCCGGGGTGAGCGGCGCATCCGATGCCCCGAAGTCCACCGCACGCGCCGAGATCTGTTCGATCCCCGCGCCCGATCCGACCGCGCCGTACTTGACCTTGACGCCGTCTTCGCGTTCGAAGCCCGGTGCCCAATAGCCTTCAAGCAGCGGCGCGATCAGCGTCGATCCCGCGCCGCTCAGTTCAGCGGCGCTCGCGCTCGCGCTGCCGGTCAGCGGCACGAGCGTGCTGCCGAGGACAAACGCCGCGCAGAGCGTCATTGCGTGTCTTATCTGTCGCAAGGAGCCTCCTGAGAGTTTCTGTTGAGGGTTTTTCATGTCGCGGCGAAGCATTCCGGCCAGCAGCCGCCAGTCGGTGTCCAAGAGGTGAAACACATGTGTTCAATCGGTGAAGGCGCTACAGCCGCGAGCGCCGCGCTGCTTTAGTGGCCGGCGATGAAACTGAGAGCAGGGGCGGCCGAGAGCTCAGGAGCGGGCGATCTGCTGCTGCGGCTGGCGTGCGCCGGCGCAGCCGCGCTCGCCCTGTTGCTGCTGGTTGCGATCGCCTACCGCCTGTTGGAGGGAGCGACGCCGGCGATCGATCGCTTCGGGCTCTCCTTTCTGACGAGCGAGGTGTGGGAGCCGAACTTCGAACGCCTGGGGGCGGCGACCTTCCTCTACGGCACCGCCGTCACCTCGACGCTGGCGATGGCGATCGCGCTGCCGCTGGGTGTGGCGATCGGCCTCTTTCTGGCAACCGCCGCCGGCCCGCGCCTGCGCGCGCTGCTGAGCCCGCCGATCGAGATGCTTGCGGCGATTCCCAGCGTGATCCTCGGCTTCTGGGGCATCCTCGTGCTCGGTCCCTTCCTGCGCGCAAAGGTCGAGCCCGCCCTCCACGACGCGCTCGGCTTCCTGCCGATCTTCGGTGCGCCGGCAAGCACCGGCGCAAGCCTTTTCACAGCGGGCCTGCTGCTTGCGATCATGGTCGTCCCGATCATCGCCGCACTCGGACGCGACCTCTTCCTGGCTGTGCCCCAGGAGCTGGTCGAGGGCGCCTATGCCCTCGGCGCGACGCGCTGGGAGGTGGTGCGCGGCGTCATCCTTCCGGCCTGCTCCTCCGGGCTCATCGCCGCCTCCTTCCTCGGCCTCGGTCGCGCGCTCGGCGAGGCGATCGCAACCTTTCAGGTGATCGGCGCGGGCAACTTCATCCACGCCTCGCTCTTTGCGACGGGAGACACGCTCGCCAGCCGCATCGCGGGGCAGGTGCAGGGGGCGCCCTTCCGCCTCCAGCACGCCGCGCTCTTCTACCTGGGAGCGATCCTGCTTGCGATCGGGCTGCTGGCAAACCTCGCCTCACGTCTGATCTCAGGCCGCATGGCGCTGCGCAGCGCGCCGGTCCGATGAGCGCGATCAGCGCCCAGGAGCCGCCCGCGCTGGCGGCGATCAGGGCGCTGCACGCCCTTGAGGAGCGCGAGCGCCAGCGCGCGCAGCCGCTCTCCCCCTCGCCCGGCGCGCGGGGCAGGCGGCTGCTCTCGCGCCTGGCGCTGGGCGTGCAAGGCGCCGGCGCCCTGATCGCGCTCTCGGTGCTCGCGCTCTTTGTGGCATCGGTCACCGTGCATGGCGCAGGCGTGCTGAGCCTCTCCTTTCTGACGCAGGCGCCGCCGAGCTCAGCAGAAGCTGCTGGCGGCGGGATCGCCCCGGAGATCGTCGGCTCGGCGATCCTGATCGCGATCGCAACCGCGATCGCGCTGCCGCTCGGGGTGCTGATCGCGATCTGGTCAAGCGAGCTTGCGGGGCGCGGGCGCCTCGCCTTCGCCGTCGCGCTGGCGCTCGACCTGCTCAACGGGATGCCGACGATCGTGATCGGGCTGTTTGTGTTTGGGATCCTTGTCGCCGGCCAGGGGCAGAGCGGCGCCGCAGGGGCGATCGCGCTTGCGATCATCATGCTGCCGCTGATCGCTCGCGCCACACAGGAGGTGCTCGGCCTCTTCCCGGGCTCGCTGCGCGAAGCAGCCGAGGCGCTTGGGGTAGCGCGCTGGCGGATCGTCCGTGGCGTGATCCTGCCCGCGACGCTGCCCGCGATCCTGACCGCAACGGTGCTCTCGGCCGCGCGCGCCGCCGGGGAGACCGCGCCGCTGATCCTGCTCAGCTCGGTCTTCTCCAGCGCCATCACGCTCTCGCCCTTCGGCGGCGCGATGCCGAACATCCCCGTCTACATCTTCAGCGCCTCAGAGGGCGCAAGCGCATATGGCTTCGAACGCGCCTGGGGCGCGGCGCTGCTGCTGCTCTTGCTGATCTTGACCGCAAGCCTGCTCGCGCGCATCGCCTTGGCGCGCAGCACCACCAGGATGGCCCGCCGATGAGCGCATCCGCACGCGTGCGCATCGAGACCTCGGGCAACGGCACGGCGCCGGTCAACGGCGACGGCGCGTGGCGCCTGCAGGCGCCTTCGCGCGACGCCGAGGCTACCCGCCGGCGATCGGCGGAGGCGGTCTTCGATGTGCGCTCGCTCTCGGTCTCCTACAACGGCAAGCCTGCGCTCGAGGATGTGACGATGCGCATCGAGCCGGCGCTGATCACCGCGCTGATCGGCCCCTCCGGCTGCGGCAAGTCGACGTTTTTGCGCACGCTCAACCGCATGAACGACCGCGTCGCGGGCTTCGCGCACAGTGGCTCCGTGCGCTACCGCGGGCGCGACATCTACGACCCCGCGGTGGACGCGGTCGAGGTTCGCCGCCGCATCGGCATGGTCTTCCAGCGCCCGAACCCCTTTCCTAAGTCGATCTACGAGAACATCGCCTGGGCGCCGCGCAACCTTCGGCTCAAGGGAGCGATGGATGAGCGCGTCGAGCTCGCGCTGCGCGCGGCAGCGCTGTGGGATGAGGTCAAGGACCGCCTGCGCACAAGCGCGCTCGCCCTCTCCGGCGGCCAGCAGCAGCGCCTCTGCATCGCGCGCGCGCTTGCGATCGACCCCGACGTGCTGCTGCTCGACGAGCCCGCCTCCGCGCTTGACCCGATCGCGACGGCGGCGATCGAGGAGCTGATAGTGACGCTCAAGCGCCGCTATGCGATCGTGATAGTCACGCACAACATGCAACAGGCCGGGCGCATCGCCGATCGCACAGCGTTCTTCGGCCTTGACCGACGCGACGGGCGCCCGGTCGGGACGCTGATCGAGCACGACGAGACCGCCGTGATCTTCACCCGTCCGCGCGACCGCCGCACCAACGACTACGTGACCGGACGGATGGGGTGAGCGCGCCGGTGAGCGCAGAGCGTCTGCGCACGGGCGCCTAGACGCGCGCGATCGCCTCGGCGCCCACGCGCTGCAGGAGCTCGCTGCCGCACTGCCAGCAGTAGGCAGCGCCGCCGCTGTGGGGGGCGCCACAGCCCGCGCAGCTGCCCACCGCACCGGTCCGCTCGGCGCGGAGCATCCGCTCGACCTCCTGCAGCTCAGCGTCAAGCACCTGCACCGAGGCGGCGCGCGCGACAAGGAGATCGGGCCGCATCGCGTTGCGGATCGCCATCTCATAGGCAAGGCCGCCAAGGTCAAGCTGCGCCTCGATGAGCGCCCTGAGCAGCTCCTCGCGACGCAGCGCCAGATCAGGCCCCTGCTGCACCGCTACCCCTTGGCGCCCTTTGCGCCCGTGGAGGGGCCCTTGGCGTGGGAGTGCGCGCCGGCGGCGCCTTCTTCGCCTGGCAGGCCTTCTTCTTCTCCGGTGCCTTCTTCTTCGGCTTCCGACCCGAAGAAGCCGCCGGTGAAGCGGCCCTTGTGGTAGCCGGGGCCGCTGCCCTTCTGCCCGACCGTCACGGTCGGGTTCGGCGGCGCGCTCGCCTGCTTGGTCGGCTTTGCCGGCGCAGGCGCTTCGCCTTCCTTGGCTGTGCTCGGGCTCTTGCTCTTTGCAGTGCTGCCGGCGGCGCTCGCGGGCGTGAGCGCTTCGCTGCTCTGGGCGGTCGTGCTCTGCGTGGCTGCGCCACCGCCGAGCAGCTCGACGGTGGGGCTGGCGGTGCGCCGGGCACCGCCTTCGGCGCTCTCGCCGATCAGCACCCCCACGCCCAGGCAGAGCAGCAGCGTCGCAACCAGCCCGATCGTCGTCAGATCGGGCGAGAGGCGCTCGCGCAGCGCTCGGCGCGGCTCCTGCGGGGGGCGAGAGCGCGCGGCAGCGCGCGCAAGCAGCTCGGCAAGCAGCGACGGCGCCGCGCGCTCGCCGCAGGCGATGCAGTAGCGCTGATCGGGGGCAAGCGGCGCGCCGCAGGAAGCGCAGCGCCCGCTGCGCGGCCGCAGCGCCCGCAAGCCTGCCGCCGACTGCGCAGCGTCCACGCTGCTCTGCGCGCCGGCGCCCCCTGCTCTCTGCCCTACCATCGCCCGCCAGTCTCAGCGTGCGCGCCTGCGCCGATGTGAAAGCTTCGTGAATGCGCCAAGATCTTCACAAACTGCGCCGTGCGCGGCGCGACAGTCGCCCTGATGCAGGAGAGGCGCAAGCGCACGCCCCAGGCGATCGTGATCTGCGCAGCGCTCACGCTTGCCTTTGGAGCGCTGCTTGGGCGCGCCCTGCGCGAGCGGGGCGAAGGGGAAGGGCAGCCCGTGCGCGTCGCGATGGCGCCCGCCGGCTCAGCGGGCGGCGGCGAGCGCAGCCTGCCTGAGGGCGGGGGAAGCGATCAGGCGCAGACGGGCAGCGCAGCCGCTGAAGGCAGCGAAGCCAGCGCCGGCTCGCAGGCGGCGCCGGCGGCAAGCAGCGCAGGCGGCGCGCAGGGCCAGGCAAGCGAAGCGGCTGCGCAGCGCAGCAGCGCGAGCATGCAAGGGTCGCGCCGTGCGCCAAAGGCCCGTGCCGGGGCCCCCGCCGACCACTCCCTCCCCAAGGCGCACCCCGGCAGCCAGTCACCGAGCGCGACGGGCCCCGCGGCGGGCAGGCTGCCGCCGATCAAGCACGTCTTCCTGATCGTGCTCGATGATCAGGGGGAGGGCGCCGCCTTCGGCGCGAGCGCGCCCGACACCTATCTCGCGCGCACCCTCCACGGCCAGGGCGAGCTGCTGCGCGACTACTACGCCGTGGCGGGGAGCGCGCTTGCCAACGAGATCGCGCTGGTCAGCGGCCAGGGCGCCAGCCCGCAGACGCTTGAAGACTGCCCGCTCTACGAGCCCTTTGCAACCGCAGCCGCCGGCGCCGACGGGCTGCGCTCGGGCAGCGGCTGCGTCTACCCCCCCGGCGTGCAGACGCTCCCCGGTGAGCTTGCGCAGGCACACAGCAGCTGGCGCGCCTACATCGGCGGCCTTGAAGATGCGCCCGCGGGCGCATCCGCCAGCTGCCGGCGCCCTGTGCTCGGCGCGGCGGACCCCTACGGCGCCCCACAGCCGGGAGCCCCTTACGTCACCTGGTTGAACCCCTTCGTCTACTTCAGCGCGCTGATCGAATCCGGCGAATGCGAACGGCAGGATGTCGCGTTCGCAAAGCTTGAAGGCGACCTGCGCTCGGCGGCAAGCACCCCCGCCCTCTCATACATCGCCCCCGACCTCTGCGAAGACGGCGCGCCTGGCGCCTGCGCGCCGGGAGCGCCCTCAGGGCTGGCGGCGATCGACCCGTTCCTGGAACGGGTGGTGCCGATGATCGAGCGCTCCCCCGCATACGGCGAAGGCGGCCTGATCGCGATCACCTTCGACCACGCTCCAAGCAGCGGCCCGGAAGCGGACACCAGCGGCTGCTGCACAACCACGCCGAGCGCCACGAGTGCGCCGGGGGCAAGCGGCACCTCAGGCTCCTCGGGTGCCGAAGGCGGCGGCAAGGTCGGGCTGCTGCTGATCTCACGCTACGTCAAGCCCGGCAGCGAAAACGCGATCGGCTCCTACAACCACTACTCGCTGCTGCTCTCGATCGAGCGCCTCTTCGGCCTGCAGCCGCTCGGCTATGCCGCCCAGCCGGGGCTGCTTGCCTTTGACGCAAGCGTCTACAACAACTACCGCTGAGCCCCTGGGCGCCGTCCGCCTCAGCGCCGCGGCGCGCGCAGCAGCCGTCCGGCCTCCGCGCGCAGCTCGCCGAGCGCCTGCTTCCCCGATTGCAGCGCGCGCTGCGCCGGTGTGTGGGCAAGCTCGGCGACTTCCTGGTGGCGGCGGTGCGCACGCAGCAGCACAAGCGCACCGGCGGCTGAGCCGCCGATCAGCAGCGCCGCCGCCGGACGCGCCCAGTTGCGCGGGTCGCGCATCGCCGAGAGCTCCCAGGATTCAAGCTCCTCCGCGGCGGCGGCGGTGATGTCGCTGAGCGCTGACTCAAGGCGCAGCGGGAAGCCCTCGCCCGGCTCAACGGGCGCAAGCGCTTCGCGCAGCAGCGCCTCCATGTCGCCGCCGCGCGCGCTCACGGCCCGCCTCCTGCGCGCCTGCGTCTGCGGCCCTGATCGCCCGCGCGCTCCTCGCCCGCTCCGGCATCGATCGCGCGCTGCAGCTGACGGATCGCGCGGTGGATCAGCACCTTGGTGGCGCCCTCGGTGCGCTCCAGCGCACGCGCGATCTCGCGGTTGTCCATGTCGAGCGCAAAGCGCATGATCAGCGCCTCCCTGCGGTCCTCGGGCAGCGTGCGCAGCGCGCGCAGCACCGCGCGCAGCTCCTCACGAGCGGCCGCGATCTCCTCGGTGTCGTGCAGCGCCGCGAGGATCGCCGAGTCCTCGAGGCTGCTCGCCGGGCGGCGGGAGCGGTCGCGATAGAGGTTCGCGGCAAGGTTGTGGGCGATGCGGATGAGCCAGGGGCGCAGCGGGCGGCCGTGCGCCTCCGCAAGCGCTCGCTCGAAGTGGCGGTAGGCCTGCAGGAAGGTCTGCTCGGTGAGGTCCTCGGCGTCATGGTGGTTGCCGATCCGATAGTAGGCGTAGGAGTAGACGTCACGCAGGTGCGTGCGGTAGAGCTCCGCAAACTGCGCATCGAGCGCGGCCTTCTCTTGCGTCACCGGCGCCGCCATAGCTGCACATTAGAGGCAAGCGGGCGAGTAGCGTCCACGCACGGGCTGTACGGCCCGACCCTCGCTGAGCGGCCGGGCGCTCAATCAGGCAGGCGCAGCTCGCAACGGGGGCCCGGAGCGCGGGCGATCCGCTGATCGAGCGTGAGCAGCGGGGCGTCCAGAAGCTCTGCCAGCGCCACGTAGCTTGCGTCGTAGCTTGTCAGGTTCGCGCGCAGCTCCCAGACGCGCTCAGAGAGCAAGTGAAAGGGCCACCATTCGATGGGCAGATCAAGCAGGTCCGCGATCGCCTGGGCGGCCACATCGGCGCCGATCTCACCTGAGCGCTCCAAGCGCCTGATGATGTTGGCCGTCTCAAATGGGCAGAGCGCGGGCGCGGCGATCGCCGAGCGCATGAGCTCGCCCGCGACGAACCCACCGGCTCCCCCGTCATCGAGCAGAGCAGCCACGAGCGCAGAGGCATCGCAGACGACCTGGGCGCCGCGAGCGACCGCTCCCTCACCGGCGCTCGGCATCGCGGGCTGCAAGTATCGCGCTTGCGTCAAGCCTGCTGCCGGTGGCTGACACGCGCGCCCGGGATCGAGCGATGACATCTGCGGCGCTCGGGCGAGAGGCGGCCTCGATCAGCAGCGCTCGTACGTATTCCTGCAGGGAGCGACCCGAGCGCGCCGCGCGCGCTGCAAGCTCGGCGCGAACCTCCTCAGGCACAGAGCGAACCGTGATCGCAACGCTCATAGCATTACTTTAGCAGCAATGAAGCTATAATGCAGCGGCAACTTAGCATCCCGGCGCGCGCGATGTGCGACCGCTGCGGCTACGATCCCTTCAGGCTGCCGGAGTAGCTCAGTTGGCAGAGCACCTGTCTTGTAAACAGGGGGTCAGCGGTTCGAGCCCGCTCTCCGGCTTGGGGCAAACGGCCTGCAAATGCAGTGGCTCTCGGGCTTCGCGCCCGATCTGGGTGGACTGCCCTGGGTTCGACGGAGACCGGGTTTTGGGGTGATTGAACTGTATATGTGCGTGTGATCTTGTCCATCACTTCACAGCGGAGACGACCCCGAAGGGGCCGTACGCCGCGGAGTCATCCAGCGTCACGGAGCCCGCAGCAAGGAGTGGCACTTCAGCGTCAGCGCTGAGCGCCGCGGCGTGTCGTTGCTCATGCTCGATGGGCGGGATGTTCCCGAGCGAGGAGTGCAACCGGCGCGTGTTGAACCAGGCGATGTACTCGACGGTCGCGATCTCCAGCTGCGCGTGTGATCGCCACACGCGGTCGGCGACCAGCTCGGTCTTGTAGGAATCAACGAAGCTCTCGGCGAGCGCATTGTCATAACAATCCCCGACGGTGCCGACGGATGCCAGCACGTGCGCGTCATCGAGCTGCTGGGTGTAGTCCTCGCTGAGGTACTGCGAGCCCTGGTCAGTATGGGAGACCAGCTCGAAGTCCGCGCCCGGGCGGCGCAGGGCGAGCGCCATCGCCAGCGCGTCCGCCACCAGGCTGGTACGCATATGCCGGGCGATCTGCCAGCCGACGATCATGCGAACATGTCGTCGGTGCTCAGGCAAGCATCGAAATCGGACGCCTCTGACTCAACCCCCAGCTCCCTCGCGAGCCTTCCGATCTCCGCAAGATCAGCCAGCAGCAGCTCACGCGATCGTCGCTCAGATCGCGAATGCCGCGGCACGATGTCCGCCACCAGCCTGCCATGCACGGTCAGCACGACGCGCTGCCCGGACTCCACCGCGGAGATCACGCGCGCCGTCTGATTGCGCCGCTCCCGAGCTGAGACGTCCATTATGTGGCACAGCGTCGCACACCTGCCGCCGGGAGGCCTTGCTCAGTGCAAGCGTCCAGCTCGGCAACCAGCGCCCGCACGCGACGGTCGATCTCCTCGCGCAGCATGCGAACCTCCTCGATCGGCCTGCCCTTGGGATCGGGCAGCTCCCAGTCGATGTAGCGCTTGTGAGGGATGTAGGGGCAGGCGTCGCCGCAGCCCATCGTGACCACGACATCGGCGCTGCACGCAAGCTCGTCGGTCAAGGGCTGCGGGCGCCGACCTGAGAGGTCGATACCGACCTCGCGCATCACCGCCACGACCGCCGGGTGCACGCTGTCCTGCGGATCGGCGAGCGAGCCCGCGCTGAGCGCACGGTGCCTGCCGCCCGCGGCGCGCTCAAAGAGCGCCGCTGAGATCTGCGAGCGCCCGGCGTTGTGCAGGCACACGAACAGCACGGTGCTCATGGCAGCGGCGCGGCCGCAGCGAGGCCGCCGCCCGACCGACTCTGCCCAAAGCGGCCCCTCAGCCACAGCGAGACGTAGACCAATCCGACCAGCACGGGCACCTCGATCAGCGGCCCGACGGTGCCCGCGAGCGCCTGCCCGGAGGTGACCCCGAAGACCCCGATCGCCACAGCGATCGCAAGCTCGAAGTTGTTGGACGCCGCGGTGAAGGCGAGCGTCGCGGTGCGCTCATAGCCCAGATGCAGCGCGCTGCCCCACGCGAAGCTGACGCTGAACATCACCGCGAAGTACACCAGCAGCGGCAGCGCTATCCGCGCCACCGCCAGCGGATCATGGGTGATCTGGTGGCCCTGCAGCGCAAAGAGCACGACGATCGTGAAGAGCAGGCCGTAGAGGGCGACCGGCCCGATGTGCGGCAGAAAGCGCCCCTCATACCACCGCCGCCCGCGGGCGCGCAGCCCCGCCGCTCGTGTCAGGAAGCCGGCGGCAAACGGGACGCCCAGGAAGATGAACACCGTTCTTGCAACCGGCCACAGCCCGATGTGGAAGCCCTGCGCGTGCAGGCCAAGCCACTGCGGCAGCAGCGTGATGTAGAAGTAGCCCAGGAAGCTGTAGGCGAGGATCTGAAAGAGCGAGTTGATCGCAACCAGCACCGCTGTAGCCTCGCCATCCGCGCAGGCAAGGTCGCTCCAGATCAGCACCATCGCAATGCAGCGGGCCAGCCCGACCAGGATCAGGCCGGTGCGATAGGCCGGCTGGTCGGGTGCCAGCAGCCAGGCCAGCGCGAACATCAGCGCGGGCCCGATCAGCCAGTTGAGGATCAGCGAGGAGGCAAAGAGGCCGCGCTGCCCGCGCAGAGCGCCCAGCTCCTCGTAGCGGACCTTCGCCAGCACCGGGTACATCATCGCCAGCAGGCCGATCGCGATCGGCAGCGAGGTGCCGGTGATCTGCACCGCGCCAAGCGCATGGCCGAGGCCCGGGATCAGCTCGCCAAGGCCAAGGCCACATGCCATCGCCAAAGCGATCCACAGCGGCAAGAGGCGATCGAGCGCCTTCAGGCGGCCGATCACCGCCGCCTCTAGCGAGCTGCCCGAGGAGGCTCGCAGTTCGCTCACGCGATAGCCTCAAGCGGGGTGTAGGAGGAAGCGCTCGCAAGCAATGGCTCCAGCAGCTTCAGCAGCGCATCCTCGCGCAGGCGGTAGTGCGCGAAGGAGCCGCGCCGCTCGCGCTCAACGAGCCCGGCATCGCGCAGAATCCGCAGGTGATAGCTGACCGAGGGCTGGGAGAGCGAAAGCAGGCCCACCAGGTCACAGACGCAGACCGGCCCCTCCCCGGCGCCGAGCAGCCGATGGACGATCTTCACCCGCGCAGGGTCAGCAAGCGCGGCAAAGCCCGCTGCAAGCGCGGCGGCAAGATCCTCCTGGAGCGCCGGCGCAGACGGCGGCAGCTCGCATTGCTGCTCACGCAGACGCTCAGGCTGCTGCGGGGAGAGATTGCAACTGCTCTGATCGCCGATCACGTCCTGCTCCTTGCCGCCGATAGGATATCAAGATACTTCAATATAGAAGTTTCTTTATAGCATCCTTGGCCTTGACGCGTCCGACCCAACTGCGCCAACAAGCGCAGCAGGGGTTGCTCCCAGTTTGCCTTGCAGCGCGGTAGATCGCCGCCTGGCCTGCGGTACAGGCGCGCGTCCCTACACCATCGCGGCGCGGCGGGCCCCGCGCAGGACCCGCGGCGGCTGCGCAGCGCGCCAGCGCGGCTTGGCCAGCAGCATCTGCACGACGCTGATGCGCCGCTCGGTGAAGCCCGCCTCGCAGTAGGCCAAATAGAGCCGCCACAGACGCCGAAAGCGCTCATCGAAGCCCAGCTCATCGAGATGGCGCGCCCGCTCGAAGCGCGCGCGCCAGCGCCGCAGCGTCTCGACGTAGTGGGGCGTCAGGTCACGCATCGCAACCATGCTCATGTCGGTGTGGCGCGCCAGGCAGCGGGCGATCACCTCCCGCGAGGGCAGGCAGCCGCCCGGGAAGATGTGCGTGCGGATGAAGCTGCGCGAGGCCTTCTCGACGGCGTAAGCGCGGTCGTCGATCACGATCGCCTCAAGCAGCATCGTGCCACGCTCGCTGAGCAGCTCCGAGCAGCGTGCGAAGTAGGTGCCCAGATCGCGCGCGCCCACCGCTTCGATCATCTCGATCGAGACGAGCTTCTCGTAGCGCCCGCACAGCTCTCGGTAGTCCTGGAAGAGCACGTTCACCTGCCCCTCCAGGCCCGCCGCGCGCACCTGCGCGCGCGCGCGCTCGTATTGGCGCCGCGAGATCGTGGTCGTCGTCACGCGCGCCCCGCGCGTGGCCGCCGCGTGCAGCGCGAAGCTGCCCCAGCCGCCGCCGATCTCAAGCACGTGGTCCTCCCGCCCGAGCTCGAGGTCCTCGCAGATCAGCTCGAGCTTCGCCCGCGCGCCCTCAGCGAGCGTCATCTGCGGCGCTTTGAAGTAGGCCGTGGAGTAGGTCATCGTCTCATCGAGCATCGCCTCGAAGAGCTCGTCGCCGAGGTCGTAGTGGGAGGCGATCGCGCGCGCGCTGCGCGCCTGCGTGTTGCGTACGCGGATGCCGCGCAGCGCCTGCAGCGGCACGCGCAGCGGCGCCAGCCACCGCCGCCAGCGATCGAGCGCGCCCGCGTTGAGCGCCGCCACGCGCCCCACCGCCACCAGGTCCGGGCTCTCCCAGTGGCCGTCCCGATAGGCCTCCGCAAGCCCACGGCTGCCGTGGCGCAGCGCCGTCCAGAGCGCCGGCGAGCGCACCTGCACGAGCGCCCGCGGCGCCCCCTCCCCCACGGTCAGCCGACGCCCCTGCTCATCGACGATCGTCAGCTCGCCGCAGCGCAGGCGCGCAAGCAGCGAAAGCGCGATGCGGCGGGCGATGCGTCGATCCGCTCTCACGGCTGCACCTGCGGGTGCGGATGGACGGGCACACCGCGCAGGCCGAGCGCGAGCGCGTGGCCGTAGATCAGCGCCAGCACGCGCCAGGAGCCCCCCGGGTAGCGCAGTGCCGTCGCCGCGAGCGTGCGGCGCTCAAGCGGCCGCCGCTGAAGCGCAAGCGCCGCCGCAAAGACCTCCCTGCCGTCCTCGCTGCTGGAGATCTCGACGCCGAGCGTCTGCCCCGGCGCGCTCGCGCGCACGCGGTAGCGCTGGCGCATGCCCATGAAGGGCGAGACATGTAGCGCCTTGTCAAGCTCGCCTTCAAGGCCGGCGCCCCCGCCACCGCGCGCAAGGACATAGGAGTGGCGCTCACCCCAGGGCGTGTTGGTCACCTCCGCCACCATCGCATCGAGGCGCCCCTGCGGCGTGAAGCAGTAGTAGAAGCTGACCGGGTTGAAGCAGTGCCCCAGCCAGCGTAGCTGGGTGAGCAGGCGCACCGGCCCGCTCGGCGCGCTCCCCTGCTCGCGGCGCACCCGCTCGCGCACCGCCTCGGCGAGATCAAGCGCGGGGTCGCCGAGGTAGTCGGAGCGGCGAAAGCGCACAAGCCCCGGGCGGGGCTTGATCAGATAGCCGCCCAGCAGGCCTCCCAGCTCATCGAGGTCCAGATAGATGAGCGCGAGGCGGTGGCGAAACTGGCAGCGGCGCACAGCGGCGCGGCGATGGCAGATCGTGCCCTCGTAGATCGCGCTGGCGCTCACAGGCTCACCGGCGTCCTGCGCACGCCGCCCAGCTCGCGCACGACCGCAACTGCGCTGTCGAGCCCGTCCTCGTGAAAGCCATAGCCCCAGTAGGCGCCGCAGTAGTGGGTGCGGTTGCGCCCGCTGATCTCCGCGCGGCGGGCCTGCGCCGCCACGCCGGCCGGTGTGAAGACGGGGTGGGCATAGGAGAAGCGCGCGATGATCTGCTCGGGGTCGATCGCCTCGGTGCGGTTGAGCGTCACGCAGAGCTCACGGTCGGCGTCGAGGGACTGCAGCCTGTTCATATGGTAGGTGACCGTCGCGCGGCCCGTGGGCTGCGCGTCGAGATGGTAGTTCCAGCTTGCCCACGCGCGGCGCCGGCGCGGCAGCAGCGAGCGGTCGCTGTGCAGCACCGCCTCATTGGGCTGGTAGGGAATCGCCGCAAGCAGCTCGCGCTCGCGCTCGCTGGGGTCGGCCAGCAGCGCCAGCGCCTGGTCTGAATGCGTGGCAAAGACCACCGCGTCAAAGCGCTCAGGTGGGCAGCCGCGCACCGTCACCTCGACATGCTCTGCGCTGCGCCAGACCGCGGTGACGGGCGCGGCCAGGCGCAGGCGCGGGCGCCAGGGGGCGATCAGCGCGCTCACGTAGCGCTGTGAGCCGCCGCATACAGAACGCCAGCGCGGGCGCCCCCGAAAGGAGAGCATGCCGTGATTGTCGAAGAACTCAAGCAGGAAGCGCGCGGGAAAGGACCACAGCTGCGCGGGATCGGCCGACCACACAGCCGCCACCTGCGGAACGATCAGGCACTCGATGAACGCGCGCGAGTAGCCGCGCTGCTCCAGCCACTGGCGCAGCGAGGGGTCCTGATCGGAGCGCAGCAGCTGGAGGGCGTCGCGGTTGAAGCGCCAGAGGTCAGCGACCATGCCGAGGAAGCGCGGGCTGGCGGCGTGGCGGCGACGCGCAAAGAGCCCGTTGGGCGATGCGCCGTTGTACTCGAAGTCGCGCCCGTCGCTGACGCCGAAGCTCATCTCAGCAGGCTGCGTTGCGACGCCCAGCTGATCGAGCAGGCGTTCAAAGCGCGGGTAGTTGCGGTCGTTGAAGACGATGAAGCCGGTGTCGACGTCGTAGGCGCCGCGCTCGGTCTCCACGCGCACGGTGTTGGCGTGGCCGCCCGGTCGCTCAGAGGCCTCAAAGAGCGTGATCTCGTGCTCGCGGTGCAGCAGGTGCGCGCACACCAGCCCGGAGACGCCGGCGCCGATGATCGCGATCCTCATCGCCCCAACGCTCGCCGCCTCGGCGCCGGGTCGCTTGCGGGCATCGATCGCATCGGCAGCCAGTATAGACGCTCTGTGGAGATGCTGTAGAGATATCGTATAGAGATCGTCTAGACTGTGGCCATGGTCGATCAGCCCCGGGTGCGGATAGGCGAGCTCTCCCGCCGCGTCGGTGTCAGCCCACAGCTGCTGCGCGCCTGGGAGGCCCGCTACAGCCTCCTTGCGCCCGCGCGCAGCGCAGGCGGGCTGCGCCTCTACTCGGCAGAGGATGAGCGGCGCGTGCGGCTGATGCTCGAGCAGCTCGCACAGGGCGCGCCCGCGGCCGAGGCCGCACGAGTGGCGCTCGCCCGCGAGCGCACGCCCGCAGGCGGGCACATGGCCGATGCACAGGAGCTTGCGCGCGAGCTTGAGGCGGGCGTCGCCGTGCTCGATGAGCCGCGCACCCAGGCGGTGCTCGACCGCGCCCTTGAGGGTCGGCCGCTGGCGCAGGCGCTCGGCGATCTGATCCTCCCCTTTCTGCGCCACATCGGCGAGAGCTGGGCTGCGGGAGAGATCGGCGTCGCCCATGAGCACTTTGCCAGCAACGCGATCGGCGCCCGGCTGCGCGCGCTGGCGCGCGGCTGGGGCGCGGGTGTGGGCCCGCGCGCGCTGCTCGCCTGCCAGCCGGGCGAGCGCCACGACCTGGGGCTGCTCTGCTTCGGCCTGGCGCTGCGCGAGCGCGGCTGGCGGATCGCCTACCTGGGCGCCGACACGCCCCTCGCCGACGTGATTGGCGCCGCCCGGGAGCTCTCCCCCGCGATCGTCGTCCTCGCCGCCGTCGAGCGCGAGCGCTTCCGGCGCTCCGCGGCGCAGATCAAGGCGCTGCGCAAGCAGGCTCGCGTGGCAATCGGCGGCGCGGGCGCAACGCCCCCGCTGGCGGCGCAGCTGGGCGTGGAGCTGCTTGCAGGCGATGCCGTGAGCGAGGCGGCGGCGCTGGTGCCATGAGCGCGATCAGCAGCGCAGAGGAGCGCGCGATGAGCGGCGCGGCGCGCTTGCTCGATGCGGCCCTCGAGGCCACCCTGCTCGGCTACACAAGCCTCGGCTACCGCATCCGCAGGCGCACGTGGAGGCGCGAGCCACTGCCCTCGATGAGCGGGCGGGTGGTCCTGATCACGGGCGGGTCCTCCGGCATCGGGCGCGCCGCCGCCGAGGGCTTTGCGCGCCTGGGCGCCTCCCTGATCCTGCTCTCGCGCGACCCCCGTCGCGGACGTGAAGCGCGCGAGGCGATCGCCGCGGCGTCCGGGAGCGCGGCGGTCGCCTTCGAGCCCTGCGACCTCAGCGACCTCGCAGCGGTGCGCGCCTTCGCCAAGCGCTTCTGCGCGCGGGGCTCACGGCTCGATGTGCTGATCAACAACGCCGCGCTGCTCAGCGAGCGCCGGCAGCTCTCCCGGCAGGGGATCGAGCTGACGCTTGCGACGAACGTGCTCGGGCCCTTCCTGCTGAGCTCCCTGCTCAGGGGGCCGCTTGAGCAGAGCGCCCCCGCGCGCCTGATCACGGTCTCCTCCGGGGGGATGTACACGCAGCGCTTGGCGCTCGATGACCTGCAGTGCGAGCGCGAGCGCTTCAACGGCGCCCGCGCTTACGCCCACAGCAAGCGCATCGGGGTGATCCTCTCCGAGCTGTGGGCAGAGCGGCTTGCAGGCAGCGGCGTGGTCGCCCACGCGATGCACCCCGGCTGGGTCGACACCCCCGGCCTTGCCGCCTCGCTGCCGCGCTTCCGCGGTCTCCTGCGCCCGCTGCTGCGCAGCCCCCGGCAGGGCGCTGACACGCTGCTATGGCTGGGCGCGGCAGCGGCGCCCGGTAGCAGCTCAGGCGGCTTCTGGCACGATCGCAGGAGGCGTCCGACGCATCGCTTCCGCTGGACGCAGGAGAGCGAGCAGGAGCGCGAGCAGCTGTGGCAGGAATGCGAGCGACTGTGCGGGCTGGTGAGGCGATGAGCTACACGATCGAGCGCGAGCAGCTCGTGCGCGCGCCGCTTCAGGAGGTCTTCGCCTTCTTCTCGCGCGCGCGCAACCTCGAGGCGCTGACGCCTCCCTGGCTGCGCTTCAGCGTGCTTGAGCCCGAGCCCGAGCAGATGCGAACGGGCACGCTGATCGCCTACCGCCTGCGCGTCCACGGCGTGCCGCTGCGCTGGGTCTCGCGCATCGAGGAGTGGCAGCCGCAGCGGCGCTTCGTCGATCTGCAGCTGCGCGGCCCCTATCGCTTCTGGCGCCACACGCACCAGTTCACCGCCGTGGCCGAGGGCACGATGATCTCCGACAGCGTCGTCTACGAGCTTCCGCTCGGCCCGCTCGGCTCACTCGCCCACGCGCTGATCGTGCGTCGCGACCTCGAGCGCGTCTTCGACTACCGCCGGCTTGCGGCAGAGCGCATCTTCGCAGGCGGCGCTCACCGTCGATCACGATGAGCGTGGCGCTGCTGTGGCTGCGGCGCGACCTGCGCTTGGCCGATCATCCGGCGCTCTGCGCCGCGCTTGGTAGTGCCGAGCGGCTGGTGCCTGTGTTCTGCCTCGATCGCCGCCTGCTTGAGGGCCGCAACCGCAGCGACGTGCGCACGCAGCTCCTGATCGACTGCCTGAAGGAGCTCGATCGCTCGCTGCAAGAGCGCGGCAGCGGGCTGGTGCTGGTCGATGGCGCCCCCGAGCGAAAGCTGCCGGCGCTGGCCAGAGCGCTCGGCGCGCAGGCGGTGCACGCGAGCGCCGACCTGGCGCCCTTCGCCGTGCGCCGCGATCGGCGGGTGCGCCGCGCGCTTGAGTCAATGGGCGTAGCGCTGCACCTGCATCCGGGGCTTTATGTCGTTGATGACCCCGCCGCGATCAGAACCCGCGCCGGCGAACCGCACACGACCTTCACCCCTTATCACCGCGCCTGGTGCAAGGCCGAGCGCCGAGCCGTGCTGGCGGCCCCGCCGCTGCTGCCACCGCTGGTGGGCGCGACCAGGCGCACGCAGCTGCCGAGCCCCTCGCAGCTGGGCCTGCGGGGAGCGCGTGCGCGCGCCCCGCGCGGCGGCGAGGAGGCAGCACGGCAGGCGATGGAGGCCTTCCTCGCCGAGGGCCTCGACGGCTACGCGCGCGATCGCCAGCTGCTGCGCGAGGGCGCGAGCTCCCGCCTCTCCCCCTACCTGCGCTTCGGCTGCATCTCGCCGCGCGAGCTCGAGGCGCTCGCGAGCCCGGGCGCAGATGCGCAGGAGCTTCACCGTCAGCTCTGCTGGCGTGACTTCTACGCCCAGGTGCTGCGCCACTTCCCCGAGAATGTCAGGCACGAGCACCAGCGCCGCTACCGCGGGACGCTGCGCTTCGAGCGCTCCGAGCGCGCCTTTCAAGCGTGGCGAGAGGGTCGCACCGGCTATCCGATCGTCGATGCGGCGATGCGCCAGCTGGCAAGCGAGGGCTGGCTGCCAAACCGCGCGCGGCTGATCTCAGCCTGCTTTCTCTGCAAGGACCTCGGCATCGACTGGCGCTGGGGGGAGCGCTGGTTCATGCGGCAGCTGCTCGACGGCGACGTCGCCTCCAACAACGGCAACTGGCAGTGGATCGCCTCGGTGGGCGTCGATCCCCAGCCCCCCGCGCGGCGCCTCTACAACCCCGTCCTCCAGCAGCGCCGCTACGACCCCGACGGGCGCTATGTGCGCCGCCACCTCCCCGAGCTTGCGCGGGTACCCGACGAGCACTTAGCCGAGCCCTGGCTGATGCCCGCAGCCCTGCAGCGGGAGGTCGGCTGCGTGATCGGCCGCGACTACCCCGCGCCGATCGTCGAGCACGCCTGCGCGCGACGTGAGGCGCTCTGCCGCTATGAGCGCGCACGCCATCGAGGCGCTGTGGAGAGTGGCCGGGCGCCCGCGGCACGGCAGAGCGTCGCCGACTGCGAGAGGGGCGATCGCTCAAGCCAGATCGGACACACAGACATGTGATAATGGACGCATGACGGAGATCGCCGCGCTTGCCAAAGAGGTCGCGGTCGACGAGCGCACCCTGCGGCGAGCGATCGCCATCGGCGCGCTCCACGCGAGGCGCAAGAGCCCTCGCCGGATCGAGCTCACGCTGGGCGAGCGGGCATACATCCGGCGCTCCTGGCGACTGATCGCGACCTTGCGCGCCGCGCTTAGGACTGAGCGCAACGTGCGCTTTGCGCTGCTGTTCGGCTCCGCTGCGGTGGGCGGCGACACTTTGCAAAGCGACGTCGATCTCTTGATTGAGCTGCGCGATGCGAGCCTCGTGCGAGTGATCGACCTGAAGGCGAAGCTCGCAGGCCTGATCGGCCGCCCGGTTGATTTGGTCCTGCTGTCTGATGCCAAAAAGGAGCCCTCATTCCTGGCGCAAGCGATCGCGGACGGGCGTGTGCTGATCGACCGCGAGGGTACCTGGGATCTCCTGCGTCGTCGCGCGAGCACGCTGCGCCGAGAAGGCAAGAGGGCTGACGCCGTCGCAGCGAAAAACGCACTGGCGGCGATCGATCGAATGTTCCCGGCGTGAGCAAGCGCGATGGAGGCCCGAGCGCGCAAAGCCGACCGCAATCGCCGGCAGCGCCGGATCATTCGGCACCTCGCAGATTTTCCACGCCAGTACGCGGCGCTGGAGCACGCGATGTTGGCGTTCGGAGAAAGCTTCGACTTGCACGAATTCAAGAAGGCCTTCAACACTAACGAGGACATCGACGCTTACAATCGCGTGCAGGCGCTCGAGCGCGCACTGGGTCGCGTCCAGAACTTCATCGCAGACCTTGCTCAGGACGGCGTCAAGCTCGCCCAGCTGCCGTCCGCCCCCGACCAGCACATCTCGCCGACAAACAAGGCATTCGCCGCTCTACATCAAGCGGGCGTGATCAGCGGCCAGCTCCGCAAGCGCCTGATGAGGGCACAGGAGGCGCGCTCCGTGATCGAGCATGGCTACATCGAGACCTCCGCCAGCCAAGTCCACGCAGCCGCTGTGCTGATCCACTCCTGCGCGCGCGACTTCATCGTGCCCTACCGCGGCTGGATCGAGACGTACCTCGACGACTTGGACGGCTAAAAGTCGATCGGGGTGGCGCGCCGGCTCTCTGGCCAGCAACGCCAGCAAGTCGCGCAAGAGGCTCGCGCTGGAAGACGGCGGCTGGCGCTCGAGCCGCTGCTCCACCCAGAAGACCCCGCCAGTGCAGTGGATCGCCTCGGTCGGCGCCGATCCCCGGCCTGCGCGCGGCGCGAGGCGCTCTGCCGCTATGAGCGCGCGCGCTTGCGGAGCTAGACTCCCGCGGCAGACACAAAGCAACCACGGGAGTCGGGAACGAGGTCGATCGGCACGTTGGGCCACCGCAGCATCGCGTCAGTCGCAGCACTCTCCCTCGCCCTTGGCGCAAGCCCTGTGAGCGCAGGAGCAGCCCACCGCAGGGCGCAGGCAGCTGCCAGGATCCCGGTGCCCCTGCCCGGAGACTGGGAGGGCGGCGGCCCGCACGGCCTGCCGCTCTCCTTCGAGCTCACACGCCGCCACGGGCACCTCGTCGCAAGCAGCATCGCCGTCGGCTATCCGCAGTCCTGTCCCGCCGACGAGCGCGACGCCGAGGCCGTCGCGCTCACCGACACCTCCTACGCCGGCCCCGGCGGCCTCCACTCCGCAGGCCCCTTCGAGCGCTCGAGCGCCGCCGTGCTCCCCGGTCGCGAGGCCGGCAGCTCCGCCACCACCTTCCTGACGATCATCACCGGGCGCTTCAGCAGCGCGCGCTCGGGGTGCTGCACACGCTGAGCAGCGCGCGCGTGCGCTGCGGCTGGCCTCAGCGCGAGCTCACCTGGCACGTTCACCGCGCCCGGCGCATCACGATGCCGGACGCAACCTGGCAGGCGGCGATCTGCGGCCCGAGGGTCACCGGCGGCAGGGTCACCCTCTCGGTCGCCGGCGAAGGCCGCGTGCTGAGCTCGATGCAGGCGGCCTTCACCTGCGCCTCCGGCCAGGAAGAAGGCAACGCGAACGTCGGCTCGACGCCAGCGTATGAGCTGGTGCGCGCCGATGGCAGCTTCCTCTCGCCGCAGGTCGTGACCAGCATCGACGGGGTCAACGTCTCCTGGTCGGGCAGCTTCTCCGCCGCCGGCGCGCTGCAGGGCACGCTCACCACCTACGACCCCTGCACCAGGGCGGCCATCACCGCCACCTTCAGCGCCGCCGCGCCCTCCTCCCGACAACCTCAGGCGCGCTCAGGCGCAGAGCGCTGCCGAGGGGAAGGGCTAGCCCCGGTCGAGCGCCAGCGCGCGCAGCGCCTGCTGGCGACAGGCCCTGATCGCGGAGTCAAAGCGCGGGCTGCTGGTGCTCGTTGAGGTCGGCGCGCCGAGGGCGGGCACTCCCCTGCTGTTGCGGTGCGGCGGCGCGATGCTCACGCCGTGGCTTGTCATGCAGCTTGCGTAGGCGGCCATCGCGGCTTCAAGCTGCTTGTAGTGGGCAGCAAGCGAGATGCTTGACGTGACAGCGGCGCTTGACGTCACCACGCTCGCGGAGGAGGTCTGCGCCCGCAGCGCGCTCGTGGTCCTGCTCGTGGCGCTCGCGCTCGTGCTGCCCGAGCCGCCGCAGCCCGCGATCGCGGCCCCTGCCGCCAGCAGCGCACAGGCACCGGCGAGGGCGCGCCTGGCCGATCGGCCTGGGCGCCGCCCACGCAGCGGGCGCACGACTCCCGAGCCTCCCCCGGGATCGCTGAGGGTGCGGGCTGCTCCAATCCTCATCGGCAGGGAATAGTAGCGATCTGCGCCCTGGCTGGCGTCGCCCGCCGGGGGTCGCGGCGGCGATCCGCACCGCATCCCGCCGCGGATCGGATCACCTCACCCCACCATCACCGCCGTCGCCTCCGCGCTCGAGCTCCCGGAGACTTCGTTGGCACCCATGTTGCTGAGCAGTTCGCGCCACTGCTTGGGCACGACGATCGAGAAGGTGGCTTCGCTGACCCTCACCTCCTGCCCCGGCGTCACCGCAGACGGCGCGCTTGCGCTCATCGTCACCTGCGCGCTGCCGAGGCTGTTCACCGACCCCGGCGCAAGCACGCATTCGGCTGTATAGGTGGTCGAGTAGCGCTTGGCTGCTGCTGGCGCCGATGCGATCGGGATTTCCGCAAGCTGGATCGTCGCGGGCACTGAGCAGGCGACGAGCACGGGCCCGGCGACCGAGCTGCCCGACTTGTAGCCGGTCACGGTCGTCTGTATGCCCTTGCCAGTCGAGCGATATTCGCCTGATTTGAGCGTTTCGAAGGCCGGTCCCGGGGTCTGGATCTGAAGCTTGGCCGCTTCGCCCACCGACCCGCTCACCAGGAGCGGCCCGAAGGAGAAGCCGCCTTCCTTGGGGATTGCGATCACCAGTTCGCTCCCTGACTGCACCGTCGCGTGAAGCGCAAGGGCGCCTTCAGGCGCGCTCATGCGGTAGCTGAAGCGATCGGCTGGGACGGGCGCGCTCAGCCCCTGCGGGGTCGCCACCCTCACATCGACTTCGCCCGCGCCGGGCGGCGCGGTGGCGGCGATCGATTCGCCGCTCGAGCTGACGCTGAAGTTTGTCGCAGCCTGAGTGCCAAAGCGCACTTCGCTTGCCTGCGCCAGATTAGAGCCGCTGATCGTGACGCTGCTCCCGCCCCCTTCAGGCCCGCTCGCGGGCGAGATCGAGCTGACCGTCGGGATCTGCACGTCCCGCAGCGCAAAGCCGTAGTGCTCGCCGGCGCTGATTGCGCTCACGCCTTCAAGGCCTGCCACTTCCACCGCCACGCGAGTGCACCCGGTCCATTCGGTGATGCAGTGTTCGGGGCCGTTGGTCTTTCCGTCGGCAAGCTCGCCGTCGAGGTTGTCGCCCCAGGCCATCACCTTGCCGGCCTTGGTCAGCGCCATGTCGTAGAAGCCTCCGGCGGAGATCGCGGTCACTTCTTCGCTGAGCCCCTTGACCGACACCGGGACGGCGCTGTAGTACTTGCTGCCGTCGCCGAGTTCGCCCATCGCGTTCCAGCCCCACGTCCGGACGGCGTGGCTCTTGGTCAGCGCCATGCCATCCGCATACCCGGCGGAGATCGCGATCACTTCGCCTTCAGCGATGTCCTGCACCTGGACGGGCACGTCCTGGTTGCCGCTGACGTTGGCGCCGAGATCGCCGCCGAAGTCCTCCCCCCAGGCCATCACGGTGCCGTTTTCAAGCAGCGCGTAGGAGTGGCTGCCGCCGGCCGCGATCGCCTTGACGTGCGCGAGCCCCTGGACGGGCGCCGGGGAGGCGTCGTACTGCCCTTCGCCCATCCTGCCGTCGCCCAGCTGGCCCCAGTCGTTCTCACCCCACGAGTACACGCTGCCGCCCTTCAGGAGCGCGAGGCTGAAGTCCCCGCCTGCGGCCACGGCGATCGCTTCTTCAGGCAGGCCCCCGACTTCCACCGGCGTGTCGCTGGCGGCGGTCGTGCCGTTGCCGAGCTGGCCGTACTGGTTGGCTCCCCAGGCGTAGACCTTGCCTTGGCGCAGCGCGACCGCATGTTCCTGCCCAGCTGCCAGCGCGCTCACGCCCGCCAGCTGCGCGGAGCAGGGCGCCTGCTCGCCCGGTGCGCAGACGGCGACGGGAGTGCTCTGAGACGCTTCCCCGCTCTTGCCGTCGCCAAGATCCCCTTCGCTGTTGGCGCCGAAGGCAAACACCCGCCCGCCTTCGCCAAGCTCCAGGGTCAGCAGGTCCCCGGCGGCAACCTGCGTGACGCCCGGCACTTCGCTTGAGCCGGCCACGTGCAGCTGCCCTTCAAGCGTCCCGTTGCCCAGTTCGCCGCGGTTGTTTGAGCCCCAGGCGAGGATCGGCGAGCGCTGGTAGACGTACCGGTCCGCGCTGCTCTTGGCAGTGGTGCCGCCGCCGGTGGTCACGCTCACATCGACCGTGCCCGAGCCCGCGGGTGCCACCGCGCTGATCGACGTCGGCGAGGTGACGAGGAAGCTGCGCGCGCTCTTGGCGCCGAACTTGACCGATTCCACCTTCTGGAAGCCTTCGCCGTAGATCGTCACCGCCGAACCCGCGGCTTCAGGGCCCGACTGGGGCGAGAGGCCCGTCAGGACCGGTGTCGCCAGGTAGAGGAAGGCGCTGCCGGGACCCGTCGCGCTGGTTCCGGCGCCCGTCCTGACCGTCACATACACTTCGCCGCTTCCGGCCGGCGCCACCGCGGTGAGTTCCGTCGGCGAGAGCACATCGACTTCCGTTGCCTGCGCGCCGCCGAAGTACACCGCCTGCACTTCTTCGAAGTGTTCGCCTACGATCGTCACCTTGCGTCCGCCGGCGAGCGGCCCCGATTCGGGTGTCACCCGGCTCACCACCGCAGAGCCGTAGTAGAAGCGGTCCGCTTCGCTCGTCGCGCTGGTGCCTGCGGGGTTGCGCACCGTCACGTCTACCGTCCCCTTGCCCGGCGGCGCGGTCGCTTCGATGATGCTCGCTCCGACAAAATGGATGTTCGAGGCCTCGGCGCTCCCAAACCAGACACTTTCGGCCTGGTCCAGATGTTCGCCCACAATCTTCACATTTGTGCCGCCCGATTCAGCCCCGCTCCGCGGGCTGATGGAGCTGATCGACGGCAGATACCAGAAGCTATCGCTCGACCCACCGCCCTGTTCGGTGACTATGCCGTCGATCGTGGGGGAGGTGCCGGCTGGCGTCGTGACCGTGACGTTCACAGAGCTGACGCCATCGGCCGAAGGCTCGCTGACCGCCGTGATCGAGCTGCTAGATGTAACTGTGAAACAGGGGGACGCGGAGACTTCGCAGCTGTGCTCCACTCGCGGGCCGAAGGCAACGGCGCTCGCGCCGCTGAGGTTCGTACCGGTGATCGTGACCGTCGTGCCGCCGCCACCCGGGCCGCCGACGGGTGACAGCGACGTCACAGCGGGATAGTCGCCGTAGCTGTAGGTGGCGTCCGCGGTCGGCTTGGAGGTCCCGCTCGCGGTCACGACGCTCACGCTCACCGTGCCGCTGCCTTCGCCGGGCGGAGCTTCCACGAGCATCCTGCTGTCTTCGACCACATCCTTGATCGTCGCGCGCCTAGTGCCAAATCGCACTTCCGTTGCGCCATCAAGCCCCGACCCCTCTATTGCGACGGTACCTCCGCCGCCGATCGGCCCCTGATCGGGATAGAGAGCGACCACGCTGGGTGAAAGCGGCGCTTCGAGCGCCGGTGAGGCGCATTCGATGTACGGCGAGGGCAGGCTGCACTGATTCCCCGACTGGCTGCCGATGATGAGCGGTTCGACCAGGGGCGGATATTCGCCTTCCTTTTCCGGGGCCTTCGCGTTGATGTACGGGGCGGGCAGCGATTCGCCGAAGTCATTGCCTGTGAACCGGTTTTCGCCGACCTGCAGCGGCTCTTCGAGCGCCGATTCGCTCCAGGGCGTCATGAACACCGAGTTGTTCCAGATATGCCATCCACCCGCGACCAGCCGGTTGCCTTCAAAGGTGTTCCTGTAGAGATAGTTCCTCGGTTCGGCTTCGCCCTGGGGGTTCTTGGCAAGTTCTTTTCTGGAGCCGGCCAGCACGACCAGCGAGCCCGAATGAGCGACGGTGTTGCCGCTGAAGACGTCTTCGAGGTAGCTCGTTGCCCAGTACGAGCAGAACCCCGTCGCCCAGGCATTGTCGATCACATTGTTGATGAACCTGTCGTGAGCGGCGAGGCCCGTCGACTCGAATCCGCAGTCAAACGAGCTCAGGAGCTGGTTGTTTGCAATCGTGTCTTCCGCGTCCGACCTGGTCAGCATCACGTCGTCGGCGCCCACCGAGCCTTCTGGATACCAATGCCGCTTGAGCCCCGCTTCATAGCCCTTGAGGTTTGAGTCTCCATCGATGCTGTTGCCGTCCACGGTGTCCTTTGTGCTGTACTGAAATTCGAACGGCTCGCCCGCGCCCTGGCCCGGCTGTGTCAGCGTGTTGAAGCCGAAGTAGTCTTCCGTTGAGCGCACCTGACCAAGCGTCGCGTTGGTGAACGTGTTGCTGTCGAACGCCACTTTGCTGTCTTCGCTCAGCGATACGCCGTCCGTCCCGCTGCCGGCGCCGAACGCATCATTCGCGAAGGTGCCGGCGGAGCTGTTAACGACGCTAGCCAGGAGGGCGTTGCTGTATAGCGCTTCCGGGTTGTAGAAACTGCAGTTGGCAATGAGAAAGCCGGTCACGTCTTTGAGCTTGAGCAAGTCTCCGAACCCGTTCGTGGTTGGTTCGTCAGTGATGCTGTGATTGGCGCATTCGAGGCTGACGCCTTGCGCTGATTCAAACGTGATGCAGCTCTGGCTCGGCGGCATCACCAAATCGCTTCCCAGCACGTAGTGCCCTGCACCCAGCGGCGTCGACTGGCAGCCTTCGATTGTGCTCGCCGCGCTTGCGGTCTGCACTTCCAGCGGTTGGCTGGCGGGGCTGCGATTGCTGCCGGCCAATGCCACCACACTGAAAGAGCGCTTGGCCCCAGGGCTGAGACCTGTGACCAGGAGGTTGGTCGTGTATCCGTCGGTCGTTGCGATCCGCGCGCCTTCCTCGAGCACTTCGTAGCCGCTGATCGCTTCTCCTGCTCCAGGCGTCGCGGCCTGCCAGGAGAGCGCAACATCGCTCAGGCCTTCGGTTGCTCGCAGCCCGGACGGCGCTGTCGGTTGGGCGCTGGCCGCCGCAGGAAGCGCGAGCGATGCGAGCGCCGCCAAGAGCAGCGCCGGACGCGCAAGGCCCCGCTGAGCAGCATTGCGACTGCGTCGTGCCTGCTTGGCATGCCGGCGGGCTATGCGAGCCCCGCCTTCCGTCGGTCGCGCAGGCTGGTGCAATGGTGATATAGCCGTCACAGTGCCGCCTCCCGGTCGCATGCCGTGCAGCGCAGCCGCGCCGGACATGTTGTGCATTGCGCAGAGATTAGTCGCGTCGGGGCCAACCACATGCGCCAAAGTGGTGTACGGGCGCCGCCTTGATGCGCCAATCCGGTGCGCGCACCGGCGCACAGACCGGTTGACACCCCAGAGCGCTCCCAGCCCCGTCGCCTCAAGCCAGCACCGCCAGCTTCACCACCGTGTCACCGACGGCGATGTATGCGTAGCCGCCGCTCGCGGCAAGCCCACCGCGGTAGTAGTGGCCGCCGCCAAAGCTCGTCATGTATTGGCCGCGGGCGTCGGCTCCTGCACGCGGGCGTCGTTGTAGTTGTCGATCGCCCAGAGGTTGCCGGCGGCGCGAGCGCGCAGGCTGCTGTCCCTGTTGCTTCTGCGAGCCCCGCCCCCGCGGCCACCAGCGCGCCCTCACCCCCGTGCGGACGCAGGGACACCCGAGCGGCGGGCGCGCCTGCGCCCGCCGCCGCGATCAGACGAGCAGACGGCGTACCAAGGGGAAGCGCTGCCGCCGCCAATGCGCCGCAGGTCGGGAGCCGCTGCCGGCGCAGGGCACTAGCCGCTCGCAGCACCTGAGCGAGCAAAAGCAGGGCGATGCGGCTCATCGGGCTCGCTTCACCATTCCTGTGCCGCCGCCGCTCAGCGATGTGGAGCACGTCGGCTCGCCCCGAGCAGGACCGCCACTGCATTTCCAATCTCACTTGCGATGCTTACCGCCCGCAATCGCATGGGGTGCTCGAAAGTGGCGCGGCTCGCTTGAATATTGCGCCGAAGTGGCAGCCGCTGTGAGCGGCTGGGTGAGCGGCCACCCCGTGCTGGCGCGCCCTGGCAGTGTGAGCTGCCTGCGGCGCGCTCCGCGCGGGCGCCGAAGCGCCCGCGCGGAGCCTCCCTCAGCCGACGATCTGCACGGTTGCGGTCGCGCTTGAGCTGCCGGACACTTCGTTGGCCCCCAGGCCGATGAGCGATTCACGCCAAGTTTCAGGCACGTGGATCACGAAGTTGGCTCCGGTCAGCGTCACCGACTCACCCGGCGTGAGTGCGGCTGGAGCGAGCAGGTTGATGGTGACCTGCGCGCTTGCCTTGTCGTTCAGCACGCCTGGCCCGAGCATGCAGCTGGCGGTGTAGGTGGCGCTGTAGGCGCGCGCTTCACCTTCGCCTGCTTCGATCGGGATTTCTGCGGCGATGATCGTCGCGGGCACCGTGCAGGCGGCATCCACCGGCCCGATCACATGCGAGCCGGAGCGGTAGCCGCTGACGGAGGTCTGCACCCCGCCGCCGGTCGAGCGGTATTCGCTCGGTTCGGTTTCTTCAAAGGCCGGCTCAGGCGTTTCGATCTCCACCTTCGCCACTTCCCCGATCGCTCCGGTAGCGATTAGAGGCCCGAAGGAAAACGCCCCCCGCTGCGGCAGCGTGATCGTCAGCGGCGCGCTCGCTTCCACTCCGGATGAAAACGCGAACCCGCTCAGCGGCGCGCTCATCCGGTAGCTGAAGCGATCGGCGGCGACAGCGGTGCTGAGCCCATGTGGCGTCAGCACCCTGACGTCGACTACGCCCGCCCCGCGGGGCGCCACCGCGGTCAGCGACTGGCCGCCGGGAGCGACCGCGAAGGAGCTTGCCGCAGTTGAGCCGAAGCGCACTTCGCTTGCTTCCTGGAGATTCGCCCCCGTGACGGTGACGCTCGTGCCGCCCGCTTCCGACCCGCTTGCGGGCGAGATGCCCGTGACGGCGGGCGGCGTGCGGTGGCGGATCGCAAAGGCGTCATGTTCGCCTGCCGCGATCGCGATCGGTTCGGCGACGCCTTCGACGAGCAGCGGCAGGCGACTGCAGCCGGTCGATTCATTGATGCAGTGTTCCGGCCCATGTGTCTGGCCGTCACCGAGCTCCCCGTCCAGATTGTCACCCCATGCCAGCAGCGAGCCGCCCTTCGTCAAGGCCATGTCAAAGAAGCCGCCGGCGGCGATCGAGGCGATTTCTTCGTGGAGGCCGGAGACTGCCACGGGCACGTTGCTGTAGCTGCTGCTGCCATCGCCCAGTTCGCCAAGCGCGTTCCAGCCCCAGGTCTTGACCGTGTGCGAGCTGGTCAGCACCATGCCGTCTGCGTACCCCGCGGCCACCGCTAGCGCTTCACCTTCGGCGATGCCCTTGACCGCCGTCGGGACGTCCCGGTTGCCGCCTTCGCCGATGCCGAGCTCGCCGCCGAAGTTCTCGCCCCAGGCTACGACCGTGCCGTTGCTCAACAGCGCGAACGCGTGCGCTCCGCCCGCTGCGATTGCCTTGACGCCTTCAAGGCCGGCGACCTGAGTGGGAGCGGTGCTGTTGTAGGTTTCGCCTTCGCTGCCATCGCCAAGCTGGCCATAGTTGTCGCGACCCCACGACCACACCGTCCCGTTGCGCATCAACGCCAGGCCAAACGCTTCGCCCGCGGCTACCGCGATCGCTTCTTCGGGCAATCCCGCCACGGACACCGGCGCATCGCTGTTGGCGGTGGTGCCATCGCCCAGCTGCCCGTACTTGTTTGACCCCCAGGCGAGAACCCGTCCTTCGCGCAGCGCCAAGCCGAAAGCGGAGCCGGCCGCAAGCGCGCTCACGTGCGTCAGCTGCGAGGCGCAGGGCGCACGTTCGCCGGGTGCACACACGGCGAGGGGCATGCTCTGGTGGGCTTCGCCGCTCCTGCCATCGCCAAGCTCGCCTTCGGCGTTGCTGCCGGAGGCGACAACAGCGCCGCCTTCAAGCAGCGCAAGCGTCATTTCGCCGCCGGCGGCGATCGCAGACGGCGGCGAGGCGAGCCCGGTCGGGGCCGCGCGCAGGCGCCCTTCGAGCGTGCCATCGCCGAGCTGGCCGGCGAGATTGCCTCCCCAGCCGTATGCGGAGGCCGGCTCATATACGTAGCGATCGGCGCTGCCCGCGGCGCTTGCGCCGGCCGCGGTCATCACGCTCACTTCGACAGCCCCCGCCCCCGGAGGCGCTTCGGCGACGATCTCGCTCGGCGAGGCCACGGTGTAGCTGAGTGCGTTTGCAGCGCCGAAGCTGACCGATCGCACGCCTTCAAAGTGGGCGCCGTCTATCGTCACCTGATTGTGGCCGCTTTCCGGGCCGCTCTGGGGCGTGACCTGGCTGATCGTGGGCGGCAGCGCGGCTGCCGCGGTAGCGGGCATCGCTGCACAGGTCAGCGCAAGCACCGTGGAGAGCAGCGCAAGGGCACCGCTCAGGGCGCGTCCTGAGCGTGCGCAGTTTTCATGCTTTGTGTGCTGCTGCAATGTCCTTCCTCCTTCACAGGTTGGGCGGCATCGGCTGACTGCCTGCTCCGCGCGGGGATGGCGAGCTCACGCCTGCCGCGTCGAGCAGCGCGGCCGAGCGGTCGCTCTCTGACGGCAGGCACCGTAATGGCAACCTCCCGGCGCTTCAAGGCAGTGCGCCAACATGGCGCACTGCTGCACCACTTTGGCCTCACCGCCGCCGGCGCGGCGCTCGCGCCAATGCGCGAGGGCCCGGCGCGCTGGTGGATCGCGCCGGGCCCTCGCCTGCAGTCCCTCAGTGGAGCGCTCGCGCGCGCAGGCGCCCTACGATTCAAGCCTCAGCGCGCTGCCGCTGCCAAAGAGCAGTTCGTTGAGGATCACACGCATCGGCGCGTCAAAGAAGCTGCCGTGGCATTCAAAGGGCGCGAGGGCGCCGCCCGTGGCGAGGGTGAGCTGCCCGGCAAGCGCCTGCGCCTCGGTGGTCACCTCGGCGATTTCAAGCGAGCTTGGTTCGGCGGTCGCGCATCGCACCGGCAGTCGCAGGCCGAAGAGCGCGAGCGAGCTTATGTTCAGCGCAAGCTGCCCTTGCGCGTGCACGCCCCAGCGACCGGGCGGCCCGTTCAGCACCGCGGTGATGCCGGTGAAGGGCTTGACCTGCGTGACTTCCATCCCCAGCTCGATCGGCACCAGGCCCAGCAGGCGCACCGGCGCGGTGAACGACGGCAGCTTCGCGCTTGCTGCGAAGCTGCCGTCCTGGCCGCCTGAGTAGTAGGAGGCCGAGCCTTCCAGAGCCCCCTGTGGCAGCGCGACGCTCTGATGCGAGCGGCCGAGCGTGATCGTGCCGCCGATCGCCTCGTCGTAGCTTGCCTGCAGCGGCAGCGGCAGCACTTCGGAGATCGGGATCGCCGCCACCGTGGCGGCGACCGGCGAGCAGTCCACGTGCAGTTCGCTCAGCACGACTTCTCCCGCTTCGTTGTAGCCGCTGAGCACGAGCATGAGCCCCGCGCCTGTTGCCACATACGAGTTGCTGCGTTCGGGCGAGCTCTGGAATCCGGCTTCGCCGGCAAGCGCGATTTCGACCGCGGTTCCGTAGCGGCCTGTGACCGTCTCCTGCGGCGAGCTTGCGGCGCCTGATGCAGGGGCGCTCAGGGTCACCGGTTCACCGGCGCTGACCGGCGCGCGCAGCGGCAGCGGCCCTTCGGCTTCTCCGCCGAGCGTGAACGAGCCGGGAGTGGCGTTTGCCACATCGAGCTTCAGTCGGTCGAGCGCGCCTTCAACCCTCGTTGCGCCAAACTCTCTTATGGTCGCACCCGTTTCGGCCGGGAGCGTCAGCGTCGCTACGATGCCGTGAGCCTGAAACTGCTGCCGTTCGCCCACTTCGTCGGGCGCGGACATGCTCACCGCAAGCTGCGCGTCGAAACGATAGCTGATGGTTTCCGGGGCAAGCACGCATTCGACCTGCTCGCTTGCGGAATAGGGCTTTTCCTCCGTGGCGGCCTGCGCCGGCGCGCCGAGCAGCGCGCCCGCAAGCAGCGCCGCGCTTACAGCTGCCGTGGCCGCAGGGGCTCGCCGTGAGCGACGCATGAGCAACATCTGATCCCTCCACTTTGTTCCGGAGCTGCAGCCCGCGTGCAGCTGACGCGGCGGGCCGCATCGCGTGGGAGCGCGACTCCCTAATTTTGCTACCGCGGCGCGCCGTTGTCAAGATCGGGCGTCGAGAAAGCTGCCCGCAGCCGTGCCGGCGAGCGCCAGCGCACCGCCCGCCTCTCGTTGGCGTGAGCGCCGCCGCAATAAAGCCAACCGCCACATGTGCCGATAGGAGGCACATGCGACCACTGGCGCTGATCGGCGTGGTCGCCTCGCTGGTGCTTGGGGCGGTTGCGATCATCACTACCGATGAGAGCTTGTCCAGCGTCCGCAGCGGCCAGGAAAGGGCGCTCCAGGCCGCTGTCGGCGCCGAGTCCGCGTTGATCCGCGAGGGCGAGCGGGAGGCGGAAACTGGCGTCTCGGTGCTCGTCTCAGACCCGCTCGTGCGCTCGCTGCTGACCGAAGCGCCGCTCGCAGCCCAAGCGCGCGCGGAGGCGCAGGCCAACGTCCAGGCGGCGCTTGCGGAAATGCGCCGCACCGCCTTCATCCCGCTGCAGTCCGCCTGCCTGGTGGCACGCAGCGGCGCGCAGATCGCCTGCGCTCCCAGCGGGCCGCGCTACTCAACCTCCGCAAACCGAGGCTTTCTGGCGCTGCTGAGCGCTGCGGGTGCCGCCGGCGGCGGGCGCCGGGCGGAGACGCCGATCACCGCGCCGGGCGCGAGCACCCAGGATGTCGTCAGCAACCCCTTCATCTCGCCTCTGACCGGCGGCCCCGCCGTCGCGCTGCTGGTGCCGGTGCGCATCGGCAGCGCCCTCGCGGGCCTCGTGCACATGGACGTTGCCGAGGCGACGACCAAGAGCGGCGCGATCATCGTCGCCGACACGCCCGGAGCGCGCATCGAACTTGCCGCCTTCTCGGGCGGGACTCTGCAGCTCAACAACGCCGCCGCCCGCCTCTCTGCGGCGGGGTTCCAGGCCGCGCAGACGCTGCCCGTGCGCAGCGTTCACCTCGGCAGCCGGCCGGTGCGTCTGGTCAACGGCTCGCATCGTGCGCTGATCGTCTCGCTGCCGCTGACCTTCGGCTCCGCGCAGGACGGCGTCGCCGCGGTGGCAAGCGCGATCGCGCCGGTGCCGACCTTCTTCGGCACGCTCTCAGCGGCCATGCTCGCGCTGCTTGTGATCTCCGCGGTCATGCTGATCGCGGCGCTCGCCTACCTCGTGGTCTCGCTGCGCCGCGCCAGCCGCGACCTGGCGACAGACCCGCTCACGGGACTGCGCAACCGCCGCAGCCTGCTGCGCGACCTTGAACGCTCCTGCCGCATCGCGACGCTCGATCACCCCGCGCGCCTGTGGCTGCTTGACCTCAACGGCTTCAAACGCTACAACGACGCCTTCGGCCGCGTCGCCGGGGACAAGATGCTAGAGCGCCTCGCCGAGCGCCTGCACGCGGTCGTCAAGGGTCGCGGCACCGCCTACCGCGTCGGCGGCGATGAGTTCTGCGTGCTGATCCGCGGCCCGCTCAAGGAACCCCAGACGATCCTTGAAGAGCTCACAAACTCGCTCACCGAGCACGGCGGCGCCTTTGACATCACCTGCTCGGCGGGCGCGGTCGCGATCCCCCGCGACACCGCCGAGCCCGCGCAGGCGCTGCTGCTCGCCGACCAGCGGATGTACCAGGAGAAGGCCGCGCGCGGCGTCGACACGACCGAGCTGGTCACAGCGGTGCTGACCGCCGCGCTCGCCCAGCGCCATCCCGACCTCGGCGACCACTCCGACGACGTCGCCGAGGAGGTGGAGATGCTCGCGCGCGCCGCCGGCCTCGAGGGCGAGGCGCTCGCGCTGGTCTCAGCCGCCGCCTCGCTGCACGACATCGGCAAGCTCGGCGTTCCGGACCGCATCATCACGAAGCCCGGCCCGCTCGATGAGGCAGAGTGGGAGTTCATCCGCCAGCACACGCTGATCGGCGAGCGGATCATCGCCGCTGCGGGCCTGCCGATGGAGGGCGTCGGCGCACTTGTGCGCTCCTCGCACGAGCGCTGGGACGGCACCGGCTACCCCGATGGCCTCGCCGGCGAGCAGATCCCGCTGGGGGCGCGGATCATCACCATCTGCGACGCCTACGGCGCGATGCTCTCCGAGCGCTCCTACAAGCGCCCGATGGCGGTGGGGGATGCGCTTGCGGAGCTGCGCCGCTGCGCGGGCACCCAGTTTGACCCCCACCTCGTCGAGGTCTTCTGCCGTCTGATCGGCGAGCGGCGCTCCCCGCGCGAGCGCACGCGCGGCGCGGTCGGCTGATCCTCGCGCGGGGCAGCCTTTGAGCGCTCAGCGCGGCGGCTGCGCATTGGCCGGGACCGCCTCCAGCTCGGTGAGCGCGAGCGCCAGCTTGAGCTCTGCCAGGCAAGCGTGCAGCGCCTTGCCCAACCGCTCCTCGACTCGGCGCACGCGCCGCTGGATGGTGTGGCGATCGACTCCCAAGGCGGAGGCCGCCGAGGCGGCGTTGCACCCTGAGTCAAGGTAGGCGCGCAGCGCCGCGCAGACCTCCCCCTCGCCGCGCTCAAGCGCGCGCAGGGGCGCGATGTAGGTGCGGGCGAGGTGGCGGCACAGCAGCTCGTCAGCGAGCGCCGCCGCCGTCAGGCAGTGCTCGCCAAAGCGCGCATGCCCGCCCTCGCGCACCATCGCCACACGCAGCGCAGCCTGCGCCTGGCGGTGGCTCTCGCGAAATCCCTCGACGCCGGCGCAGGGCTCCCCGACGCCGATCGCCGCGCCGGCGCCCGCGAGCCCTCTGAGCGCCGCTGCGACCTCGCCGGCGCCGCCCGCAGCCGCAAGCGAGAGCCATGCCCAGGCGCACCCCGCGCTCTGGTCAACGATCAGCGCAGCGCAGCGCAGCCGCCCGCGCAGCGCCGTCAGCGCAGCCTTTGCCCCAGCGCCCACTCCCACCAGCGCGAGGTGGGTGGCGCGCAGGTCGTAGCCGAGCAGCTCGCTGTCGGCGCTCTCGCCGGCAAGCAGCGCCTCCACGATCTGCCGCCGGCGGCGCCCGGGCTCCGCCGCCAGGCGCTCGCGCTCGGCACGGTGCTCCGAGACCAGGAGCGCCATCATCCGGTCGACGATCGGCCCCTGCAGACGCGCGATCTCACGCAGAGTCTCGGCGGAGATCGCCGGCGCCTCTTCCATAATCAGCTCGCCGAGCAGCAGCTCGCCGGCCACGCAGCGACGCAGCGACTGCTCCAGATCGACGCCGCGACGCGCGGCCAGTCGGATGTGGTCGACGATCTCGGGCGCAAAGCGCGGGCGCTCCGGATCGCCCGTCTCGATGCCCTCGAGCGCCGCCTCGAGCCCGGCCGCGACAGCGCCGCGCAGGCTTGCGAGATAAGGGGCATCGCCGCGGTCCACGGGCGTGCCGACGGCGCACATGCGCTCGAAGATTGCCTCGCGGAGCGCGGGGTTGCGCGCACGCAGCCGCGCAGCCAGCTCGCAGCGCGCACGCAGCAGCTCGCAGCGCGCACGCAGCAGCTCGCTTGACCCCCGCTGCCCGCCGCCATGTTGGCGCTCAGCACGTGCCGATGCGCTCACCGCCACGCTCTCACCGGCCACGGTGCACGCGATCGCCAGTCGATGACCGCCATCTCTGCCCTCCTGTGCTTGCGATCCGGAGTTGCGACCCGCTAACGGCGGCGCCGGCAGGTCGCCTCGCGCCAGGCGCGATGCAGTCATTTTGCGTCTCCTTGCGGTCGCTGTCAAGGGGCGCGCCGGCCGGATGCAACGAGCCGACGACACGCAACGCCCCGCATCGGCTCTCCGCGGCGCCCGCATCTGCCGGGCTCACGACAGTTCTGGTGCGCTCGCGCTACACTCGCGCGCGCAAGGGAAAAAAGGGCTTGGCGCACCGCCTGTCGGGCGCCGAGTCACGGAGGAGCCCTCGGGTGACGTGGCGTGCTGCGCGCTGCGTGCCCGGCACGTGATCCGGGAGCCATCAACCATCGACCACGAGGAGGGTCGTAACCAATGTTGCATCATCGTAGGATGATCGGCGTCCTGCTTGCGGGCGCGTGCGCTTTTATGGCGCCGCTCCTGACAGCGGGGAGCGCCTCGGCAGCGCCCGTCGAAGGCCCGGCGGGTGAAGCCTTCTACACCCCGCCCTCGCCGCTGCCTGAAGGTCCCCACGGGACGCTTGTCTGGTACCGGCCGATGACGGTCAACCTCAATGTCAGCATCCCCGCCGTGAAGGCCTGGCGCGTCCTCTACAAGTCCACCGACCAGATGGAAGCGCCGGACGTAGTCACCGGCACGGTGATCGTGCCGAGCGAACCGTGGAAGGGCTCTGGCGAACGCCCCGTCGTCACCTACGCCGAGGGCACGCAGGGACTCGGCCACCAGTGCGCGCCCTCGCTTCAGATCGAAGCCGGGACGGAGTACGACGGCGGCGCGATCATCGCCGCGCTGCATAAGGGCTACGCGGTGGTCGTGACCGACTACCAGGGCTACACCAACGGCTCCACCCCCTCTTACATCGCCGGCCGCGACGAGGGCTACGCCGTGCTCGACATCGTCAAGGCAGCCCAGCAGCTGCCCGGAGCGGGCATCAGCGCCAGCGCCCCGGTGATCGTCTGGGGCTACTCGCAGGGCGGCCAGGCGGCCGGCTGGGCGGGCGAGCTGCTGAGCTCTTATGGCACGGAACTCAACGTCAAGGGCGTGGCTGTGGGCGGCGTGCCCGGCAACCTGCTCGACGTCGCCGAATTCAGCGAAGGCACCCCCGGATCGGCGCTTGCGCTCGACTCCTTCGTCGGGCTGCTTGCCGCATATGAAAGCTTCGTCAAGCCTGAATCGGTGCTGAAGTCGACGCTGACGCCAGAAGGGATCGAAGCGATCAACAAGCTCAAGAGCGAGTGCGTGCTGCAGTCGATCGCGGAATTCCATGATGTCCACTTCAGCCACTACGACCAGAAGGGCGAAACGCTCTCGGAACTGGCGAAGAGCAACTTCGCGATCGGCGACATCGTCGAACAGCAGACGCTCGGGACGACGGGCATACCGGTTCCCGTCTACCACTACCACGGCCTGCGCGACGAGTTCGTGCCGGTCAAGCAGGACATCGAACTCCATTACGCCTGGTGCAAGCTCGGGGTGCAGGATGACTTCCAGCTCTACCCAGGCGACCACCTGCTGACCGACCCGACCGCGATCTCCTACGTCATGAGCTGGATCCAGGAACGCCTTGAAGGCAAGCCGGCGCCAAGCACCTGCGGGCAGCACAGCGAATCCTCGCCGCTGCCGACCGACGCGCGGCTCAGCCCCGAGACGGGCGACCTCGTGATCCCGGTGCCCGAATGGCAGATCAGCGGCTCGGTGACCGACGCGAAGCTCAACATCGCGCTGAAGGTGCCCGCCGGGGCGACGCTCTCCTCCGAAGCGGACATCACCTCCGGCAAGCTGAGCGCAAGCATCTTCATCCCGCCGATCGAAGAAACGGTCAAGCTCTTCGGGCTGATCCCGGTCACGATCGACGGCGAACTGAAGCAGGCGGGGGCGATCGAAGGCACGACCAGCCTCAGCAACACGGGCGTGCTCACGCTCAACGCAGACGGTCACGCCAACCTCTACACCAAGTCGTTGACGGTCTTCGGCCTGCGGATCCCGCTTGAATGCCACACCGAAAAGCCGATCGAACTGCCGCTGTCGGTGAGCGAGGCGGCAAACGCGCTTGAGAGCGGCAGCATCAGCCTCTCGGCGAAGGTCACGATCCCGCCCTTCACCGGCTGCGGCTTCTTCGGGCCGCTGACGAGCCTGATCCTCTCAGGACCGAACAACCCGATCGCGCTGAGCGCCTCGCCACCGCCACCGATCAACTGGTAGCGGCGACGCATCAGCGCCAATCCTCAGAGCGGCCGCCCACGGGCGGCCGCTCTGCATATGATCACCTGCCGCGGGCGCTGCCGACGCCCGCCGCAGCGCCCTATTCGAGATCGACCGCGGTGATGCTCCCGCGCGCAGAGCAGGCGTAGTGGTATTCGCCGGCCAGCGGTTCGCTGAAGCTGACGCGCAGCGTGACGTCGAGGAAGAGCGCCTTGGCGCTCGTTGTGATCGATCCGCTCATGTGGTCGAGCACCGCTTCGGCATGTTCGCCGTAGTTGCTTTCCGCTTCGGCGATCAGGGTCCCGCCCGGCCGTGTGCCTTCTTCAGCAAGCGCTTCGTTTACGACCGGCGCCTCCTGCGCTTCGGCTGCGCCATGCGATTCGCCCGCCGCCAGCGAGCCGCCTGAGACCGTAGATCCGCTCGGGCCGTAGGCGAGCAGCTTCACGCGCCCCTTCTGACGCACCTTGCCCTCTTCGCAGAGCACCTTGAGCGCGATGGCGCTTTCGCCATTTTCATAGAGCGACTTCACGAGCGCCTGCGCGCCCGCGACTTCGGCGCTTGCTTGAAGCTCTGTGGCCAGAGCGCCGGTGGGGCCGGTCGCGCCGGTCGGGCCGGTGGCGCCGGTGGGCCCGGTCGCGCCCGTGGCGCCGGTCGGGCCATAGGCGCCGTTCTGACCAGGCGCGCCAGTGGGCCCGGTCGCGCCGGTCGGGCCGGTGGCGCCGCGACGGACGCTGCTGCGCAGGGCACGCAGCACGCGTGGGCTGATCTGGTGGATCGAGGTGATCAGGTAGCGCTGGGAGGCCCATGCCGCGCCGCCTGCGAGCGCGAGCGCAAGCGCCGCCGCAAGGCCTGCTCTGCGCCCCAGCGCCAGGCGCCGTTTGAGCGCAGGCCCGCTCATAGCGCCACCGGGTAGACCGCCCCGCTGGCGGCGCAGAGTTCCTTGCCCACTTCAAGCGTCGCCTCGAGGTGCACCACCTCGGTCGGGGTGTTGATCGTGCCCGAGACGTGCGCGATCTTCGCCGGTTCTTCGCTGCTGCGCAGCAGTTCCGCCGCCGCGCCCTTACTTTCATGCGGGCTCAGTTCGGCCTCCGTCACGATGGGGGTGAGCAGAGAGGGCGCAGCGCCGGAGGGCTTTGCCTCGATCTCCATCCTACTCATGACGTAGGAGCCCGTCGGCGCGGAGATCACCAGGAACAGCGCCGTGCCTCCGAGCGGCAGGCATCCCATGTGCCCGACAACCTGCCCGGGCAGCGCAAAGAGGAATTCTTCCGCAGCGGTGTTTGTGCTGACCGAGAAGGCGCTTGCCAGCTCGACTTCGCGCGGCGGCCCGAGCGCTCCGACGCCGCCGCTGGCACCCGCCGCTCCCTGGCCGCCGCTTGCGCCGGCCGGCGAGGCCCCCACAGCGCCACGGACGCCGGTGGCGCCCGTGGGACCAGCCGGACCCGCTTGCGGGCGGCCTCCGCGCAGCCTGCGGCGCAGCTCCCGGAGCGCGCGCGGCGAGATCTGCCCGATTGAGCGCAGCAGCACGTCGCTTCTGCGCGCGCTGCGCCTGCGCGAGGATCGCCTGCCGTGGCGCCGGCGCCCGCGGGCGTCTCGCTGCAGGCGTGCGCTTGAGGCCACGCGCGCTCGCGCGCCGGCGTGCGCGTGCGCCTGGCCGCTTGCAGCCGATGGCCCCAGCGCAAGCGCCAAGCCGCTCGCGGCCAGCACGCCGCAGAGCATCGTGCATCGTGGGCGTAGCAGATGGTGAGCGCTCACAGGTCCTCCCGCGCCGGTCAGCCGGCGCCGCTTCAGTCCTCCGTCCGGATGACTCCGGTGGCGCGGCAAGCGCCGCGCCACTGCTCACTGTAGCAGCGCGGCGGGGCCCTGCCGCCAGCGAGCCGATGGGTGAGAAGACGACGGAGCCCGCCGCGGCGATGCCGCGACGGGCTCCGATCCTACTTTCCTTCGCTGCGCTCGCCTATGACTTGGGCGGGGCGATCGTGAAGGTGAACGGGTTTTCCGGACCGGACATCAGGATCGTGAAGAGCGATCCGAAGATGCCGCCGAAGATACCGCCGCACTGCACGTGCGGAAGGTTGGCCTTGCCGCTGAAGGTCGCGCCGGTCAGCAGGGCCGAGGCGGGCGCGGTGGTTTCAAGCGGGAAGGTGACCGGTTCAGCGGTCTTGCACGACATCGAGAGGTTGAGCCCGAAGAGGCTCACGCTCGTGATTTCAATGTTGTCACGCGCGGTTCCCTTGAAGTGCAGTTCGCCGTTTGCTTCCTTGCTGATGTGGGCATGCACCGGTTCACTCTCGACGAACTTCAGACCGAGGTTGGTGCTCAGGAAGCCGAGGATCTTGACCGACCCGCTGAAGGGCGGACAGGACGTGTTGCCTTCCAGTTCGCCGGGGATCGTAGCCTGCCCGTTGAAGGTGCAGCCTTCGGGCAGGTTGATCGACTGGCCGAGCTTCTTGACGGTCATCGACCCGCTCAGCGACCAGTTGGTGAACTTGGCCTTGAACACTTCTTCCGAGCTCGTTGTCGTCGTCGTGGTAGTCGAGCTTGACGAGCTGCTCGTCGTGGTCGTCGTCGTGGTCGTCGTCGTGGTCGTCGAGCTGCTGCTGCTGCTGCTCGTCGTTTCGATCGGGATTTCACCGAGCACCACGCCCGCAGGCGCCGTGCAGGCCACCTTCGATTCGCTGACCACTTCTTCGCCGGCTTCGTTGTAGCCGACCGTCGAGGACTCGATGCCTTCGCCGGTCGCTTCGTAGCCGGAGCCAGAGGCGGCCTTGCGGAAGCCCGCCGCGGTCGAGACCGTCAGCGCGGCGTTGCCCGAGGACCCTGCGACGTACGGCGCGAAGGAGAACGTCGAGCCGGTCGGCGCGGTGAAGGAGAGCGCTTCCTTCTTCACCGGGGTCTTGTAGGGCAGCCCGTTGACCCATTCGGTTTCGTGCAGGCCCTTGGCCGCGTTGAAGGTCGTCGGCGTGGAGTTGGACGCCACCACGTCGAACGCCCTCACGTACCCGCGCGCTTCGGTGGCGCCCAGGCCCGAGAGCACTTCGCCCCATTCCTTCGGGGTGGTGATCGTCGAGGTCGCGTTGTGCAGCGTGTATTCCTCGCCGGGCGTCAGCGACGCCGGGCCGGTCGCCCGCGCGACAACCGTGACCTTGCCGAGCCTGTTGAGCAGGCCCGGGGCCAGGACACATTCGATTTCAAATGTCTTGACGTATTCCTTTTCGGCCGTCTGTGCGCCGCCGGGCGCGGCAACGACCATCGTCGCCGCCATCGCGGCAAGCGTCCCGAAGGCCACGGTCCAGCCGATCGGCCTAAATCGCAAACGTCTGAGCATGAATCTCCTCCGTTCTAGTTTTGACGTTGATAAGCGGCGCCCGACTCTCCTCCGACGCCGTAATACAGCTATCCCTACCGCTGCTTGAGGCCATTATGCCAGCTGGCCGCGAGCTTGTCAAGGCCCGCTTGCGACCTCTTCAGATCGCCCCCGCGCGGGCTGCAGCGGCGCTCAGCGGACGGTCAGCAGTTCCTGGCCTTCAAAGCCAAGCACACGCAGCGAGCCGCTGAGGTAGGCGAGCGTCGCGGGCGAGCCCGGCTCGTGCAGGGTGCCGGAGGTGGCGCCTTCAAGTTCAAGCGTCGAGGGCGAGAGCCCGTTGGCGACGCCGTCGACGACCTTTGCTTCGAGGCTTCCCACCAGCGGCAGTTCAAGCCCGAGCGTCGGATCGACCACGTCGATCGCCAGGCACCCTGCCGGCGGCGGTTCTGCGCTGCAGCTACCTTCTCCCGCCGGCTGCCCGATGCGCGCGTAGGGCACGCCGACCTTGTAGAGCAGCGCCCCTTCCCAGGGCAGCGAGAGCGCGCCGCGGGCAACGGAGGTGATCACCTTGCGTTCTTCGCGTTCGGAGCAGGTGGCAAGCGGTTCGCTCGCGTTCACGCAGACCTGCGCCTCGACGCTGTGTGTAAGCAGTGGCGCTTCCGCGCTCACCCACGCCGCGCTGCTCTTGCCGGCGTGACCGTGCTTGAGCTGGCATTCGGCGCTTGGCGCTTCGCCGGATTGGGCGGGAAGGCGCCCGGAGGCAAAGATCGAGAGCACCTGCCCGCGCCCGGCCTTCGGTTCGCCTTCGTTCCAGGCCGAGCCGTAGGCGAGCGTGATGCATTCAAGCGAGATTTCAAGCGTCGGCGCTTCCAGCTTGAGCTCGCCATAGGCGGTCAGCGACAGCCGTTCGTCGGCAGCGTTCGTGCCGTTCGCCACTTCAACTGAGCGGTTGTTGCGGAAGATCGACGGCGGGCGATAGGCGAACTGGCTGGCGCTGCTTGCGGCGCTGGTTCCCGCGGGCGTGCTCACGCTCACGCTCACCGTCCCGCCGCCGGCGGGGCTGGAAGCCTGGATCTCGCTGTCGGAGATGACGGTGAAGGAGCTCGCCGCCCGTTCGCCGAAGCGCACCGCGTCGGCGCCGGTGAAGCCCGTCCCGGTGATCGTCACGGTGGTGCCGCCCGAGGCCGGTCCGCTTGCGGGGCTGAGCGCGCTCACCGACGGCAGCGGCGCCGCGGGCACGCCGTTCGGCGCGCCGTTGCCGCTTGGGCCGTCGTAGCCGGTCGCCGCGTGGCAGAGGTATTCGTCTTCGGTCGGCGGCGTGCAGGTGCCGTTGGAGCCGGTCGTGACGTCGTAGAGCAGCGAGGGGTCGCGGTAGAAGAGCGCCGGATAGAGCGAGCGCGAGAAGGCGCTTGCGTGCGCGGCGATGCCGGCGAAGAGCGGCGCGGAGGCGCTGGTGCCGCAGAAGTTTTCAAAGCCGCCATATGCGCTCGAGTAGATCGAGACCGGCGTGGCGCACGCGGCGACCGCCGCGATGTCGTTGTCGGTGCGCTTGGCGCAGCCCTTGTCGCTCTGCCAGGAGGGCTTTGGCTCATACTCCGAGCAGCCCGAGCCGGTGCCGACTTCGCGGCTTGCTTCGTTCCAGACTTCTTCGACGTAGCCGCGCGCGTTGCTTGCCTTGTGCAGGCTCGTGCCACCGACCGCCACGACGCCGGGCGCGGTTGCGGGGAAATTCGGCGCGGCAAGGCCGACGTAGTGGTCGTTGTAGCCGGAGTCGCCCGCGGAGGCGACGAAGAGGACGCCTTCGTGGCTGTAGTCGGGCGCGTATTCGGCGCAGCCGTCGCTCTTGCACCAGCCTTCGTAGTCTTCGGGGTAGCCGTAGCTGTTGGAGACGATGGTTGCGCCCAGGCGCACCGCACTCTGCGCGGCGGCGGCAAGGCTTGCCGGTTCTTCGCTTGACCCCTCGACCAGCAGGATGTGGCATTCCGGGCAGGCGGCGGAGACCATGTCCAGGTCAAGCGCGCTCTCGCCGATCCAGCCGCGAGATTCTTCGCTGGGGTAAGGGCCTTCCTTGCCTTCCTGGTTGACGCGCCGAAAGCAGCCGTTGGCCTTCGTGCAGGGCGCAAGACCATAGTGTTCGCGGTACTTGGCAAGGTCCGCTTCGGCGCCCGCGTAGCCGTAGGCGTCGATCACAGCGACCGTCACAGAGGAGCCGCCGCCGGCCGGGATCGAGTAGGCGGCGCGCAGGTCGGCGGGGTCATAGCCGCCCTTTTCGCCCGAGCCTTCAAGCAGCGGGCCTCCGTCGGGCAGCGCGAAGCCCCCGGCGCGCCTCACCGGCTGGGGGTCTGCGATCGCTTCGCAGGCCCCGCGCGGGCAGACCCAGTAGGGCTTGGTTGTTGAGGGTGTCGTCGAGACGGCGCCGGGCGAGCGCCGGCGGTGCAGCTTGGGCGGCGGGCCGGAGATGAGTGGGCGCGGCGGGACCTGCGAGCCCGGGCGCCGCGCTGTCGAGGGCCGCGATGGGCCCCTTCTCGCGACCGCGCTGCGCTGCAGGGCCACGCTGCCTCCGGCGCCGGGCGGCCGCGACGAGGCGATCTGCAGGCGCTGAGCGCTCTGCAGGGGGCTACCAGCTCGGCTGGCGCTGACACCGCGGCCGCCGCTCAGCGCCGCGGCGCCGATCGCGCCGCCGAGCGCCAGCGCGCTGGCGAGAGCGATCGCTGCGAGCCATCCACTCCGTCTGCCTCGTGCTCCTCCGTGATCCATCCTTGTCTGCGCAGAGATTGAGGCGACACCCCTGCCGACCCTGTGCCTGCGCTCCTCCTGTCAGAGCAGGATACACGATCGCAGTGCGTGCCGCCAAGGCGCGCGCAACGCGACCTCCACGCCCCCGCTTCAGCGCTCTGCGGCGCCCGGCGGCTCAGCCGCCGGGGGTGTTGATCACAGCGTGCGAGTTGGGGAAGCCGTGAGTGAAGAGGACCACCGAGCCCCACGCGGTGCCCGGCTCTTCAAGGTAGGGCTTGAGCGATTCGGGGTCAAAGCCCGGCTTGAGATGGAGCTTCTGCGGCAGCGCGTAGACCGCGAAGGTGATCAGCCCGCCCGAGCGCGGGGAGGCGTGGGCTGGGATTTCCGGTGGGCAGACGTCGTACTTGAGCGTGCCGAAGGAGTTGCGCCCGAGCACGGCACCCTTGGGGATCGTTTCAGCTTCGAGATAGTTCATCGTCGGCGGCAGCCCGGCCATCGCGAAGTTCGTGACGCGCTGCTGGCCGTGGATGAGCGTCCTGACCAGGATCAGCTGTTCGGCGCCGGTGGTGCCGTTGAGCGGCTTCCAGGAGATCTCCGGCTGGCGGTTGCGCCCCCGGCAGGTGTTGACGGGGTTGATCGCGCCGTTCTTCTGCTCGGCGCCGGTGACGATCGCGATCGTCGGTCCGTGCGGCTGCTGGCTGCCCTGCCCGCCGACGGTTGAGGCGGGGAAGCGTGCGCTGGCGCTGCTGCTCGTGCGCACCTGCGCTGCCGTCTTGGCCGCCTTGCTTGCGCCACCGCAGGCGGCGATGGCAAGTGCGCTGAGCGCGCCCAGCAGCGCGAGCCCGGCACGGCAACCGCAGTTGCGGCTTGGCGATGCAGCTCCTCTCGATCCCACTTCGCGCCGTATGGTAGCACCCGCTGAGGTGTGCGGTGCGCGCGCGCCTGCCCGGCCGCGGCGGTTGCGATCGCGCCGACGTCCGGCCGGGCCGCGCATAACCGCCGCGGCCCGGGCCTGGGCGCTGCTAGCGCACGGTGATGAGTTCGCGGCCTTCGGCGCCGAGCAGCTTGATCGTGCCGTTGATGTAGACGACCGATTCGCCGTTCGTGCCGGGAATCACAAGATCGCCGCTCTTGGTGCCTTCGAATTCGATCGTCGAGGGCGAGAGGCCGTTCGCCAAGCCGTTGACAAGCTTGATTTCCATGCTCCCTTCAAAGGGGAACTGGAGGTTGATCGCCGGGTAGAGGATCGCCAGGCGGATGCAGCCGGGCGGAGCGGGGGTTTCGCTGCAGGACTTCCCGCTTTCGGTCGGTATGCCGAGCCTGAGGTAGGGATAGCCGCCCTTGACGACGACTTCCCCGTTCCAGGGCGTGGTGAGAGCGGGGCGATGCACGGTCCTGATGATCGTCTTTTCTTCGGTTTCGCCGCTCTTCTCGCATTCTTCAAGCTTCTTTGCGGGGTTGATGCAGACGATCCCGCTCTGCTGAGTCTCTTCAAGCGGCTGTTCGGCCGTCACCCACGCCTCGCCCGCCGCTTCGCCCAGATAGGTGAAGCGGCAGAGCTCGCTCATTTCGGTGTGTTCCCCGGTCGGCGTGTGGCCCATCGCCCACCACTCCAGCACCGAGAAGTGCGCGCGCACCGGCGAGCCTTCGTTCACCGCCGAGCCGAAGAGCACGTTGGTGCATTCGATTTCCAGTTCCTTCTCCTTGACCCCGGAGCCGGGCGTCGGTTCGAATTCGTTCGAGGAGGTGAAGGTGGTGTAGCCGAAGGCGAAGACCGGCGCGGCTGAGCCCGTTTCAAGCAGGCGGTTGTTGCGGACCCATTCGGGGTAGCCGGTCGCGATCGTCCCCCAGGCCGGAGCCGCAAATGCAAGCAGCGCCGCAAACGGCGCAATGAACGTAAGAAGCCTCCTGAGCACGGCTGTTCCTCCCTGTTTCTGCTCCCGTTTACGTGTCCTCCCGTGCCTTGCGCTGCGACCGCCGGCCGCGAAGCGGGCTCCGGGATCTCTGCTCCAGGATAGTCACTCTCGCCGCGTTTGTCAACCGCCGGCGCGCATCCCGGCTACTTCCTCCTCCGCGCCCCCCTTGCGTGCCTCCTTCGCGCGCCCCGTCGCCGCCCTGCCCTTGCCTTCTTGGCCTTGCGCTTGGCCTTGGGCTTGGCCTTGGCGGCCGTGCAGCCCTGGACTTCGATCTTGGTCGTGCGGTTGATCAGCACGCCGCTCTGGCTTTCAAGGGTGGTCGGCATCTGCAGCGTCCGTGGCACGTGGAGCGTCACGCGCAGGCGCCGGCGCACGATGCGCCCGTGGCGGCGGCGGTAGACGATGCGCCGCACGCTCTTGGTCGTCGTGCACAGCGAGCCGTTGGCGGCGAGGATCGAGTGGGGGCCCTCGGGCAGCACCGTTTCAAAGGAGCTGATCGGGGTGTCGGGGATCGATTCGAACTTCGAGTAGGTGATCCCGTCCTTGATCTGGGTCTTGCCGTCGAGGGTGACCTTGACCCCTTCGCCTTCAAGCAGGAACTCGAGGTCGGGGAACTGCGCCCCGCCGTGGGAGACGAGGATCGCCGGGCCCGAGAGGGGCGACTTCAGCAGCGGCGTGATCGCGGTGGCGGTGCCGACGAAGGACTGCGGCGGGCAGGCGGCGGGGTCGGCGGCAAACTGCGCTTCGGTGCAGGCGTGCTGGAGCGTCGAGAGGCGCGAGGGCAGCGCCACGGGCAGCTGGACGTCGACGCGCCTGAGGTCTGCTTCGCCGGGGCGCTGGGCGACCTTGACGGTGAGCGCGGCGCCTTCAAGGCGTGAGGTCTTAGCCTGGGTGGTGGCCGAGAAGGAGGGGTCGAAGGCGAGCGCCGCGCAGTTTGCGGGGGTGTAGGGGGTGGCCAGGGAGGCCTTGGCGCCTTCGCCGGCCGGCAGCGTTTCGGTGCCGGTGAGCAGGCTCTGAATCTGAGCGGCGGCGCAGGAGGTGGCGTTGCGCATGAAGGAGGGGCGGTTGAGGCTGACTTCCAGGGCGCGCAGGCGCACCGGGGCGCCGGAGACGATCGTGGGCACGCTCGAGGTGGTGGTGACCTGGGCGGTTTCAGGGTTGATCGAGATCTGGGCGATGGTCAGGATCTTGCCGAAGTCATAGGGGCCGACGTGTTCTGCGTCGACGACGATCGCAAGGCCGAAGGGCGAGCTCTGAGCGCCTTCGTGGATCGGGCCGGTCAGGTAGACGCTGCCGCCCAGGGTCAGCAGGCTCTTTGAGCCGAAGGGCGATTCCGCGCCCAGGAGCGCCCCGGCGCCCGAGGCCGCGCGCACGCTCCCGACCTGGCTTTCGGGCGGACAGGCGAGGGCGCGCGCCTGCGCTTCGCTGCAGAGCACGGGGACCGCCGCGATCGCGCCCACCAGCCCCGGCGGCAGCGTGGTCTTGATCGCCTGCAGGTACTGGTCTTCGGCGGGGCGCCCGAAGGTCAGCGTGAAGGCGCTCTGGGCGCCGGCCTGGGGGTCTGAGAGCGCGCTCTGCTGGGTGGGGGCGAAGGGGACGGCGAAGGGGCAGCCGGCAAGGGCGAAGGGGGCCGAGGGCGAGGCCGCAGGGGGCCCTTCCGAGGAGCCGTAGGGGGTGATCAGGCTCTGCAGGGCGCTCTGGGCTTCGCAGCGCAGGGGGTTTGCGAGCGCGGCCTTGGCGCCTGCCTGCAGGCGCACGATCGCATCGGCGAAGGGCACCTGGGGGGATTCGACTGTGGTGGTCAGACGGCCGGTCTGGGGGTTGGCGGCGATGTGGCCGATCTGGCGCACCGAGACGCCGTATTGGGGCGCTTCGGCGTCGAGGAAGATGCGGTACTCGTTGCCCGACTGCGGTTCGTCTGAGGTCGGCGCGGCGACGTAGATGGAGCCTTCCAGGGGGTAGGTGCGTTCGGCGGGCGAGGGGCACTGGGCGAGGCTCGTCTTGGCCTTTTCGGTGCAGCGGGGAGCGGGCAGGTCGGGGGTTTCGATCGCGAAGCTGCCGATCTTCGAGGAGGGCTTGCAGCGCGGCGGGGGCGGCGGCGATTCGACCTCTTCGCCGTGGCTTTCGATCATCTTGGAGCTGCCCAGCACCACCGCGCGAGCGCCGGATTCTTCGATCCCCTCTTCTTCGTCGCTGCAGGCTTCAAGGCCGTTTGCCTCAGAGGGGTTGACGCTCATGCCTTCGGGCATCGTCACCGAGACCACCTTGGCGTCGGCGCTGGCGCGCCCCTTGAGCCCCTGCGGGACGGAGACTTCGATCGTGGCCCCGTTGGGGGCGCCCGCGGACGCGCTTGAGCTCTGCAGGGCGACTGCGGGGGAGAAGGGCGCGGCGCCTGCCGAGCTGCAGCCTGAGAGCGGCGCAGCGCCCGCTGCATCGGCGCTTTCGCTGGCTGCGCGGTAGACCTGCGGGAGCGTGCCGGGAGGCACGCTTTCCTGGCCGGTCAAGGTGTGGTTTGCAGTGTAATTTGCTTCGTTGTAGCCGTAGGATTCAAGGCGCAGGTGGTAGGTGAGCGCCGAGGCGCACTGCGAGGGCTCGGTGATCAGCCCGTCTTCGCCGGCGTTGCCGAAGAAGACCAGTCGCTGGAGGAAGACCGGCGTGGGCAGGTCGGGGGCTTCGGAGACGGTGGCATAGGCGTGGTAGTCGCCGCCCGAGAGCGCCTGGGCGGCCCCCCAGCCCGCTTCCGCTGCCGCTTCGCGGTGCCAGCTGAGGTGCCCGCGGATGAAGACTTCCTCGGGGGCCCCATGCACTTCCAATGCCACAAAGCCGAATTCCGCCGGCGCCGCTTCTTCGCCGGCCGCCGGCGGCCGCGGCTTGAGGTTGTAGATGCCGGCGACATCATCGTTCAGTTGTTCCCCTGCCGAAAGCCCCGACCTCTTGGCTTCCCCCAGCGGCCCCTGCACCGCGACGTAGGCAAAGCCGATCAGCGACTGGGGACAGTGCGCGGTTGCTTCTTCGATCTTTTCCACCGCGCACTGCGGCACCGCCTGGGGGTTGAAGATCAGCCCCGCCGGCAGGTCCTCGCGCACGCTCTTGAGCACCCCCGCCGGTTCACGGCGGCCGTGTTGCCCCCCCTTTGTCTGCAGTTCCCCCGCTGCCATTTCAAAGCCGCTGTCAAAGTAGGGCGCATACCCCGAGGCCTCCATGAAGAGCGCTTCCGGCGGGGAGAGGTAGCCGCAGAAGGGGTCTTCAAGCGAGCAGGTGAGCGCTTCAAAGCTCCCCGGGCCGCTCTGGGGCAGGCCAAAGCGCGGGTAGGTGAAGCGATCCGATGGCGTGGGCAGGCTCTCCCCTTCGGGGCCTACCAGGCGGATGTCGACGCTGCCCCCTTCGGGGTCCGGGGGCGCCGTTGCGATGATCGTGCCGCTCTGATTGCCTTCTTCGCCGTTGCCTTCGCTTGCCACATTTCCGCGGTGAAGCGCCACAACGTTCGCAAAGGGCGCGCGGCGCGAGCCAAAGTAGACTTCCTTGATCGGGCTGAACGCGGTGGCGAAGATCTTCACCTGCGTGCCCCCCCCATCGGGCCCTTCGGCGGGCGCGATCGCCTGGACTTCAGGCTGGGAGCGCGGGGTGAAGTCGCTCTGCAGCCAGGCGGGGCTGATCCCCAGCGCGCTTTCTGCGATCAGGGGGAGGGCATCGTTCTGGCTTCCGCCGGCGAAGGGCAGCGCCACGCGCAGGTGCCCGTGCGCGCCTTCTTCTGCTTCCCTTGGCTGCAGGCTCGCCTGCTTGCCGAAGAAGGTCACGCGCCTTACCCCGGCCAGGTTCTGCCCGGAGATCGTGAGCAGCTCCCCGCCCAGGTAGCTTCCTTCCCGCGGTGAGAGCGCTTCGATGATCGGCAGCCCGAAGACAAAGAGCGACGCTTCTTCTTCGGCGCTTGACCCTTCGGGCCCTGCGAGGGTGAGGTGCGCTTCAAGGGCGCCTGAGAGCGCCGGCGCACGCACTTCAAGCCGCTGCGCCGAGAGCACCTTCAGCGCTTCGCCCGCGGCCCCCCCGAAGGAGGCGCCGGTGACCTCCGCGCTGCCCCCGCGCTCAAAGCCGTGCCCTTCGACCGTGATCGTCGTGCTCTGGCCAAGCGGGGCGCCGTGGCGGGAGAGCGCGGTGATCACCGGGCCGTAGTAGAGGGTGTCGGAGGGGCCGGGGACCGCGGCGGTCTGTGCTTCATGGCTCCCGCTGATGTAGTAGTAGAGCTGAACGGGGACTGCGCCCGGCGCGTGCGCCGGTGCCGTGACCTTGATTTCGCTCCGGCTCTGCGAGCTTGGCGTGAGCCTCTCCCCGCCGATCGACACCGCCGTGACGACCTTCCCCGCGCCGCTTTCAAAGCCGTGGCCGCGGATCGTGATCTGCTGGCCGCCTGAGCTTGGCAGTTCCGCGCCTTCGATCGCTTCAATCGAGGGGCCGGCGAAGAGGCGCCCCGCCGCCGAGGGCGGGCTGGTGCCGCCGGCGCCGCGCACCACCACCGTGTCGACTTCGGGCTGGTTGGGATGACAGCGCTTTTCCGCGTGACTTACAACTTCAAAGCCACCGGCGCCAAGCACCGCATTGGGCAGCGTGCCTTCGAGGGTGCCGAGCGCGCTGCCCGCGTGTGGCGTGTAGGTGACGTTGCTGAGCGTGCGCTCGAAGTTAAAGCCGAATTCGCTGCCCTGCACGCAGCCTTCAAGCAGCACCACTTCATCGCTCGCTTCAAGGCCGATCCCTTCGACGGTGATCTTTTCGCCCGCCTGGGTGCCGGCGATTTCATCGCTCCCCCCCGGCCCCTTGACCGCCACGACCGTGGGGCCGTAGGTGAAGAGAGCGGGGGTGGCGGGTGTGGCCTTCTCTTCTTCTTCGAGGATCTGCGCTTCGCTGAGGCCCTTTTCTTCGCTCACCCCCGCGGGGGTGCGCACGCGCACCTGCACCGCGCCCGCGTTGTGCGCGGGCGCTTCGACTTCCACTTCGCCGTTTTCCAGATCGGCAAGGCGCGCTGCTTCGATCGGGGTGCCGTCTTCGAAGTGGCCGAAGTAGACGGCGCTTGCCTGCGCGAGGTTGCGCCCGCGGATCTTGATGCGCTCCCCGCCTGAGACCGCGCCGCGGTGGGCAGAGAGCGCTTCGATCACCGGCAGGCCCGCTTCGCTTGCCGTGGCGCCGCCCCCCAGGGCCAGAAGGGCGCAGAGGCAAGTTGAGGCAAGCAGCGCGCCCAAGGTGAAGCCATGCGCGCGCCGCAAAGCCTTGGACCGCGATCCCCTCTTGCTGTAGTGATCCATCTCTGACCCGAGCGAGACCCTATCACACTTCGCGGGAGGGTGTCACCTGCAGGCGCCGGGGCCGCCGCGGCGGCCCCGGCCCTCCTGCCTGCAGGGAGCCTCTTGCTAGTGGACCGTGATCAGTTCCTGGCCTTCAAAGCCGAGGATCTTGACGGATCCGTAGGTGTAGCCCTTCACTTCGCGGTTCTTCTTGTAGTAGAGCGCCGGTTCTTCGGACCTTGCCCCTTCGAATTCCCACGTCGAGGGCGAGAGGCCGTTGGCAAGCCCGTTGACGGCCTTGGGGTTGTTGTGCCCTTCAAAGGGCAGGTCGAGACCCAGCTGCGGCACGATGATCTGCACGCGAATGCACCCCGGTGGAACGTGTTCGCTGGTGCTGAGATGCGCCGCTTCGCAGCTCTTGCCTTCTTCGCTGGGGATGCCGATCTTCACGTGGTAGTTGCCGGTCCCTTCTTCGACCAGTTCGGCGTTCCAGGGCAGCGTCAGGTTTTCACGGCTGACCTTGGTGATGACCTTTCTTTCTTCGGTTGCGTGTTCCTTGGCGCGGCATTCGGCAAGCGTTTCTGAGGGGTTGATGCAGATCAGCGCTTCCTGCAGGCTCTCGACCAGTTCCGGTTCGGCGGTCGCCCACGCCAGCACGTTTTCCTTCGTTTCGCCCTTTTCAACGTATCGGCACTTGGCGCTCAGTTCGGGGTGTTCGGTGGTCGGGTCATGGCCGCTTGCCCACCAGACCAGGATCTGCCCCTTGGGGTTGGTGCCGGAGGTCGGGTTTTCCGAGTAGCCGAAGCCGACGTTGACGCATTCGATCGTCGTCAACAGCGGTGCCGTCGATTCAAGCTCGATCTGCCCGTAGCCGACGTTGGGGACCTGAGCCCCGGCTTCAACCAGCCTGTTGTTCTTGTAGATCTTCAGCGCCGCCTGCGAGGTGGCCGGCAGCGCAAAGAGCGCCGCCATCGCCACCAGCGTGGCCACGCCTGCTCGATGCTTGTGCGCGATCATTGCGATCTATATCTCCTTCCCTTGTACGTTGTCTGTTTGTGGGTCCGGTACAGCCCAGCCGCCGACAGGAGCACTGGCTGTGATCGTGCACAGCCGCGCAAGCCTCCGCCAGCCATTTACGCAGCCATTATACATTTGCTCGCAGCCGTTGTCAAACGGGTAGCCATCAGGGTCACTTGCCCGTGATCGCGTAGGTCCCCTGCGCGCGCACGTAGCTCTGAGGCGCGAGTGCCGGTTCGTCTTCCTTTGCTTCAAAGGACAGGAGCGCACCGTCGGCCGTGACACCGGGGCCGCCGGTGCCCGAGCCTTCCGTGGGGTTGGAGATCCCGTGCAAGGCGACCGCGGCCCCTGTTTCGGTTGTTATTTCTTCATGCCCGGCGTAGACGCAGAGGTAGCCGGGCTTCGCCTTCGGTTCTTCAAGGATCGCAGGATCGGGCACTTCCGTAGATTCAATACAGCCGACTTCGTGGGCTGTGCCGGCCTCGATTTCCGCGACCTTCGCCGCTTTCACGTAGACCTCTTTGAAGGCCGCCGCTTCTGTGATTGGCGTCACAAAGGAGATCGCTGCCACGGCGTAACTCGGAGGCTGCAAGATACGTGCCGGGCTGTAGACGGCCCACAGGCCCCGCTCCGTTTCCCCGCTGGCTAAAGTCGCCGGCAGCACCGCGCCGGTCGCGCCCGTTGCCGCCTTGCCGGTCGGCCCGGTCGGGCCGGTCGGGCCGGTCGGGCCGAGCGCGCCTTCGCCCGTCGGCCCCGTCGCCCCGGTGGCACCGGCGGGCCCGGTGAGACCCGCCGCGCCGCTCGGGCCCCGCGCCCCCGCTGAACCTGCGGGGCCGGTGGCCCCGGTTACGCCGGCGGGACCCCGCGCGCCGGTCGCTCCGGTGGCGCCGGTGGGGCCGGTCTGACCGACGCCGCCCTGCGGACCCTGCGCGCCGCCTTCGCCCGCCGGCCCCTGAGGCCCGGTGGCACCTGCTGCGCCGCTCGGGCCAGTTGCCCCCCGCACGCCGAGCGGGCCGGCTAGACCCCACGAGAGCGCGCGATAGCCGCGCGGGCAGCGGCCCACGCGCACCCTGAGCACACCGGTGTGCCGATTGGTGCAGGCGTGGACGACGCCGGCAGCGCCGGCCGGGAGCGCAGGCAGTGAGACAGCGGCAGCCACCGCAGCCACGGCGACGGCCGCAAGAGACCCCCCAAAGGTGCGTGCTGCGCGCATCAGCCGCTCACCGCCCATGTGCCGGCGTAGTCGGGTCGTCCTTCGTTCTTGGTGCTTTCAAATTTGACCAGCGCTCCCTGCGCTGATGAGCCGCCAGCTCCAGCCGGCGTCTCGATCGCCTTCAGCTTCATGTCCAACGGCGATTCCACCCCGACGTACACGCACAGATACCCCGCCGCGGCCTTGGGCGCCTTTGCCGTGCCGCCTTCACAGGCGACCGGGCCGCTCTGGCCACGAGGAACGTAGACGACGTGTTCGGAGTCCAGCGGCGCGCTGAGCGGCACCGAAAAGCTGATCACAGCGACCGCGTTGCCACCGGCGCTCACTTCAGAGGCTGAGAATGCCTGCCAGACCCCCGTCTCCGTCTCGCCGGGTGCAAGCGTCGCCTCGCCGCCCCCGCTTGGGAAGAGCGTGCCGGTCGCCCCTGTGGCCCCGTGTTCGCCGGTGACGCCGGTCGGACCGGTCGGCCCCGTGGGCCCGGTCAGTCCGGTCGCGCCGACGCCCGCCGGCCCGGTTTCGCCGGTGGCACCAGTCGGCCCGCTCGGACCGGTGGCGCCGGCGCCGCCAGTTGCCCCGGTCGCACCGGCCACGGCGCTGGCTGGGCCGTGTGCGCCTGGCGGGCCGGCCGCGCCAGTCGCCCCTGTAACGCCGGCAGCGCCTTCGGCGCCGCGCGCACCCGTTTCTCCGGTGACACCAACCGGCCCCTGTGCGCCGGGTCCGCCCGGCGCACCCGCTGGTCCCTGAGCGCCCTGTGCCCCGGTGGCGCCGGTGGCGCCGCGTGGCCCGACCGTCGCCGCGCGCAGCCAGGAGATCGCCCCCTCACCGCGCCCGCAGCGCCCGTGCGCGATGCGCAGCACGCCACTGCGGTGGTTGAAGCAGGCGTGAATGACCCCGGTGCGCGCCCTGCCACGCAGGCCACTGCGCGCCTGAGCGAGCGTGCCTGTCCCGAGCAGGCCTGCGCCAAGCGTCAGAACAGCGGCCGTGCCGGCAACGATCCGCCTCGCCACCATCATGGCGCGCTCACCGCCCAGCTTCCCGAGACGTTGATCTTGGCGCCGGGGGACTCGGGACCGAAAACGATCACCGCGCCCTCGCGCGAGCTCTTGCCGGCTTCGCCGGCTGCGTTCTGCACCGCATCAAAAGCAGCGCCGCTGAGCGCTTCGGCCGCCGTAAAGATGCACAGGTACCCCGCCTGGGCGCGCGGTGCCGCTGCGCTGCCGCCCGCGCAGGGCCCAGACGCCGGCGTCGATTCGCTTGCCTTCAGGTAGACGACATGGCCTGCTTCGGTGATCGCCGCAGCCAGCGGGACGGGGAAGCTGATCTGCGCAGCTGCGAAATACCCTTCCGTTTCGCTTGCTTCAAACAGGTGAGGTTCGCTCACTATTGCCCAGGTGCCCGTCTCCGTTCCTTCCGCGCTGACGCTGGCAGGCAGCGCTGTCGCGCTCGCCCCGGTCGGCCCGGTCGTGCCTTCGGGCACGACGCCTCCCGGACCGCTCGGCCCGGTCGGGCCGGTCGCCCCTACTGTGCCGGTGCCGCGCGCGCCCGTGGCCCCGGTCACGCCGACAGCACCCGTCGGACCGGTGGGACCGGTGGGACCGGTGGGACCGGTGGGACCGGCTTCCCCGGTGGCGCCGGTGGCGCCGGTGGGACCGGTCGGGCCCACGACACCTGGGACACCCGTGGGACCGGTGGCGCCCACCACTCCCGCAGGGCCATGTGATCCTGTTGCACCGGCAGCACCGACGGAGCCGATCACGCCAAGCGGCCCCGGGGCGCCCGCAGGGCCGCTTGCCCCCGGCGGGCCGGCGGCGCCACGCACGCGCCAGCTGATCGCGGCGCTGCCGTGTGGGCAGCGCCCGCCGCGAGCCAGCCGCAGCAGCCCGCTCTTGCGACTCATGCAGGCGTGAATCACCGATCCCTGCGCGGCGGCACGCACGCCTGGCGCAAGACGCTGCGCCTGCGCGCCCTGCGCGCATAGGCCTGTCAGCGCTCCTGCAGCCAGCGCGCCGACCAACAGCTTATTCCCCTCTACATATCCAAGCATCATCTCTCCTCGCCGTAGAGTAGCACAGATCCCCATAGGCTCGCTCGCGCTCGTCGTTCCTGTGCATAGCGCCGCGCAAATTGCGGCCCTTAACGCAAGAGCGACCCGGGCGCTGCCCGGGTCGCTCTCTCTCCGAAGCCTTTGGCTTACGCCGTCAGGCCTATTCGGTGCATTCCAGTTCGGTCACCGCCGCAGAGGGCGAGAGACAGCCAGCGACAGCCCAGCTTCCCTGCACTCTGATCACGGGGTTCGCAAACACTTCCGGTTCGATTTCTTCGAGTTCCTTCACTTCCCAGGCCACAGTGGCGCCGGTGGTCTCTGCTCCACCGCCACCGGTACCGCTAGTGCCTTCCAGACGACTGATCCCGTGGAAGGCCTCAACGCCCTTGGAGTGTTCTTCCACACCGGCGTAGACGCAGAGGTTCGCGTGTTCGGCCTTGGGGTGGTTGAGGATTTCCGGATCGGGCGTTTCGGACTTCTTGATGCAACCGGCCACTTCATGTTCGGTCGTCTCGATCGACTTCACGATCGCCGCGGTCACGTAGTGGACTCGCGTCGAGGAGAGCCGACCCGAGAGCGGCACCGGGAACGAGATCTGCGTGGCGGTGTAGAACGGCGCCAGGTTCGCGGTTTCCGCCGCGTCAAGCGCCCACACGCCGGTCTCGATCTTGCCGCCGGCCTGTCGAGTGGGCACTTCGAAGGCGCCGGTCACTCCCGTCGCGCCGGTCGGCCCCGGCCCCGCGGCGCCCGTGGCGCCTGCGGCTCCGGTGCCCCCGGTTGCGCCGGCCACACCTTCATGGCCGGTTTCACCGGTCTTGCCGGTTTCACCGGTCTTGCCGGTTTCACCGGTGGCGCCGGTGTTGCCGGTGCCACCCTTGCCACCTTCGTGGCCGGTAACGCCGGTCTTGCCGGTTTCACCGGTAGCGCCGGTGGCGCCGGTGTTGCCGGTGGGACCGGTTGCGCCGGTCACTCCCGTCGCGCCCTTGCCACCTTCGTGGCCGGTTGCTCCGGTTGCGCCGCGGCCGCCCGTGGCACCCGTGGCACCCGTGGCGCCCGTGGCGCCGGTGTTGCCGATGGCGCCCGTGGCGCCGGTGGCGCCGGTGTTGCCGGTGGCGCCCTTTTCACCGGTCGAGCCCGAGCCCGTTCCGGTGGCGCCGGTGGCGCCGGTGGCGCCGGTCGCCCCGGTGGCTCCGGTCACCCCGGTCGGGCCCTTGGGGCCCTGAGCGCCGTTTTCGCCCTTGGCACCTTCGTGCCCGGTGGCGCCGGTGGCGCCGGTGGCGCCGGTGGCGCCGCGCGCGCCGGTGGAGCCGGTTGAGCCGGTCCCGCCGGTCGCGCCCGCTTCACCCTTGCCGCCGCGAGCACCTTCTGCTCCGATGCCGCCCTTGGCGCCGTTGGGCCCGGCGTTGCCCGCCGACCCGGTCGGGCCGGTCGGGCCGGCCTTGCCGCCCGATGCCCCTTCAGGCCCCGTGGCACCGGTCGGCCCGGTCGGGCCGGTCGCGCCACAGAAGTAGACATCGAAGATGTTCATGCACTGCAACTGAATTCTGAAATAGGCCTGCGCGGACGGAGCCGCCGCCAGAAGCGGCGCGGCCGCCAGCGCCAGCGAAGCTCCGAGCCCGCACGCCGCCGCACGAGTGCGTCCGGTGACGTTGCGCGCGCGCGGTGCTCCGCCTTTCAGCCTCACTTGGATGGCTTCCCTGCGGTGGCGCATTGGTCTCCTCCTGGTATTGGTTCTTGGGTTCAAAGGATCTTCTCGCTTAGGAGCGCAGTGGGCCTGCCACCCGAGCGGGCGCCCGGGTGGCATCTCCCACGTGACACTGGTTCCTTAGGGCGCCTTCACCACCCAGCTACCCGACTGGAGGACATGCGCTTCACCGCCGGTCGCCTTGAATGTGACCACGCCGCCGACGGCAGAAACCTTCGGTTCGGCCGTTGTGCCTTCGCCGGCTGAGTTCTGCACGCCGTTGTAGGCAGCGTTGTGGTCGGATTCAAAGCCGGTGAAGATGCAGAGCGTGCCCGCGGGCAGCGCGCTCACCTTCTCCGGCGCGACGGCCGAGCCGCCGGCGCAGGGGCCGGTCGCCGGTTCCGACGCCGACTTGGCGAGGAAGACGACGTGTTCGACTCCTGTGAGCGGCGCCGAGAGGGCGATCGGGAAGGAGATCTGCCCCTCAGCGAGGTGGCCGGCTTCGTTGAGGAGGACACCAGCGGTAGACGCCGTCCAGTAGCCGGTCTCAAGCGTTCCGCTCGAGGCGACTTCCGGCAGGGTGCCCGTCGGGCCGGTGGCGCCGGTCGGGCCGGTTGCGCCGACGCCGGTTGCGCCGGTCGGGCCGGTTGCACCGGTGGCGCCGGTCGGGCCGGTTGCGCCGGTCACGCCGGTTGCGCCGGTGGCGCCGGTTGCGCCGGTGGCGCCGGTTGCGCCGGTGGCGCCGGTGGCGCCCTTTTCACCGGTTGCACCGGTCGGGCCGGTGGCGCCGGTTGCGCCCTGGACGCCCGGTGCGCCCGTTGCGCCGGTGACGCCGGTTGCGCCCGTTGCGCCGGTTGCGCCGGTTGCGCCGGTGTTGCCGGTGGCACCGGTGTTGCCGGTGGCGCCGTTGTTGCCGGTGGCGCCGTTGTTGCCGGTGGCGCCGGTTGCGCCGGTGGCGCCGGTTGCGCCGGTGGCGCCGGTCGGGCCGGTGTTGCCCCTTTCACCCACGCTTCCGGTCGGGCCGGTGGGGCCGGTGTTGCCGGTGTTGCCGGTGGGGCCGGTGGCGCCCTTTTCACCGGCGGGGCCGGCCGAGCCGGTGTTGCCCCTTTCACCGGTGGGGCCGGTGGGCCCGGTGGGGCCGGTTGCGCCGGTCACGCCGGTGGGGCCGGTGGCGCCGGTGGCGCCGGTGGCGCCGGTGGCGCCGGTGTTGCCCCTTTCACCGGTGGGGCCGGTGTTGCCGGTGTTGCCCCTTTCACCGGTGGGGCCGGTGGGCCCGGTGGGGCCGGTGGGCCCGGTGGGGCCTACGCCCCCGGTACCGCCCGTGCCTTCGCCGGTGGGGCCGGCCGGGCCGGTGGCGCCGGTGGGGCCGGTCGGGCCGGTCGGGCCACAGAGTTCAAAGAAAAAGAAGTTGATGCATGTCACCTGCCGACCGCTGTAAGCGGCAGCAGACGAGACGTTGCCAAGCAGCACAGCAAAGGCGGCGATGACTCCGGCCAGCATGCTCGCGCGTACTGACACGCGACGAGCCGCCCCGACACTGCGGGCGGCCCTGCTGCCCATCTCAGCCTGCCGTCTATGCATGGCTTCCCTGCGGTGGCGCATTGGTCTCCTCCTGGATTCGGTTTTGCCGATACGTTGACTCGGGGCGTTCTGCTCCCCGACTGCCGGACACCATACAGGATCTCGGCGAGCTTGTCAAGAGCCGGATGCAAGCGGCGCAGATCGGGCCCTGCCAAGCGCTTGTGGCGCGGCGCGCCGCGCCCCTGTATCCTTGGCGAGATGAGGTGCAGGCAGTTCGGCGCAGAGCCCGCGGGCGCTGCGCCCCAAACCAGAGAATCGGGAGGTCAGAGGCAGATGGAGAGCATTGGCAAGCAGACGCGCCCAGGCGGCGGTCGCGGGGCGCAAGGCAGGGCGCTGGGCCCCCAGCGCCTGGGTCGCGCAGCGGCGGCCGGCGGGGCGGCGCTTGCTGCGGCGGCGCTGATCGCAGCCTGCGGCGGATCAGGCAGCGCAAGCGGCTCGAGCGGATCGGCAAGCGGCGGCGGCGGCAAGCACCTCGACGTCGCGCGCGTCGAGCTCTCGATCGAACAGAGCATCTTCCGCGAGAAGCACATGACCGCGCGGGTGACCTGCCCCAGCGACGTCGAACAGCGCGCCGGCAACACCTTCACCTGCTATGCCACCGGCACGGTGGTCGGCAAGAACGGGCGGCGCGAATCCTTCCGCACCCCCTTCATCGTCGAACAGCAGAACAACAGCGGCTACGTCTACTACCATTCCTAGTGCGCCGCGGGCCAGACGCCCGGGCGACTGGAGCAGCAGGCAGCGCGCCAGGAGGACGCGGGGTCGGGCGGACGCAGGAGCCGCCGGCCCCGGGCGCGCCTGCCCCTACCCCTCGCTGTAGCTGAAGCTGAGGCTCTCGGCGACCTCCGCGAGCGTCGGCGCCATCGCGTCGCGACGGGAGACGGTCAGCCGTTCTGCCGGCAGCGGCCAGCGCACCGCGATGTCGGGGTCGTCAAAGGCGATCGTGCGTTCCAGCGCCTCGTCGAAGTAGCCGCTCTGCAGGTAGACGACGTCGGCGATGGCGCTTGTGACGCAGAAGCCGTGAGCGAAGCCGACCGGGCAGTAGAGCATGTGCATCGACTCCTCGTCGAGATTGAACCCCTCCCACTGCCCGAAGGTCGGCGAGCCCCGGCGCAGGTCGACGACGACGTCAAAGATCGCGCCGCGCGCGCAGCGCACGAGCTTGGCGATGCCCGCGCCCTCCTGATAGTGCAGGCCGCGCACGACCCCTTCGCGCGAGCGGGAGTGGTTGTGCTGGACCATCTCCTGCGCGACGCCCAGCGCCGCCAGCTGATCGCGACGGTAGGTCTCGCAGAAGAAGCCGCGCTGATCTGAGTGCTTGCTCAGGGCAAGCAGGATCGGCCCCTGCAGGCGCGTCGCCAGTCTCTCCATCGCCGTAGGGATACCAGCTTGCGGGCGCCGCTGCATTCAGCGCGCACGCGCGCGCGCGCCAAGCAGCCGATAGGGCAGCCAGAGCGCGTTGAGCGCGGCGGGGCCGGGCGGCGGCAACAGCGCCGAGTCCAGGCGCAGCGCGAAGCGCCCGATCAGCTCGCGATCGGCGCGCCTGCGCAGCGCCGCCAGCTGGCGCCTGCGGGCGCGCAGCGAGCCGCGCATCGCCAGCAGCGAGCGATAGGCGCCGAGCTTTGCCGGCAGCCAGCCGCCGAGCGCCGCGACCGCCAGCAGGCCGAGCTCCGTCGCCGCCAGCGCCGGCGCCAGCGCAAGCAGCGTGCGCGCTTCGTAGTTTGAGAGCACGCAGGCCAGGCGGTTGCGCTCCAAGAGCAGCCACTTGCGCTGCCCGTGGCGGGCGAACTCGTAGTCGTGGCGGGCGCAGGCGCGCGGGCAGAAGAGCACCTGGAAGCCGGCGATCAGCAGCCGCCAGGCCAGGTCCACGTCCTCGTAGTAGAGGAAGAGCTCCTCGCGCATCCCTCCCACCAGCGCAAAGGCCGAGCGGCGGATCAGGCAGCAGGCGCCGGAGACCACCGCGACCGCGCGCGGGTCGCCCAGCTCGCGCTCTGCGCCGTAGCCGCCCGCCGGCGAGATGCCCGAGGGGTGCAGCGGGTTTGCGCCCGCGTTGACGCGCTCGCTCTCGCCCAGCAGGATCTGCGCGCCCGCCAGCGCCACCTGCGGGTCGCTCATCGCCGCCAGCAGCTCCGCGAGGCACCCCGGCTCGGCACGGGCATCGGGGTTGATGCAGAGCACGTGCTCGCCCGCCGCCGCCGCCACGGCGCGGTTGACCGCGGCCGGGTAGCCGACGTTGCGCCCCTCGCCTATCACGCGCACCTCCCGCTCGCCGGCAAGCGCCGCTGCCAGCGGCGGGGCGCCGCCGTTGTCGACCACGATCAGCTCCCGCGGCGGCACGCTCTGCGCGCGCAGGCTTGCGATCGTGCCGCGCAGCTGCTCAGGCTCGCAGCCGTAGGCGACGATCACCGCGCTGACCGAGGCGGCCGGCCGCCGCTCAGGGGGAGTGCCCACCGGCAAGCTCCTCGGCGGGGCGCCCCTGCGCGTCGGCCGCCGCCGCGGCGGGGGGCTGCGCGTGCGCCTGCTCGCGCTCGCGCCGGTGCTCCTCAAGCATCGTGCGCAGCAGCGCGACGCGCTGGGCAAGCTGCTTGTTCTGGTCGGCGAGGCGCGAGACCGTTGTCGAGAAGTGCACCAGCATCACGATCACGAACAGGAAAGCGATCGCAAAGAGCGCGGAGGGGGCGTAGTAGATGCCAACGGCGTGAGCGAGCGTCGTCAGCAGTCCCTGCCAGAGCCCGAGCACAAGCACGATCGCGCCCGCCAAAAGCCACAGCAGCGCGTAGCGCTCCATCAGCCGCTTGCGGCGGACCAGCTCGAAGATGAAGGCGCAGACAAGCAGCGCGACAAGCACCACCTCGACGCGCTGGCTGATGGGCGGCGCAAGGTGCGTGCTGCGGCCCACAGGCGCAATCGCGGCCAGCCCAGGAGCGCTCACGTCGCCTTCACCGCCAGCTGCTCCTGCGCCGGTGCCTCACCCTCGGCTTGCGCTCCGCCTTCAGCCCCTACACCAGGCGCAGCCTCCATGGCACCGCGCTCCGGACGGGCGCGGAAGAGGCTCACGAAGATCGCCAGCGCCACCTTGACCATGTAGTAGACGGAGCGCGTCGCCGATATCGCCGAGCGGCCGCTGGTGCGCGGGCGCATCCGCACCGGCACCTCCGCCGAGCGCAGCCGGTGAGCGTGCATCAGCACGATCGCCTCAACCTCAGGGTAGTCATGAGGGTAGTCGCGGGCAAAGAGCTCGATCCCCGCGCGATCGGTCATGCGGAAGCCCGACGTCGGGTCGGTGACGCGAGCGCCCGTGATCGCCGAGACGGCAGCCGCGAAGATGCGGATGCCCACGCGGCGCGCAGCCGAGGAGCGGTAGCCCTCGCCGTCCTCGGCCAAAAAGCGCGAGCCCGTGACCATGTTCAGGCTCGGATCCTCCTCCAGGCGCGCCAGCAGCTTCGCAAGCTCGCCGGGGTCGTGCTGGCCGTCGCCGTCAACCTGTACCGCGACCTCGTAGCCGTGCTCGCGCGCGTAGATGTAGCCGCCCTGAACCGCGCCGCCGATGCCGACGTTGAAGGGCATCCGCAGCACCCGCGCGCCCGCCTGCGCGGCGCAGGCGGCGGTGCGGTCGCTGGAGCCGTCGTCGATCACCAGCACGTCAAAGTCGGGTGCGCGCGCGCGCAGCGCGGCGACCGTCGCGGCGATCGCGCCCTCCTCGTTGTAGGCGGGGACGATCGCGAGCTTGCGTGCGAATGAGCGCTTCATGGTAGTTTCCCTCCCTCCGCTGTACTGCACTGCTCTGGGAGAAGCATGCTGCAACGATGACTCCTTGTCAACACGATAGCTGCGGGGCTGCGCACCGGCCCGCCCAATCCGACCGCCGGGCCCGCTGAGGACGATGGGACTGCTCCTGGCCTGGGTGGCCTTCCCGCTGCTCTTTGCGGCGCTGGGGACGGGCTTTGGAACGCTTGTCGAGCTTGCGAGCGGGCGCTCGCTGGGAGCTGCGCTGCTGATCCCGGTCGGGCTCGCCGCGGCGCTCGTGCTCGCCGGGACGCTGACCGCCTTTGCAGGCAGCGCCCCGGTCGCCGTCCCGCTCTGCGGCGCGCTCGCGGCGATCGGGCTGCTGATCGCGCTGGCGCGCGCCCGTCACGCGCCGCGGCGGGCGCCGATCGGCGCGATCCCCGCGCTGGTTGCGATCGCCGCGATCCTCGCCTACGGCGCGCCCGTGATCTTCTCCGGGCAGGCGACCTTCACGGGCTTCGTCAAGCTCGACGACACCTCCACCTGGCTGAACGTCGCCGACATCATCATGTCGCACGGCCGCTCGGTGGCCGGCCTTGCGCCCTCCACCTTCTCGCTGACCTTCACCGGCGACATCGGCGCCTCCTACCCGCTCGGCGCGTTCGTCCTGCTCGGGCTTGGGCACGGCCTCTCGGGCATCGACTCAGCCTGGATCTTCCAGCCCTACGAGGCGCTCTGCGGAGCGGGCATCGCGCTTGCGATCTGGTCCTTCTGCGAGCGACTGATCGCGCGCCCCTGGCTGCGCGCGCTGGTCGCCTTCATCGGCTGCCAGCCGGCGCTGCTCTACGGCTACGCGCTGTGGGGGGGCATCAAGGAGATCACCGCCGCCTTCACGCTCGCGCTCGGGATCGCCGTTGCGGCGCGGCTGGCGGCGGAGGAGCGCGAGCGCTCGCTCGCCGAGCAGCTGCGCGCCGCCATCCCCCTCGGCCTCGTCGCCGGCGCCCTGATCCAGGTGCTGGGGATCGGCGCCGGCGGCTGGGTCGCGCCCGCCTTCCTGATGCTGCTCGTGATCTCTCTTGCGGGCGCGCGCAGGGCGCAGGTTCTCTGGGGGCGCCTGCGCACGATCGGCGCAGCCGCGCTGACCACCGCCGCCGGCATGATCCCGGTCTGGGCGGTGCTCGCAACCTTCCTCGCCAACGACGCCGGGCTCTTCTCCGAAGGGCAGTCCGCGCACACCCGCCTGGGCAACCTCTTCGGCCCGCTCTCAGGCTGGCAGCTGGCAGGCATCTGGCCGGTCGGCGACTTCCGCTTCACGCCCGCGGCGGCGCAGACCGTCCCCTTCATCGCGCTGGTGATCGCCGGCGCGCTGGCCGGGATCGCGCTGGCAAGCACGCGCCGGCAGCTCGGGCCGCTGCTCTATGCAGGCTCGGCGCTGCTGGGGGCGGCGATCGTCGACCTGGCGGGCGCGACGCCGTGGGTGACCGGCAAGGCGCTTGCGATCTCCTCGCCAGCGCTGCTTGCCGCGGCGCTGACCGGCGGCGCGCTGCTGATCTCCTCAAAGCGCCGCGCGGTGCGCTGGTCGGGCAGCTACCTGCTGCTTGCGCTCACCTTCGGCGTGGTGTGGTCAAACGTGCTCGCCTACCACGACGTCACGCTCGCGCCGCGCGCGCGCCTCGCCGAGCAGGCGAGCTTTGACCCGCTGCTGAAGGGCAAGGAACCGACCTTCGTCAACATGTACGAAGTCTACGCCGACCGCCACTTCCTGCGCGAAGGGGCGCCGACCGAGCCCGCCGAGTACAGGCCCTTCACGCTGCCCCTTGCCGACGGGACGGTCCTCACCGAGGCCGCATGGGCGCCGATCGACGCCTTCTCCCCGACGCTGCTGGAAGGCTTCCGCTCGATCGTCACCCAGCGCTCGCCCGCCGAAGCGCGCCCGCCCTCGACCTTTGCGCTCGTGCGCGAAGGTCGCTACTACGACCTCTGGCAGCGCCCGGCGCACCCGAGCACCCAGATCCTCGACCTTGCTCCGCTTGGCGAAACCGACAGCCATCCCTACTGCGGCAACGCCGAGCGCGGAGGCGCCAGCGAGCCGTTGTGCGCGCTTGACCCCGTCTCGGTGCCCTCCTGCCCGGCGGTCGCCTCGCTTGCGCGCAGCGCCGCCGCCGACCACGCGCAGCTGACCGCCTACCAGTCGCCGCCGCCCACCGTCGCCTACGGCGACGAAGTCGTCTGGCCGGGCAGCTGGGCGCACGAAGACGCAAGCCACAGCCTCGCGCCGACCGCGCCGGGCAGCGCCGTCGCCCACCTTGTCGTGCCCTCAAGCCAGCGCTACGCCCTCTACCTCGCCGGCAGCTTCGCGCGCGGCTTCGAAGTGAGCGTCGACGGCCGCCACGTCGGTGAAGTGCGCAACGAACTGGCGCTCTTCACCCTCTACGCCCCCGTCGCCGACCTCTATCTCAGCAAGGGCGTGCACACCGTCACGCTCACCTACCCCTCCGGCTCCTCCTTCCCGGAAATCCTCGAGCCCGGGAGCGGCTGGAACGCCTACACCACCCTCAACGCCTTCCTGCTCCAGCCGCTTGAAAGCCCGCGCGCGCAGCTGATCACGGTCGCGCCGTCAGCGTATCGCTCGCTGTGCGGTCGCCCGCTGGAGTGGATCGAGATCGCAAGGCCCCTGCGCTGATCGCCGCGCGCAGCTCGGGCGGGAACATGCCGATCCCAAGGCCCGCCGCCACGAAGACCAGGGCCGCCAGCAGCGCGCTCGCGATCCCCCCCAGCGGCGAGAAGGCGAGGATCGCGCTTGCGGGCGCCGCGGCGCCAAGGACGCGCGCCAGGAAGGGCGCGCCCACCATCACCGGGCCCGTGGCGCGTCGCACCCGCCAGTAGATCATGCTCGCCAGCAGCGCGTCGCCGAGCACGCTGGCAAGCGCGCCGCCCCTGGCGCCGAGCGCCGGGACGAGGATCGCCGCAAAGCAGCCCACGCCCGCCAGCGCGACCGCGTTGGTCGCGATCAGCTCGCGCTGGCGCCCCAGCGCGATCAGCGCGCCCGTCCAGAGCTGATAGAGGGCGATGAACAGGAGCGCCACCACCTGGATCGAGAGCACCGCTCCGGCGGGGCGAAAGCGCGCGCCGCCGATCAGGGCGATCACGGGCGCCGCAGCGCGCGAGGCAACCAGGATCACCAGCGCCCCCGCGATCACCGCCCCCTCGCCAAGCCCGCGCAGCGCGTAGCGCAGCCGCTCACGATCCTCCCGCGCCGCCGCCGAGAGCAGCGGTATCGCAACCTGCGCAACCAGCACAGGCGCCATCACGAGCGGTTCCATCGCGCGCAGCGAGCCGCCGAAGTAGCCGGTCTGGCGCGCGCTTGCGATCAACGACATCAGCAGGATCACAAAGCGGAAGTAGAGCTGCCCGAGCACCAGCGCCGCGGCGACCGGCAGGCCCTTGGCGAGCAGCTGCCGCTGCGCTGAGCGCTCAAAGCGCGGCGCGATCAGCGCCGCGCGACCGGCAAGCAGGGGCACAAGCGCAAGCGCAAGGCCGCCGGAGAGGATCTGAACGGCAAAGAAGGGGGTCAGCGCGGCGCCCCGCGCCACCAGCAGCGCGACGCCCGCAAGCGTCACGACCTGGCGGGAGAGTTCAAAGAGCGCAAAGGGCACGTTGCGCAGCTCCACCAGCCGCCCCAGCAAAAGCGCGCTTGCGATCGCCGCGATCATCACCCCCGCTCCCGCCAGCGCGCTGCCGATCACCATGCTCTGCGGGTAGCCCGCCGCCAGCGCAAAGAGCACCGGGGCCGCGACGCCCACGGGCGCGACCAGCAGGCGCTGGCCGAGGACGTTCTGCAGCAGCGCCGCGCGCTCGGCGCCGCTGCGCAGCGCAAGCTCGCTGCCCGCCGCCGCGTTCAGCCCCGTTTCGGCAACCGCCACCGGGACCGCAACGAGCGAGAGCACCGTCACATAGCGGCCCGAGCCCGCGACGCCCAGGTGGCGCAGCAGCAGCGCCGCGGTGCCGATCCCCACCGCGATCCCGCCCAGGTTCGCGCCCACCCGCCAGAGCGTGCCGCGGATCACATGAGCGCCGGCCGCCGCCGAGCGCAGGACGTCCTCATCGCCGCTCAAGCGCGCCAGAGCTCCGGGCGCGGCGGCGGGAAGACAAGCGGCCCGCGCGCCAGCCGCGCAACCTCCGAGAGCGGCGCCGGGTGCAGCAGCGCCGTGAGGCTGTCGGCGCGCAGCGGCAGCCCCACGCCGAGCGCCTCCGCCGCACGCATCCCCGCCGCGAGCGGGCGCGCCGGGACGCCCACCACCAGCGGCGGCGGGCCGGAGCCCGACGCGAGCATCACTGCCAGCGCACGCAGGCTCAGCGGCTGCTCGTGCGCCGCAAAGAGCGGGCGCTCATAGCGCGGGCGCTCACCCGCGATCAGCTCGCAGACCAGCTCTGCAAGCGTGCGGTCGTGGCTGAGAAAGAGGCGCTGCGCGCCGGCGCCGACCATCGGGATCACCCTCCTGCCCGCCAGCACGCGTGCAAGCGTGCCGAACATGCCACCCGCCGCAGCGCCGAATACCAGCCCCGGGCGCAGCACGACGCCGCCGCGCTCCGCCACCGCCTGCTCCACCCACAGCTTCGCCTGCCCGTAGCGCGAGCGTGCGCCCGGGAAGGCCGAGAGCGAGGAGATGAAGATCGTCAGCGCGCTCTGCGCGGCGGCGGCATCGACCAGCGCCAGCGAGCCCAGGCAGTTTACGCGGTAGGCGTCGGCGCCGCGCGCCTGCAGGTCCCAGGCACAGTGCACGACCGCCCTCGCCCCTGCGAGGCTGCCCTCCTGCAGCTCCTCGCCGAGCGCGAAGCGCCGGGCGCCCTCGCCCAGCGCCCGCGGGCTGCGCACGAGCGCAACAGCGTCAGCTCCGCGCTCGCGCAAGCGCGCGAGGATGCGCGCTCCGATGTAGCCGTTGGCCCCCGTGACAGCGATCATTGCCGCTCAGTCTGACGGCAACGCTGCGCAGGCGTCGGCGATGCGGTGGGCGTTTGCCATCGCCGTCACCGTGATCGTGCCGCCCGGGATCGCCGGCAGGCAGGCGGAGTCGACCACATGAACGCGCCTTGACCCCTGCGGGCGCCCGAGCAGGTCAGCGCCGCCCGGCGCTCGATCCGCGCTCATCGGCAGCGAGGCGCCATAGTGGTAGCCGCCGCCCGGCGGCGCCACCTCCGCAAGCGGGGGCAGCGGGAGCAGCCCGGCCGGGGCGAGCGCGCGCGTCAGCGCCCTGCGCAGCCGCGCGAGCACCAGCGGCGTGCGCTCGCCCACCACCGCGCAGAGCCTGAAGCGGCGCCCTCCCTCCCAGCGCACCCGCACAGCGCCGGAGTCGGCGGAGTGCAGAAAGCAGATCGCGACCACGATGCGCCGCGTCGCCGCCTCCAGCGTCGGGCCGAGCAGCGCGCTCAGCAGCGGCCGGGCGGCACGCGCGCGCTCGGCGAGGCCGTCGTTGTAGGTGTAGAGCGAGACGTGGACCGGCTCGGAGCTGACGCGCTCATCCTCGACGACCAGAAAGGCCTGGGCAAGCGTGTAGGCGCGCTCGCGCGCGTCCGCGGCGGCGCCGCCAAGCCAGGCGCAGGGAAGGTAGAGCGTCTGGCTGTCACGCAGCAGCGCCTCCTCAGCGAGCAGGCCTGAGCGCTGCAGGATGAAGGTCGAGGAGAGCGCGCCCGCCGCAAGGTAAGCGCGCTCCGCGAAGATGCGCGCGCCCTGGCCGCCGTCGGTCGCCGCGGCCTCGATCTCCACGCCCCCCTCGCGCTCGTGCAGACGCTCGACGTGGAGGCCGGGACGATATTCGATCGCGCCCGCGCGAGAGAGCTCCGTGATCGTCTGGCGGGCGGAGTAGATGTGGTCGTAAGGGCAGCCGTCAAGGCAGTGGCCGCAGTAGGCGCAGCCGCGCTCCGGCGCAGGGTGGCCGACGCGGACCGCAAGGCGCGCCGCCCCGAAGTGAACCCCCGCGCGCGCCAGCGCCGCCCGCCGTGCGCGCAGGCGGGAGAGCAGCCGCTCACCGAGCTCCGAACGCAGCAGCGGGCCCTGCGGCTCGCACACGAACGGGTAGCGGCGCTCGAGCTCGTCGTGCTCGCCCGCGTGGGGCACATAGGAGAAGACCGCCTCATAGCCCTGCCGCAGATCCTCCGCGCGCAGCGGCCAGCCGCGCAGGTCGCGATCGGTGTAAGGGAGCACGCCCGCCCCCCAGACGTTCGAGAGCCCGCCGAGCGCATAGGAGACGCGCGCGCCCACACGCTCGCGCTCGGATTCCGCGCTTGCGAGCGCGAGCACGCCGTCGTCGCGGAAGGCGTAGTCGGAGCCGAACTGCTGCTTGTAGCCTGCGCCGTTGGCGCCATCGGCGCGGAAGCGGGCAAGCGCCAGGTCAGCGCGCGACCAGCTCTCCGGGCCGCCGGCGGCCATGCGCGCCCGCAGCGCCTCGCGCCCGGGCTCCAGGCGCAGGCCGACATCGAGCACGAGCGGGCGGATCCCCGCACGCGCAAGCGCGCTTGCCGCCGCCGCACCCGCCGGACCCGCGCCGATCACCACATGACCGGCGCGCTCGCGCGCGCGATCCTCCTCTCCATCCATCCTCCCTCCGCTCATCCCTGGCGCTCCTTCGCTGCCAACAGCCTAGCGCCTCTCAGCGCCAGGCTCAGGAGGAGCGCTGCAGCGGCAAGCGCGCGTGCTCCGCGCGGCCCGCAAGCGGGCGCCACGAGCGCGCTCGCACGTAGAGCCCCCAGGCCGACATCGCGGCGGCCGCCGCAAGCGGCGCATAGGCTGGAATCACAAAGCGGTAGTCATAGCCCTTGACGAGGATCGGGAAGAAGAGCATCGCAAGCGCGCTCAGCCCGAAGAGCACCATCCCGGAGCGCAGGCGCGGCGCGCGCTCGCGCACCCGCCCGCCGAGCGCAAAGGGCCCGGCCAGCATCAGCGCAAGCAGCAGCCCCATCAGCACGCCGTCCAGGCGCGTGACCTCCTCCCAGGCAAAGAGCGGGGCGACATCGCCGTGGTGCGGCGCCCCTTCGCTCGGGTAGAGCTTGTGCTGCCAGTATTCGACGAATTCGTTTTTGCCCGGCGGGCGCTCTTCCGGGCCCCAGCGCAGCCACGCCATCAGTTCGTCGGCGGACATGTCGCTGTAGGAGGGATGGTTGGGGTCAAAAAGCCGCAGCGTGTCCAGCCAGACCGCGTGCAGGTATTCAAGCGGCTCGCCCAGGATCGCCGCCTCCGTCCATTCCTGCATCAGTTCCATCGCGTGCGGATAGCTCGATACCCGATAGGGCGGGCCGAAGAGCTGCTGCGCAGGCGAGTCAGGGCTGTAGATGTATTCACCGCCGCCTTGGAGGGTGCGCTGCGAGGTCGGCGTGTATTCGCAGAGCGCGCTCGTGCCCGCCGGCGGCGTGAAGTCGTTGCAGTTTGCCCAGGGCGCGGCGCGCGCGTAGAAGTTCCAGGCGTTGTTGGCGCTCAGCAGGCCGGGCATCCCCGATTCGAGCTTGCGCCAGGCCACATAGACGCCGACCGTGCCAAGCGCGCAGACACCCGCCAGCAGCGCCAGCGCAAGCGTCCTGCGGCTCGGGCGCCCAAGCGCAAAGAGCAGCCATAAGCAGATCACGGCGCCCATCACGCTGCCCGCGCCACGCTCCCAGACGCCCAGCCCGACCACCAGCCCGCAGGCCCCAGCCCAGCGCAGGCTGCCTGAGAAGGCCGCGCGAGCTGCGCAGTAGAGCATCGCCATCAGCAGGAAGATGAAGAGCGAGTCGCTGAGCGCGGTGTGCTCGAGGATCACCTCATCGCCGGCCAGCGCCAGCGCAGCGGCCGGCGCAAGCCCCAGCCAGCGCGGGCCCCCGCAGCGACGCACCGCCAGGTAGGCCACCACCGCCGCGATCAGGCCCGCCAGCTCCTGGCCGTAGATCGCGGGCGCAAGGTAGGGGCTGATCGCGTGCATCACGTCCAGGTACATCGAGTAGCCCTGCGTCCTGATCGGGTCAGCCCACAGCGTCGTGTGGGCATCGTCGAAGTAGATCCCCGAGTCCGAGTAGCCCGTGAAGGCCGGCGCCCAGACGAGCGTGATCCAGACGCGCAGGGCGACCCCCACAGCGAGGATCGCGATCAGCGCCTGCACGATGCGATCCCGCCGCGCGCGCGCAACGGCGGCTGCGGCGAGGCGCAGCGGCAGCCCGCGGCCCGCGCGCGCTCCAGGAGCGTTCGGCAAGCTCGCTCGCGGCGGCGCAGCGGTCCCGCTGGCGCCGAGGAGCTGCGCTCGATCGGCTCTCAGCGCCCGGACGGGCCTCATACGCTCAAGCATCTCCCTGCCAACCAATCCTCTCGCTCTCGATATTCAGAGTTGCCTGCGACCGCGGTCGCTTGACCGAGCGCACGTGGACGCCCGCCGATCCTGCGGCCTGCGATAGCCCACAGGCCGGCCCGCGCCCGCGTCCACCCGATCCGATCCTCCTCCAATTATGCACGCACGCAGCCCCGGCTGTCAAGCGCGCCGGCAGCGCGGCTGCGTTGGGCGACGGGACGCGGCAGAGCTGGTTGCATCAGCTGCAACGCGCCTTGCGAGGCGCCCAACTGCATCGGTCTGTCGGGCACTCCTGCTAGCTTACCTTTACGCCGTTGGCGTATTGTGCTTGAGCATAAAAAGTGCCAGCGCACGCTTAGCCACATTGTGTGTTTGGCGCTCGACCGCGAAAGAACCACAGAGCGAAGGGAGCAATAAGACACGATGCCGCAACGCAAGGCAACATCTAAGACCAAGGCCGCGAAACGGCCAGCCACAGTCGCAAGCAAGGGGTCAAGCGCAAAGGCGGCGCCCGCGCGCCAGCGGTCAAGCAGCCGCGCCGCCGCAGCCGCCTCCTCGCGCTCCTCCGCACGCAGCGGCTCGAGCGCCCGCACTACCGCCAAGCGCGCCGGCGCATCCACCCGCGCCGCCGGAGCGCGTGCCGGCGCGAAGGCAGGCAGCGCCCGCGCCGGTGGCGCACGCGCAGGCGCGAGCGCCAAGCCTGCCAGCAGCCGCACCGCGGCAAAGGGCGCCAGCACGGCGCGCAAGAGCGCTGCCAAGGGCAGCGCGCCGGCGCGCAAGGGGGCAAGCAGCCGCGCCCGGGGGACCGCCAAGGCGGCCGCCGCCCCCGCACGGAGCACGAGCGCGAAGGGCGGCCGCGCAGCCGCCAAGGCGCCCGCCCGCAGGGCCGCCACAACGCGGCGCAGCGGCCGTCGCGGCGGCCGCCTGCGCGCGGAGATAGAGGCCAACGTCGTCGACTTCGGCGAGCGCCTGCGCGCCTACCGCAAGCAGGCCGGGCTCTCCCAGCTTGCCCTTGCCGAAGGCGCCGACGTCGATCTCGCTGCGATCTCCTTCCTCGAGCGCGCCAAGCGCGCGCCCAACCTCGGCACGCTCGTGCGCGTCGCCCGCGCCGTCGGCGTGCCCCCGGCGGTGCTCGCCGACGCGGCGGCCGCCAAGACCTACGGCCTGCCCAAGGTCAGCGACGAGCCGCTGCCGCGCGGTCGCGCCGGGGCGACGAGGGTGCGTCGGCGCGCGCGCGCCAAGGGCGCAGCGGCGCGGGCGCGCAAGAGCCGCGTCGACGCAACCCCGCTCAAGCGCTTCGGCGCCAACCTGCGCCGCGCGCGCATCGACGCGGGCCTCTCCCAGGAGCGCCTTGCGGGCTCTGCGGAGCTGGATCGCGCGGCGATCTCGATCATCGAGCGCGGCGGGCGCTCCGCCAACCTGCGCACGCTGCTGAAGCTAGCCTGGGCGCTCGAGAAGAGCCCCGCGGAGCTGCTCGAGGGCATCGAGTAGAGCCACCGGCGGCACAGATCCGCAAGCGCGCAAGCCCGCAGGCCCGGGTGGGAGCGCGGCGGGGGCGGGACCGCCATTCGGCGGTCCCGCCGCGCCCTGGTCGCGTCTCCGCACCCGGAGCCCTGCGGGGCCCTCCTCCCTGTCCCTATGTGCCTGTCCACTGCCAGGGGGACGGGCGTTGGGCTCCTCCTGAGACCTTCCTTGGTAGTGGCGAGGGGAAACCACAGACACCGAAGGCTCTCCGCGCCCGTCCCTCCTGACAGGTGGCAGATCTCTTATAGCCGATCCGGCAAGGCATGTCAAGGCCGGGACACAAATAATTTCCGGCCCCCGCCCGATTCGCGCTCACCCGCCGAGCACAGCAGGCGCACCGCGAGTGGAGCCGCCTTCCTCCTTGCGGCTCCACTCGCATCCCTCTGGCGCCCCCGCGGGACGTCCTCCCTGGATCTTGCTCCTGCGCGTCCCGGTGGATGCGCAGGACCCTCGTCTCCTGATGCCTGAGCGCTGTTGACCGCCCAAAGCCGCACCTCGCAAGCCTCCTGCTTGAAGATGCACCCACCCTTATACATCAATCCGAGGCGCCTGTCAAGGCCCTGCTCACACTGCGGCGAATGCGCTCGTGATCGCTAGCGCCCGGCGCTCGGCAGGCCGCCTGTGTAGTAGGCGTAGGTTTCGGCCAGGCCCTCCTCCAGCCCCACCTTCGGCTCCCAGCCGAAGGCCTCGCGCATGCGCGTGGCATCCAGCGCCGATCGGCGCAGCTCGCCCATGCGCGGGGGCATGTGCTGGGCGGTGACGCTGCGCCCGGAGACGCCCTGCAGCAGCTCCCAGAGCCGGTTGACGGAGGTCTGCACGCCCGTGCCGACGTTGTAGACGCCGGGCGAGGGCCGCTCCGCGGCGGCGACGAACGCCGCAGCAACGTCGCGGACGTGGATGTAGTCGCGCGTCTGCTCGCCGTCGCCGTAGATGCGCGGCGCCTCGCCATTGCGCAGGGCCTGCGAGAAGATCGCCACCACGCCTGCCTCGCCGTGGGGGTTCTGGCGCGGGCCATAGACGTTGGCCAGACGCAGGACCGTGTTCGGGCACTCGTAGAGGCGCGCCCAGTGCGTGGTGTAGATCTCGCAGCAGAGCTTGCCGATGCCGTAGGGCGAGAGCGGGTCGGGCGGAAAGTCCTCGTTTGTCGGCAGCGGCGCGTCTTCGCCGTAGAGGGCGCCGCCGGTGGAGGCAAAGACGAAGCGCGAGTTGCGCGAGCGCGCGCCCTCGAGCACGTTGAAGGTGCCCACGACGTTCGGGAAGAAGTCCATGAAGGGGCTCTGCACCGAGACGGTGACGCTCGCCTGCGCGGCAAGGTGGAAGACGTAGTCGGGGCAGAAGTGGTAGGCGAGCTGAAAGGCGCGCACGTCATCGACAAGGTTCATCTTCTCGAACATCGCGCCGTCGGGGACGTTCTCGATCCGCCCGCTGGAGAGGTCGTCGACGACCAGCACGCGATAGCCGCGCTCGAGCAGCAGCTCCGCGACATGCGAGCCGATGAAGCCCGCGCCGCCCGTCACCAGCGCGCGCTTGCCCGCGATGCGCTCCTCCTCGTCGAGGCGCAGGTAGGACCACTCCGGCCAGTGGCGGCGCTCGAGCACCAGTTCACGCGCCTCTTCCTCGGTGTAGTAGCCCTCCTTGCAGATCTTTTCGATGAAGGCGTAGTCGTCGAAGGGCACCCCTTCCTCATCGAGCTCGTCGGGCTCTTCGTTGTAGTAGTCCTCCTCGTCCTCCTCATCCTCCTCGCCGCCGCCGCCGGCCTCGGCGATCAGCTCTTCGAGCTCTGCGTCGTCGAACGCCGGGGCGCCCTGCGAGCGCTCCACGTCAAACTCGCTTGCGGCGGCGACGCGATCCTCCTCGCTGCGCTCGCCCCCCTGCCGCTGCGACCACCGGCTCTCCTCATCCCCTGACCGCTCAGCTGTCATCTCTTCGCGCCTCTCTTGGTGTTGTAGCTCCTGGATGCCGCGGGCGCCGCGGGCGCTCGGGCAGCGTTGACAGCCGGGACGCTACCAGCCAGCGCACGCGCGCAGCGGCCCACGCGAACCCCTCCGCTCAGCTCCCCTTCAGATCGCGACCGCACGCTCCTGGAGGTGCGCTGCGACCTTGCGCTTGACGCGCTGCAGGGCGTTGTCCACGGTCTTCGTCGGGCAGCCGACGCGCGCTGCGATCTGCTCGTAGCTCATGCCGTCGAGATAGAGCGAGAGGACGCGGCTCTCAAGCTCGGAGAGCGATCCGGCAAGGCACTGCAGCAGCGCCCGCAGCTCCTCGGCCGAGGAGACCTGGCTGAAGGGCTCCCCGGCGCTTGGCCCCGGCAGGATCTGCTCGAGCGTCCCCTGCTCGTCGCCGCCTGCACCCGGCTTGAGCGAGAAGGGCACGTACTGGTTGAGCGGCGCGTGCTTCTTGCGCGTCGCCGTCTTCACCGCCGTGATGATCTGGCGGGTGATGCACAGCTCGGCGAAGTTGCGGAAGGAGGATTCGCGATCGGGGCGGAAGTCGCGGATCGCCTTGAAGAGCCCGAGCATGCCCTCCTGGAGCAGGTCGTCGGTGTCGCCGCCCGCCAGGAAGTAGGAGGAGGCCTTCAGGCGCACAAAGGACTGGTACCTGCGGATCAGGCGGTTGCGTGCCGCCACCTCGCCCCTGCTGGCAAGGGCGACAAGGAAGCGATCATCAACCTGTACTTCACGTCGAGATTTAGATGCAGCGTATGCCACGAGCAGATCCTTTCCGGGCTGCGAGCGGGCACATTCACGTGCTGCCCAGCCCAAAAGTCGCTCAGTGGCGCACTCCTCCCCCGGCGCCAAGACTGAGATTTGTATCTGAAGCTCAGCTTTATGTTGAACGGCATACTGCCACACCCTGCGGACGTCGTCAAGTCAGCGCGGCAAAACGCACAGAAACTTGCAAAAGCTGCTCAACGCTGCGCAGCTGGCGGGGTGCGGCTGCGCTTCTAGTCCGGCGCCTGGCCGCCCGGGCCCTCGCTCGCACGTGCAATGAGCTCCGGGCCGCCGGGCCCGTCGCGCAGCACCCAGCCACGCTCGCGAATCTCCTCGCGCAGCTGATCCGCACGCGCGTAGTCGCGTGCCGCCCGCGCCCGCTCGCGCTCCTCAAGTAGCACCGCAAGCTCCGGATCGCCTGCCAGCGGGTCGCGCGCGCTCTCCAGCGGCTGCACGTCGAGGCCAAGGACATCGAGCATCTCGCGCAGATCCTCGTCGCCGACCTCCTCCCCGGCGACGGCGCGCCGGTTTGCCTCCCGCACCCAGCCGAAGAGCGCCGCCAGCGCGCGCGGCGTGTTGAAGTCCTCAGCAAGCGCCGCAAAGAAGCCCGCCCTGATCGGCGCCATCGCCTGCGGGCTCGCCCGCCCCGCCTGCAGGCGCCGGAGCGCCTCGCGGATGCGCGCGATGCCAAGCTCTGCGTCGCGCAGCGCCTGGGGCGAGTAGAGCAGCGGCTGGCGGTAGTGGCCTGAGAGCAGGAAGAGGATCGTCGCGTGCGCGCCAAAGGCTCCGATCACCTCGTGCAGCGGCGCGATGTTGCCAAGCGACTTTGCCATCTTCTCGCCCGTCATCTGCACCATCCCGTTGTGCACCCACAGCCGCGCCAGCTCGGCGCCCTCCTGCTCGTGCGCGCAGCGACTCTGGGCTGCCTCGTTCTCATGGTGGGGGAAGATCAGGTCCGCGCCGCCGCCGTGGATCGCAAAGCCCACGCCAAGCGCCGCCTCAGCCATCGCGGAGCACTCGATGTGCCAGCCCGGGCGACCCTCCCCCCAGGGCGAGCCCCAGGCGGAGTCCTCGCCCTCCTTGCGCGCCTTCCAGAGCGCGAAGTCGAGCGGGTCGCGCTTGCGCTCGGCCCCCTCGACGCCCTCGCCCTGGTCCATCTCCTCGATGCGCCGATGCGAGAGCGAGCCGTAGGCGGCGTCTGAGCGCACGTGGAAGTAGACGTCCGCGCGGGCGTCCTGGGCGCCTGCGATAGGCACCGCGTAGGCGTGGCCGAGCTCGATCAAGCGCTCGATGTAGGAGATGATCGCGGCGATGCTCTCGCTTGCCAGCGGCTCGACGTCGGGGCGACCCAGACCGAGCGCGTCGGTGTCGGCGCGGTAGCGCTCTGTCATCTCGCGGGCGAGGCTCACGCTGTCGATCGCCTCACCCGCCTGCGCGCGCCGGCGCGCCGCGTCGTAGATCTTGTCGTTGATGTCGGTGATGTTCATCACCAGGCGCACCCGGTAGCCCTCGTGGATAAGAAAGCGCTTGAGGACGCTGAAGACGACATACGGGCGCGCGTTGCCCAGGTGGATGCGGTCATAGACGGTCGGCCCGCAGACGTAGATGCCGACCTCATCCTCGGCGCCGGCGCCAAGCGGCGAGACCCTGCCCGAGCGGGTGTCCTGAAGGGTGATCTCGCGCATCGCGATGTCGCTAGCGCTCCGATCCGAGCGCAGCGGCAGCTCCCGGCGCCCGCTCTCCCTGCGCAAGCTCGCGCAGCGAGGCGATCGCCAGCGCCGCCACGCCCTCCTGGCGGCCGACGAAACCGATCCCCTCCCCCGTGCTTGCCTTGACATTGACGCGCTCGGGCGGCAGTCCCAGCGCACCGGCCAAGCGCTCGCGGATCGCACCCTTGATCGCGCCGAGCTTCGGGCGCTCGATCAGCAGCGTCGCATCGACGTTCCACGGCGCAAGGCCGCGATCGGCAAGCGCGGCAAGAACCTGCGCCAGCAGCTGCAGCGAGTCCGCGTCGCGGTAGCGCTCATCGCTGTCGGGGAAGTGATCGCCGATGTCGCCCATCGCCGCCGCGCCAAGCAGCGCGTCGATGATCGCGTGGGTCAGCACATCGGCGTCCGAGTGCCCGGCAAGGCCAAGCTCGTGCTCGACTCTGACCCCGCCCAGCGTGAGCGCGCGACCGCCAAGCAGCCGGTGGGAGTCGTAGCCGATGCCATAGCGCAGGGCGGCGGGCTCGGCGCGCTGCGCGCTCACGTGCCCTCCCCAGCGGCGATCGCCGCATCCTCCGCTGCGGCGCCACCCGGCGCCCCGATCGGCGCAAGCGAGCGCCGGCGGCGCTCAAAGACGCAGAGCTCCTGTACGCCAAGCTCGCTCAGCAGCGCCAGCGCGCGCTCGTAGCGATAGCCCAGATCCTGCGCGCGGTGGGCGTCGCTTGAGAGCGCGATCGGCGCGCCCCCTGCCACCAGCAGCTCGAGCAGCTCACGCGAGGGATAGAGCTCCGCGCAGGGCTTGCGCAGCCCCGCCGTGGAGAGCTCGACAGCCACGCCTGAGCCGATTATCGCCGGCAGCGCAAGCTCGTAGAAGCGCCGCAGATCTCCCTGCGGCCGCCGCTCGCCGGCGCTAAAGACCTTGACCAGGTCCACGTGGGCAAGGATGTCAAAGAGGCCGCTTGCCGCCGCCTGGCCGAGGGTTGTGAAGTAGGCGCTCCAGACCTCCTCAGGGCCGGCGCCCGAGGACCAGACGCCGTGCTCGGCCATGTCCACCGCGCCCACGCCGCCGCCTGCGAGCGGCACGAAGTGCACCGAGCCGATCACGTAGTCGAGCTCCAAGCGCTCAAGCAGCTGCCGCGTCTGCGCCTCGCGCCCGGGGATGTAGTCGACCTCCAGCCCCAGCTTCAGGTCGGTCTGCTCGCGGACGAAGGCACAGTAGGCGATGAGATCGTCAATTGCGTTTTGCACCCAGAAGGGATGCTCCCAGATCGCTAGCGCCTCACGGAAGCGATAGACGTGCTCGGAGACGCCAAGCTCGCTGATCCCGCGCGCGCTCGCCGCCTCGCGGTAGCGGCGCGCGTTCGCGCTCGTGAAGTTATCTGCGGCGCGCGCATCGAGGTCATCAGCGCGCAGATGCACATGGTAGTCGGTGAGCATCGGCTCGATTCAAGCAGCTGGCTGCGCCAAGCTCCCCTGCGACCGCTGCGCGCGCCGCGATAGCAGCGCCGCGGCAAGGTCCAGGTCATGCGGTGCGGTCACCTTGAGGTTCTCGCCGCTGCTCGGCGCGATCGCGACGCGGCCGCCTTGGCGCTCGATCAGCCAGGCGTCATCGGGGGCGCGTGCCAGCACCTCGCGATCGACGCAAAGCGCCTGCTCCAGCGCCCCGCGTCGGAAGACCTGGGGGGTCTGCACCGACCACAGCGACCCGCGCTCGAGCGTCTCACACACGAGCGGCGCCTCGCCGCCGCCTGCGCCGGAGGCGCGCTTGATCGTGTCGGTGACCGGCGCCGCAGCGATCGCGCCCGTGACGCCCGCGCTGCGCGCAAGCGCGATCACCTGCTCGGCAAGCTCCGCCGAGACCAGCGGCCGAGCGCCATCGTGGATCAGCGCAAGCTCGCTCGCCCCCGCGGCAAGCAGCGCGTTGCGCGCCGACTCCGAGCGGCTTGCGCCTCCCGCGACGCAGCGCAGCGGCGTCCGCTGCGCAACGCTTGCCAGGCGCTCCTCGACCTCACCCCCCAGCGCCGCGGAGGGCAGCGCCACGACGATCTCGGCGATCGACGGCGCTGCGGCGAGCGCCAACAGCGACCACTCGATCAGCGCCCTGCCGCCAAGCTGCACGAGCGCCTTGGGACAGCCGGCCCCAAGGCGCTCTCCGGAGCCCGCGCCCAGCAGCAGCGCGACAGCATCCGCCGGGTCTCCCATCCCTCGTACCTGCGAGCGCGCGCTACTTGCCCGCCGCGACCTTCTTGCGCGCCTGGCCGCCCGCGAGCAGCTCGTCGAGGTAGACCTCGACCTGCTCCTCGTCCTTGTCGAGCGCATACATCAGCTCGGAGGCGAGGATCTTCTTCGCCCGCGTGTACATCTGCTTCTCGCCCGTCGAGAGTCCCTTCTCGTGGTCGCGCAGCGCCAGGTTGCGCACGACCTCTGCGAGCTCGTAGATGTCTCCCGTCTTGATCTTCTCGCGGTTGTGCTTGAAGCGACGGTTCCAGTTCTTTGGCATGTCCGAGACATCGCCCTGGAGGACCTCAAGCACCTTCTGGACGGTTTCCTCGTCGATCACGCGCCGCAGGCCCGCCAGCCCGGCGTTCTCGGTCGGGACCTTCACCGTCATGTCGTTGTGCAGGATCTTGATCGTCAGGTACTCGCGCTTTTCGCCCAGCACCTCGATCACTTCCTTGCCCTCGACCTTGCCCGCTCCGTGGTGCGGGTAGACCACGTTGTCGCCAAGCTCAAAATCGATCAGCTCGGCGCTCACGCCAACCTCATCCCCTTCCTCCATCAGCGTCGCTTCATCTAGGTTTGAGATTGTTGTCTCCTTTGCTCTTGTCCGCTCACCGCGGCACCGGTTTACACAAGCCACCGCTCCCAGCAGCATCCCCGCCCGACACCCAGAGGGTCCGCACGCTGCTCATGGCTGCAGATAGCGGTCGATGAGGTTGACCTCCTGCAGCCGGCGCAGCCCCTCGCGAATCTCCTTGGCGCGCACCTCGCCGACACCCTCCACCGCCTCCAGCTCCGCGTCCGTCGCCGCCAGCAGGTCATCGAGCGCGCCGATCTCGGCGATGATGCGGTTGACGACAAGCTTTGGCAGCTTCGGGATGCGCCCGAGCACGCGGTAGCCGCGCGGGCTGACCGGGTAGTCGAGCGTGGAGAGCTTGCGATCGAAGCCCAAGAGCTCCGCGAGGCGACCGAAGTCGAGCAGGTCCTGGTGCCCAAGGCGGCCGAGCTCGTCGAGCGCGCCCGAGAGCGCCTCGTCGCTCTCCTCGACCAGGTAGTCGCGCACCAGCGCAGCCTTCTCAGCGGCGCTGCCGACCATCGTCTCCTCCAGCTGCATCTCGATCAGACGCCCCTCCGTGCCGAGCTCGACGATGTGGCGCTCGATCTCCACCGCCATCCGCGTCACAAGCTCGGCGCGCTGCAGGACGCTCAGCACGTCGTGCAGCGTCGCGCCGCCTTCGAACTCCAGCGCGGTCAGTCTCGTGGAGACCTGGTCCAGGCGCGAGCGGTACTTCTCGAGCGTCGCCAGCGCCTGGTTTGCCTTGGCCAGCACGACCGTTATGTCCTCCAGCACGTAGCGGTTGTCCTGGACGTAGAGGGTGATCACCTCCCTTCGCTGGGAGATCGCGACCACGAGCGCTCCCGTCTGCTTGGCCACGCGCTCGGCGGTGCGGTGGCGGGTGCCCGTTTCCATCGAGAGGATCGTCGGGTCGGGCATCAGCTGGACGTTTGCCATCGCGATCTTGGTGGCGTTCTGGTTGAGGATGATCGCCCCGTCCATCTTCGCCACCTGGAAGAGCAGGCCGGGGGTGTAGTCGATGTCGAGCTTGACGCCGCCCGAATAGAGGAAGGAGAGCTCCTCGGGGTCGCCGATCACGATCAGCGCGCCCGTGCGGGCGTTGAGGATGTTCTCGAGGCCCTCGCGCAGCGCGGTGCCGGGCGCGACCATCTCAAGGGCCCTCACCAGACCCGGTTCGGTGCGGATCGCGCTGTCGTTCTCTTCACCGGGTCGTGCAGGCACGACCTCAGATTCTACGCCATCCGCAGGCGCCAGGGCGCCGCGGTGGCGCTAATGGCCCTCCTCGGGCTGCTCGGAACGCGGGCGGGCGGCGCGCTTGCTCTGCGCGCAGGGCTCGGTCACCTCGGGCAGCCCCTCAGGAGCCACTGCGCGGGCGCAACCTGATTGCAAAAGCTCTTGTGCTCCAGAGTACAGACGAATATAGAATGCTTTATGCAGGGACGCTGCAAATCCAAGCCTTCGAAGCCGGATCGATCCACATCTGCTCCGACAGCGCTGGTTGCATTCCACGCAGAGAACGTCCGCTCATTCCGCGACTCCTTCGAGCTCTCGCTGGCGGCAACCGCGCTCGCCGAGCGTGAGTTCGTGCGCGAGATCCCAGCCGCGGGCCGCTCCGCGCCAACACGAGTGCTGCCCGCCGCTGCGCTATACGGCCCGAACGCCTCGGACAGGTCAAACGTGCTCGACGCTCTTGCCGACGCGCGGCTGCTCCTCGCGCGCTCATTCCAGGCCGTCGCCGCCGGCGAGCCTCCGGCGCGCAGCCCCTTGCGGCTCGACGATGACTCCTGCGGGCGTCCCAGCCGCTTCGAGCCGGAGCTTGTGGTTGCGGGAGCGAGGTGGCGCAGATCCTGCAGGCGCCGGCCGTGCGCCAGCCGCAGCTGCTCGCCCCGGGGCCGCTCGGCAGGGGCGGCGCTGCACCTGGCCTGCTGCCGCTGTGTCAGGCATCAGCACATCAACGCGGCTATGATGTGATGCGTGCGGACGACCCTGACGATCGACGAGGACCTGAGGGTGGCGATCGAGCGCCGCCGCCGGGCGCTTGGACACACCTTCAAGCAGGAGGTCAACGACCTCCTGCGCGCCGGGCTGCTCCATCTGGAGGGTGAGCACGATGAGGACCGGCAAGTACGCATCGAGCCGCTTGCGGTCGGCCGGCCGCTGCTGCGCAGCTTCGACGACATCGCCGCGGTGATTGCCCTGAGCGAGGGTGAGGGCCACCGCTGATCCTCGTTGACGCAAACCTGCTGATCTACGCCTCTGTCGCCCAGCTGCCCGAGCACCGCGCGGCGCGCGCGTGGCTGCAGGAGCGGCTGAACGGCAGCGCGCGCGTGGGTCTGCCCTGGCAGTCGCTGATCGCCTATCTGCGCATTGTGACAAATCCCCGCATCTTTGACCCCCCGGCGCGCACGAGCGATGCCTGGCGGGAGATCTCAAGCTGGCTTGCCGTCAGAGCAGCCTGGATCCCCATACCGACAGAGCGCCACCACGCCGTGCTCGGCGCGCTGCTGCACGACGGAGTAAATGCAGATCTGCTGCCCGATGCCCACCTTGCCGCGCTGGCGATCGAGCACGGGCTCACCCTCTGCAGCACCGACGGGGACTTCGCACGCTTCGCCGAGCTGCGCTGGGAAAACCCGCTCGCTTAGGCGCCGCGGCAGCCCAGCGCTACCTAGTCCCCGCCCTCGGGCTGCTCGGTGCGCGGCCTGGCGCTGCGCTTGGCCGGCCGCTCGCCCTCCGCGGGCTCCTCGGCAACCTCCGGCAGCCCCGGCGCGGGCGCGCCGTCCGCCGAGGGCTGCGCGCCTGGGCCGTCAACGGTCGCCTCCGCGCCGGCCTCGCCCTGATCGGCGGCGGCGCCGACGCCGACCGGCGTCTTCTTCGGCTGCTTGGGCTTGACGAGCGTCAGGCGCATGTGGTCGTCGGTGCCCTCCTCGGGGGGCTCCACCACCACCGTCGCGCCCGGCGTGATCTCTTCGCGCAGCACGAAGTCCGCCAGCGGGTCCTCGACGTAGCGCTGGATCGCGCGACGCAGCGGCCGCGCCCCCATCGCCGGGTCCCAGCCCTTCTCGACCAGCATTTCCTTGGTCGGGTCGGTCAGCTCCAGCTGCAGCTCGCGCTCGGCCATCGACTCGCGGATGCGCAGCAGCAGCAGCTCGACGATTTCCTTGATCTCCTCCTTCTGCAGCTTGTGGAAGACGATCACGTCATCGATGCGGTTCAGGAACTCCGGGCGGAAGACCTTCTTCAGCTCGCCCATGATCCGCTCCTTCATGTCGTCATAGGTCAAGCCGGTCTCGTCGTCGGTCACAGCGAAGCCCAGCGGGGTGTTGCGCGCGATCTCAGCTGCGCCGATGTTCGAGGTCATGATCACGATCGCGTGGCGGAAGTCCACCGTGCGCCCCTGGGCGTCCGTCAGGCGCCCGTCCTCCAAGATCTGCAGGAGGATGTTGAAGACGTCCGGGTGGGCCTTCTCGATCTCGTCCAAGAGCAGCACGCAGTAGGGCTTGCGCCGCACAGCCTCCGTCAGCTGGCCGCCCTCGTCGTAGCCGACATAGCCCGGCGGCGAGCCCACCAGCCGCGAGACCGCGTGCTTCTCCATGTACTCGGACATGTCGATGCGGACCATCGCGTCCTCGTCGCCGAAGAGGAACTCCGCGAGCGTGCGCGCCAGCTCCGTCTTGCCCACGCCCGAGGGGCCGAGGAAGATGAAGGAGCCGGTCGGGCGCTTGGGGTCCTTCAGGCCCGCGCGCGAGCGGCGGATCGCCTTCGAGACGACCTCGATCGCGGGGTGCTGGCCGATCACGCGCTTGTGGAGCTCGTCCTCCATGCGCATCAGCTTCTGCGTCTCGGCCTCGGTCAGCTTGAAGACCGGGATGCCGGTCCACATCGAGACGATGTCGGCGATGTCCTCCTCGCCGATCACCGGGCGCTCCTTGGAGACGCCCGCGTGCCATTCTTCTTCGGCCTGACGCTTCTTGTTCGTCAGCTTGCGCTCCTTGTCGCGCAGCGCCGCGGCGCGCTCGAACTCCTGCGCCTCGATCGCCGACTCCTTCTGGCGGCGCGTGGTCTCGATCTCCTCCTCCAGCTCCATGTTCGGCGGCGGCATCGACATCGACTTGATGCGCTTGCGCGAGGCAGCCTCGTCGATCAGGTCGATCGCCTTGTCGGGCAGGAAGCGGTCGGAGATGTAGCGGTCGGCAAGCTCCGCAGCAGCCTCGAGCGCCTCGTCGGAGATCTCGACCTTGTGGTGGGCTTCGTAGCGATCGCGCAGCCCCTTCAGGATCTCCACCGACTGCTCCGTCGAGGGCTCCTCGACGCGGATCTGCTGGAAGCGCCGCTCCAGCGCGGAGTCGCGCTCCAGGTACTTGCGGTACTCATCGAGCGTCGTTGCGCCGATCGTCTGCAGTTCGCCGCGCGCCAGCGCGGGCTTCAGGATCGAGGCGGCGTCGATCGCGCCCTCCGCCGCGCCCGCGCCGACGAGGTTGTGCAGCTCGTCGATGAAGAGGATGATGTCGCCGCGCTGGGTGATCTCCTTCATCACCTTCTTCAGGCGCTCCTCGAACTCGCCGCGGTACTTCGAGCCGGCGACCAGCGCCGCCAGGTCGAGTGTGTAGATCTGCTTCTGCTTGAGCAGCTCGGGCACTTCGCCGCTTGTGATCCGCTGCGCAAGACCCTCGACGACCGCGGTCTTGCCCACGCCCGGCTCGCCCACCAGCACCGGGTTGTTCTTCGTGCGCCGCGAGAGGATCTGCATGATGCGCTCGATCTCCGTCTCGCGCCCGACCACCGGGTCGAGCTTGCCCTCCGAGGCGAGCTTGGTGAGGTTGCGCCCGAACTGATCGAGCAGACGCGAGGACTTCTTGCCCTCGCCGCCGCCCGAGCCGGCGCCCGCGCCCGCCGCCTGGCGACGGCCGGAGGGGCCCGAGAGCATGCGGATGACCTCGTTGCGGATCTTCTCCGAGTCGGCGTCGAAGTCCACCAGGATGCGCGCGGCGACGCCCTCGTTCTCGCGCACCAGCCCGAGCAGGATGTGCTCGGTGCCGATGTAGTTGTGGCCGAGCGAGAGCGCCTCGCGCAGCGCCAGCTCCAGCACCTTCTTCGCGCGCGGGGTGAAGGGGATCTGGCCGGAGGTCACCTCCTCGCCGGAGCCGACGATCCGCACCACCTGGGCGCGGACGCGCTCGACCGTGATGTCCAGGCTCTCGAGCACGCGCGCGGCCAGGCCCTCCTCCTCGCGCAGCAGCCCCAGCAGGATGTGCTCGGTGCCGATGTAGTTGTGCTTGAGGGTCCTGGCCTCTTCCTGGGCGAGGACGACCACCTGGCGGGCCCGCTCTGTAAATCGCTCAAACATCTCTAGTGCTTCCTTCCTGCCTGTCCGCTTCGACGCCTGGAGCCGCTCTCCTGGCGCCGCATGCAGCCGGGCTGATGCGGTACTTGGTCTATGTCCTCTGGTGCCTCAGGCTATAAGCTGGTTCGGCTGATAGGTTCTCTTCCGGTTATCGGTCGATCCGGGATCATCAATCACCCGGTCATCCCAACTTCTTGGCAATAGCCTCGAAGTGGGTTCCCAGGCTTCATCGGCAACCTCTCAACGCAAGTTTACCAGGAGCCCCTGCGCGCTCTGCAGCTGCCGGCACCCCCGCTCACGCGCGCGGGCGCAGCGCCGGGAAGAGGATCACCTCACGGATCGTGCGCGCTCCGGTCAGCGCCATCACGAGGCGGTCGATGCCGAGGCCCACGCCCGCGGTCGGCGGCATCCCCTGCTCAAGCGCAGCGATGTACTCCGCGTCGAAGGGCACCGTGGACTCCTCCTCTTGCGCGCCGCCCATGCCTCCCCGCTGCTCCCGCGAGCGCTCGCGGGCGGCCGCAAGCGCTTCAAAGCGCTCGCGCTGAAGATCGGCGTCCTGGAGCTCGGAGAAGGCGTTTGCGATCTCGATCCCGTCCACGAAGGCCTCCCAGCGCTCCGCCAGGCGCGGATCGTCGCGGTGCACGCGCGCAAACGGGGAGATCTCGATCGGGTAGTCGAAGATCAGCGTCGGCTCGATCAGCTTCGGCTCCACGTGGGAAGAGAGCAGCGCGTCGAGCAGCGCGCCGTAGCTCTGCTCGTGGCTGCCCACCGCCAGGCCGCGGCGCTCGATCTCCGCGCGCAGCGCGGCCACGTCGGTGAAGCGCGTGGTCTCGATGCCGGTGTGCTCGGCGATCGCCTGCTCGAAGGTCAGCCGCCGCCAGGGGCCCGCGAAGCGCTCAGCGGCGCCGCCGCCGACAGCAGCTGCCGCCGCGCGCACGACCGCTTCCAGGCGCGCCGCCCCATCGCGGTAGTCGGCGTAGGCCTCATACCACTCGACCATCGTGAACTCCGGGTTGTGCTTGTGCGAGACGCCCTCGTTGCGGAAGTCCTTGCCCAGCTCATAGACGCGCTCCAGCCCGCCCACGATCAGGCGCTTGAGGTAGAGCTCCGTCGCGATGCGCAGGTAGAGGTCGCGGCCAAGCTCGTTGTGGTGGGTCACGAACGGGCGCGCCAGCGCGCCGCCGTAGAGGGGCTGCAGCACGGGCGTCTCGACCTCGATGAAGCGCTCGCCATCGAGATAGGCGCGCACCGCGGCGATGATCCGCGCCCGTGCCGCAAAGCGCGCGCGCACCTCCGCGCTTGCCATCAGGTCAAGCTCACGCCGGCGGTGGCGCAGCTCCACGTCCGTGATCCCAGCATGCTTGTCCGGCGGCGGGCGCAGCGCCTTGGCAAGCACCTTGAAGTCCGTGAGCGCCAGCGAGAGCTCGCCCCGACGGCTGCGGACCACGTAGCCCTCCGCGCCCACCAGGTCGCCCAGATCGAGCGCCAGGAGGCTTGCAAAGCGCTCCGGGCCGAGCACGTCGCGGCGGGCGTAGAGCTGGATCGTCCCGCTGCGCTCGAGCAGGTCGAGGAAGGCGATCCGCCCCTGCTCGCGGCGGGCGTGCAGCCTCCCGGCCACCAGCGCGTGCTCGCCGGACTCCTCCCCGGGGGCCAGCGAGGCGAAGCGCTCTGCGAGCTGCGCAACCGCGGTCGTGCCCGGGTAGGAGTAGGGGAAGTGGCCCTCCTCGCGCAGGCGCTCCACCTTCGCGCGCCGCTCGGCGATCAGCTCCTCGATCCGCCGCCCGTGCTCGGGGGCCGCCATCCCCAGGCCTCTACTTGTAGGCGGTGTCGATCTTGGTGATCTTCAGCTTGCGCGCCGGCCCGCGCGGCACCTGCACCGCGACCACCTCGTTGCGGCGACGCCCGAGCAGGGCGCGGCCGACGGGCGACTCGTTGGAGAGCTTGCTCTCCTCCGGCTTTGCCTCCGCGGAGCCCACGATCGTGTACTTCGCCGACTTTCCGGTCTTTTCGTCCTTGACGTGGACGATCGAGCCGACCTGGACGACGTCGGTCGAGATCTCCTCGACATCGATCACCGTCGCCATCCGCAGCTTCTCTTCCAGCTGCGCGATGCGCGTCTCGAGCATCGCCTGTTCGTTCTTGGCGTCGTTGTACTCCGAGTTCTCGGAGATGTCGCCGAATTCGCGCGCCTCCTTGATGCGCGCGGCCACCTCGCGTCGCCGCTCGGTCTGCAGCAGCTCGAGCTCCTCCTTGAGCTTCTCAAGTCCGTCGGGGGTGAGGATCAGGTCCTTTGGCATATCGCTACCTCGTTGGTCACGTTGCGCAACAAGCGCCCGCTCGCAGGTGCGCCTAGATGCACGACGCCCCGCTCTTGACGGGGCGATCGGGCGCGCGCTGCGCCGGGCGAGCGCAGGAGTATAGCGCCCGTCCGCTATGGATCCGCGCGCATGTGCGCGCCCTGCGCAAGCAGCGCCCACGCCTGCTCCAGCGTGGCCGCCCGCTGCAGGCGCGCAAGCAGTGCGCGCGCCTGCGCCTTGGCGAGCCCCAGGCGCGCCACATACCAGGGATAGTGCTTGCGCAGGTAGCGACACGCGCGCTCTGCGCCGAGGTGCTCCTGCGCGCGCGCGATCACCCAGGAGAGCTCCTCGAGCACCGCCTCGGCGCTCGGCGGCCCCTGCTCTTTGCCCGCCAGCTGCGCAAACAGCCACGGGTTGCCGAGGCTCCCGCGCGCGAGCATCACCGCGGCAACCCCCGTCTGCGCAAAGACGGCGCGGATCTGCTCGGCGCTGCGCATGCCGCCGCTCAGGATCACCGGCACGTCGAGCTGCGCCGCAAGCTCCGCGGCCAGCGCGTAGTCGGGAGCGCCCGCATGGCGCGCGCTCGCCGGCCGCGGGTGCAGCGCGACCGCCGCCGCGCCACCCTCGCGCACCAGCCGCAGCGCAAGCTCCACGCCGCCGCGCTCGCCCGCGCGCCGACCGCAGCGCAGCTTCACGGTCACCGGCAGGCAGCTGCCCTCACGCGCGGCCGCCACCAGCGCGATCGCCCGCTCGGGGTCCTCAAGCAGCGCCGCGCCCGCGCCGCTGCGACAGACCTTCGGCACCGGGCAGCCCATGTTCAGGTCGATCAGGTCGGCGCCCGCGCCCGCCGCCGCGCGGGCGGCGCTGCGCATGACCTGCGGATCGGCGCCGAAGAGCTGGATCGAGACCGGCCCGCCGCAGCGCTCGCGCTCCTCGATGCGCAGCAGCTCCGCCAGCGTGCGGCGGTTGCGATAGGCGATCGCGTGGCTTGAGACCATCTCCGAGACCGCGAGGCCGGCGCCGTAGCGCTTGGCCTGCCAGCGCACAAACCAGTTGCCGATGCCCGCCAGCGGCGCCAGCACCAGGCGATTGGGGATCCGCACCGAGCCGATCGAGAAGGGCTCCTGCAGCGAGGGCAGCGTGCTCTGAGCGGTTGCCTGCATCCTCACAGAGGCTAGCCGGCGCGCTCGCTCAGGGCTGCTCGCTGTTGCGCTCAAAGAGCAGCCGCAGCCCCTCCAAGATCAAGAGGTCGTCAACCTCTTCCAGGCTGCTAGCAAAGGGGGCGATCGCCTGCGCGAGGCCGCCCGTCGCGATGCTCCGCGCGCCGCTGCCAAGCTCTGCGCGCAGGCGCCCGATCACGGAGTCAACCGCGCCCGCGAAGCCGTAGATCATGCCCGAGCGGATCGCCTCGATCGTCGACTTGCCGATCAGCGCCCGCGGCGCGATCGTGATGTCAACCTTCGGCAGCGCCGCAGCGCGCTCGGTGAGCGCTTCCAGCGCGATCTCAAGGCCGGGCATGATGATCCCGCCCAGGTACTCGCCCTGCGCGGAGACCGGGTCGAAGGTGATCGCGGTGCCGAAGTCGACGACGATGCACGCGCCCTTGAAGCGCTCGTAGGCGGCCACCGCCCCAACCAGCCGATCGGGCCCGATCTCGCGCGGGTTGTCGTAGCGGATCGCCATCCCCGTCCTGATCCCCGGACCGACCACCAGCGGCTCGTGGCCGAGGTAGCGCTCCGCCATCTCCCGCCACTGGGGCGCAAGCGCAGGAACAGTCGCTGAGATCACCGAGCCGTCGAGATCGGCGAAGGAGAGCCCGCGCAGGGCAAGCAGCGAGGAGAGCGCCGAGCCGAGCTCATCGGCGGTTGACTCGCGGACGGTCGCAAGCCGCCAGTGCTCGATCAGCGCGCGCTCGCGAAAGGCCCCGAAATGGGTCTGGGTGTTGCCGACATCGACCGCCAAGAGCACGGCGTGATTATCGCGCCTGCGCGCCGATCACCGCGCTGGCGGGATAGGCGAAGCGCACCCCCTCCTCAACCGGCAGCAGCGCCAGCGCATCGGCAAGGCGCTCTCCGGCGGGCGTGGCAAGCTCAAAGTCGATCTCAAGCGCCGGGATCAGGTAGAAGCGGCGCTCAAGCAGCGCCGGATGGGGGATCTGCAGGCGCTCGTCGCGGTGGCGCTCTGAGCCCAGCAGCAGGATGTCGATGTCCACGGGGCGGGGAGCGTGGCGGGGAGCGTCCGGGTCGCGCCCGAGCGCAAGCTCGATCGCCTTGCAGCGGGCAAGCAGCTGCGCCGCGGGCAGCTGCGTGCGCGCAAGCACGCACATGTTCAGGAAGGAGCGCTGATCGGTGATCTCGCCGACCGGGTCGGTGTCGTAGAGCGCAGAGCAGCGCTCGATCACAAGATCCGCCGCGGCGAGGCGCTCAAGCGCCGCGCGCAGGTTTGCGCGCCGAGATCCGATGTTGCTGCCCAGCGAGAGCAGGGCGGCGCGCGAGCGCTCTGGGCGCCCGTCCTCAGGCGGGCTAGATCGACTCACGCCAGAGCTCGACCGAGACGCCGTCGACCGGCAGCGTGATCGGCGGCTCGGGCTTCATCGCCTTGACCCAAACGCCCTCGATCTCGTAGTCGTCGAGCAGGCGCTCGGCGATGCGCGCGCAGAGGCGCTCGAGCGTGCGGTAGGAGCGCTGCTGGGCGATCAGCGCCACCAGCTGGCAGACCTCCGCGTAGTCGACGGTGTCCTCGAGCTCATCGGTCGCGGTCGCAGCGCAGCGGCCGAGGTCCAAGCGCAGGTCGATCACCAGCCGCTGCCCGACCTCGCGCTCGGCCTCGCTGGTGCCGTGGCGGGTGTAGAGGGAGAGGCCGCTGATCTCGACCGTCACCGACTCGCTCTCCTCTTCATCCTCCTCGTCATCGAGCTCCTCGCCCTCGTACTCCTCCTCTTCCTCCTCGATGTCGAAGCGCTCCGAGGGCTCCGCTCGCCCCGGCAGCTCATGGCGGCCGTGGCCGGGCGGTCCGGGCGGCGGCCGGTGCGGAGGCGGCGGCTCCTGCTCCTGGGCCTGCGGAGCCCGCGCCCCCTGCGCTGCGGGCGCAGACGCTGTGCGCTTGCTACTCATCGCCCGCCAACGTAGCAGCGGCAAGCGCCAGCGCGTCGCGCGCCGGCGCGATGTCGTGAACGCGGAAGATGCGCGCGCCGCGCTCGTAGGCAAGCACGTTGGCGGCGATCGTGCCCGCCAGGCGTCGATCGACGGCCAGCGGCTCCTCGCTCCCGCTCGCCGCCGCGCCGATCGCGCCGATGAAGGACTTGCGCGAAACGCCGATCAGCAGCGGGCGCCCGAGCGTCGCAAGCTCATCAAGGCGCGCCAGCAGCGCGAGGTTGTGGGCGACCGTCTTGCCGAAGCCGATCCCCGGGTCGAGCACGATCCGCCGCTCGGCGATCCCCGCTGCAAGCGCAAGCTCGAGGCGCTCGGCCAGAAAGCGCTTGACCTCCGCGACAACGTCGCCATAGCGGGGGTCGCGCTGCATCGTGCGCGGGCGCCCGCGCATGTGCATCAGGCAGCATTCCGCGCCGCTCTCCGCGACGCAGGCGGCCATCTGCGGATCGGCGCGCAGCGCGCTGACGTCGTTGACGAAGGTCGCGCCCGCGGCCAGCGCGCGGCGCGCAACGCCCGCCTTGCAGGTGTCGATCGACAGCTGTGCCGGCACCCCCGCCGCCACCAGCCCCTCGATCACGGGCAGCACGCGCGCGCACTCCTCAGACTCGCTCACCGGCTGCGCGCCCGGCCGCGTCGATTCGCCGCCCACGTCGATGATCGCAGCGCCCTCCTGCGCGAGCTCAAGGCCGTGAGCGATCGCCGCCGCCGGGTCCAGATAGCGCCCGCCGTCGGAGAAGGAGTCGGGCGTCGCGTTGACGATGCCCATCAAGCGCGCGCCCGTCGCCTCCTCAAAGGCCTCGCTCGCGCTCTGCGCACGGCGCTCCGCCTCGCCGCCTCTGCCCGGAGTGACCCTCACCGCGGGGTGTTTAGCAGGCCTGTGCAACAGGGGCGGGGCACGATCGTGTCGCAGTCGGTCACGATCGGTAGGAATGTGACCGGGATCCCGCCGGTGTAACTCGCGCCCGGCCGGCCGGCTTTTGCGAGCGTCAGAGAAGGTCGGCTAGACGTTTTGGACGTGCGCATAGTTCACCGGCGTCTCAACCATTTCGAATACCCTGCGGCTGATCGTATGGTGATGCACACCATCTACCTTGCCAAGGCGCCGAGAGAAGCTGCGACTGGACCAACTTGCCGTCTCGATCCGATTCGCTCCCCTCAGTCGCGCGATCATCTCGACAGCCGGTCGAAGATCCGAATCGTGGGTGAAGAGCACCGCCACATCTATGACGTTCGTTAGAAGCGCCTCAACGACTCCAAGCGCCAGCGCGACGTCGATGCCCTTCTCGACCGGCCTCCCTGGTTGTGCACTCCCCCGAAGGTAGCGTAGAGGACGCTGGCGAGGCACGATCGTGTCGCCAGCTTCACGGCGCCACGCTGCGGCCTGCCGACGATTCGCACCGAAGCCCACCGGATCCCACCTGGAGCTTGGCAGGCCGCGGTGAATCTCAACGCGCAGCAGCCTGGCATCCTTGCCGCGCCCATTGCCCGCAGCCAGAATGCGAGCAAGCTTCAATGGAGCGAAGTTTCCCCGCTCGTTGGGAGATGAAGTGAGGTCGAAGGCTTCGCGCGCCGTCGTCTTGTAGACGTTCTGCCAGTCAATGAAGACGGCAATCCTGGGCAGCCCGACAGACACGCCTAATTAAGGTTCCCCGCCAGAGCGGTCTGGCGACCGGTCGGCGGGGAGCAATATATAGATTATAGCCGAGGACCGGGTTTCACGCTTGCAGCCGGGGCGCTCCGCCCACAATGACCTCGCGCGGCGCTCCATACCCGCTCCTTGCGCCTCAGCAGCGCGGGAACCAAGCAGTCTCGGCATCGCCGCCAAGGATACGCAGCGCCCCCGTCGCAGCTTGAGCCGAGGAGCGCCCTCGGCTGCGGGCGCGGCTAGCTTTCAGCCGCCCCGCCCGCCAGGCCCGGACGCGGCAGGGTGCGCGGCAGGTCGCGCTCGCGCCTGCGCGGCGCGCGCTCCGGCGGCGCCGGCAGCGGCGCGCTGCCCGCGGGCTCCTCGCTGCCGAAGACCTCCTCCTCGCTGCGGCCCGCAAGCAGGGACTCGAACTCGTCGCGCTCGATCGTCTCGCGGCGCACCAGGATCTCGGAGATGCGGTCCAGATCGGCGCGGTGCTCGGAGAGGATGTCCAGCGCGCGCTTGTGTGCGGCTTCCACGATCGAGCGCACTTCATCGTCGATCTCGCGTGCGATCTCATCGGAGTAGTCAGGCTCCGTCGAGAACTCGCGCCCGAGGAAGGGCTGGCTGTGGTCATGGCCGAAGACCCGCGGCCCCAGGCGCTCGCTCATGCCGAAGCGCATCACCATCTGCTTTGCGGTCTGGGTGACCTTTTCAAGGTCGTTCGAGGCGCCCGAGGTGACTTCGCCGAAGACGATCTCCTCGGCCGCGCGCCCGCCTAGCGTCATCGCCATCGTGTCGTTGAGCTCCGAGCGGGTCGTCAGAAAGCGATCTTCGCTGGGCAGGGAGATCGTGTAGCCGAGCGCCTGCCCGCGCGAGATCACAGAGATCTTGTGCACCGGGTCGGCGTTCTCCAGGTAGTGGCCGACGATCGCGTGGCCCATCTCGTGGTAGGCGGTGATCAGGCGCTCCTTCTCGCTCATCACCCGCGTCTTGCGCTCCGGGCCGGCGATCACGCGCATGATCCCCTCCTCGAGCTCGATCTGGGTGATTTCGCGCCGCCCCGTGCGCGCCGCCAGCAGCGCCGCCTCGTTGATCAGGTTCGCCAGGTCCGCGCCGGTGAAGCCCGGCGTCTGGGCCGCGAGCGCGTCGATGTCGATGTCGCGCCCCAGCGGCTTGCCGCGCGTGTGCACTTCCAGGATCTTCACCCTCCCCTTGCGGTCCGGGCGATCGACCGCGATCTGGCGATCGAAGCGCCCCGGCCGCAGCAGCGCCGGGTCGAGGATGTCCGGGCGGTTGGTGGCGGCGATCATGATGATGTTGTCCTTCGCCTCAAAGCCGTCCATCTCCACGAGCAGCTGGTTCAAGGTCTGCTCGCGCTCGTCGTGGCCGCCGCCCAGGCCCGCGCCGCGATGGCGCCCGACCGCGTCGATCTCGTCCATGAAGATGATGCACGGCGAGCTCTGCTTGGCCTGCTCGAAGAGGTCGCGCACGCGCGAGGCGCCGACCCCCACGAACATCTCCACGAAGTCCGAGCCGGAGATCGAGAAGAAGGGCACGCCCGCCTCGCCCGCCACCGCGCGCGCAAGCAGCGTCTTGCCCGTCCCGGGCGGCCCGTAGAGGAGCACGCCCGTCGGAATCCGAGCGCCCAGCGCCTGGAACTTCTTCGGGTTCTCGAGGAATTCCTTGATCTCCTGCAGCTCCTCCACCGCCTCATCGACCCCCGCAACGTCACGGAAGGTGATCTTCGGCGAGTCCGCCGAGAGGCGCTTGGCGCGCGACTTGCCGAATGACATCACCTTCGCGCCGCCCCCCTGGACCTGGTTCATCAGGAAGATCCAGAAGACCAGGAAGAGCACGAAGGGGATGATGTACTCAAGCAGCGAGAGCAGCACGTTGCTCTTGTCCGTTTCGACGTTGAAGCTGACGTGGTCCTTGCGCAGTTCCTTCAGCAGTTCCGGCACCGTGTAGTCGACGTAGCCGACTTCGTAGGATTCGTGGTTGGTCAGCGTCACCGCGAGCACGTTGCCCTTCGGCTTGAAGACGACCTGCGCGACCCGCCCCTGGGGCAGTTCTTCGGTGATCAGCGTCTGGTAGGTGTGCCGGGGCGCCGGCGCGCTCGGCGCCAGCAGGCGCGTGAAGAAGAACGCGACGATCACAACGATCAGGATCGGTAGCGCGGCGTTCTTCAAAAAGCGACTCATTGGCAACCTCAAGACCCACCTGCTGCGTGCCCTCGGGCGGCCCTGGCCGGGCACGCCCTGCGCGGCTCTTCACAGGTCATCGGCGACTTTGCACTGTGTAGCAGGCTACCACGGCGGCGCTCGCACGCCGGAGCGCGCCACGACCTGCGCGATCGGCGCCGGATCGCCTCAATCCTCTGCAATTGCAGCGATGTAGGGGAGGTTGCGGTAGCGCTCGGAGTGGTCCAGGCCGTAGCCGACCGCAAAGGTGTCAGGGATCTCGAAGCCGACGTAGCGGATCGAGAGCTCCGAGCGCCTGCACGCGGGCTTGGCGAGCAGCGCGCAGACGCCGAGCGACGCGGGCTCGCGCGAGCCGAGGTTGCGCAGCAGGTACTTCAGCGTCAACCCGGAGTTCACGATGTCCTCGACGATCAGCACGTCGCGCCCGGAGATCGGCGTGTCGAGGTCCTTCAGGATCCGCACCACCCCGGAGGAGTCCGTCGCCGAGCCGTAGGAGGCCACGGCCATGAAGTCGACCTCCACCGGCATCTCGATCGCGCGCATCAGGTCGGCCAGGAAGAGCACGGCGCCCTTCAGCACGCCGACCAAGAGCAGCGAGGAGGAGCCGGCATAGTCGCGCGCGATCTCCTGCCCCAGCTCGCGCACCCGCGCGCGCAGCTGGGGAGCATCGACGAGCGTGCGCCCGACCTCAGCCGCTCCGATCTGGCCATCTCGCTGCATCTACACGCTCCCCTGCTCGGCGTCGCTGCCACCCACCACGAGCCCGCAGTCTACCCTGCCGCCCCTGCGGCGTCTGAGCGCCACCATGCGCAGCGTGCCCTCCTCGATCACAGCGCCCGCGCCGCCGCCGAGGTGCAGCTGCCGGCGCCTGGGAGCGCCCGAGCGGCGGCGCTCGCCCAGTGCGATCAGCTCATCGAGGCGCTCGCCCGCCTGCGGCACGAAGCCCCCCGTGACGCGCTCGGCAAGCTCGATCAGCACCAGCCGCGCAAGCGGGCGCGGCAGGGCGCGCAGGCGCTCGATCGCGATCGTCTCGCCGCCGCCAAGCTCCTGCTCGACGAGCTGCTCGAGGACCTCGGACTCGGCGCGCAGCAGCGCCGCGCTGCGCAGGAGGTTGCGCTCGGCGGCCGGATGCAGCGAGCGGAAGGCCGGCAGCAGCGCCTGGCGTGCACGGCTGCGCGCAAAGCGATCGGCCGCGTTGCTTGGGTCCTCCCGCCAGCGCAGCCCCCGCGCGCGGCAGTAGGCGGTCGTCTGCTCCCTGGTCAAGGAGAGCAGGGGGCGCACGAGCGTGCCCTCGCGCGCGGGCATTCCCAGCAGCGCCCGGCGTCCGGGCGAGGCGGCAAGGCGATAGAGGATCGTCTCGACCTGGTCGCTTGCGGTGTGCGCGGTCACGATCAGGGCTCCCTCGCCCAGCGCCTCGGCGAGCGCCGCCGCCTCGCGGTAGCGGCACTCGCGCGCCCAGGCCTGCAGGTTGCCGCGCGCCGGCGCCTGCGGCGCGCAGGCGACGGTGATCGGCACCGCGCGCTGCGCGCAGAGCTCCACGCAGAGGCGCTCGTCCTCCTCGCATTCGGACCCGCGCAGGCCGTAGTTGACGTGCAGCGCGTGCATGCGCGCGGCGCAGCCGGAGCGCGCGAGCGCATCGAGCAGGCACACCGAGTCGCGCCCGCCGGAGATCATCACCACCAGCGGCGGCGCGCCGGCGCGCAGGCCGGCGCGCGCAAGCGCCTCCGATACCTCGCCGAGCACCTCCGCCATCAGCCCTCCGGCATGCTCGCGCGGAAGAGCTCGGTCGGCTGCGCAAAGCCCTTCAGCCCGACCGGGCCAAGCGGGTGGAAGCGGATGCCCGTCGAGCCGCGTGCGGCATCGACGACCGCGCCTGTCACCAGCACCTCGCCCGGACCGGCGCGCGCCACCACGCGCGCCACCTGATTGACGTCGCGGCCGAAGTAGTCGCCGTCGCGGTAGAGCACCTCGCCGCAGTGCACGCCGATTCGCGGCGGCGGCACCCCCGCCGGGATCTGCTCCAGGAAGTCCACCGCCCACCCGCACAGCGCAACCGGGTCGGCGGCGACGATCATCACCCCGTCGCCGAGGTGCTTGATGATGCGCGCGCCCACCGGCAGCGTGCGCTGCACAGCCTCCACGAAGCGCTCCACCGCGCGCACCGCCGCCTGCTCGCCGCGCTCCTCGGTCAGGCGGGTGTAGCCGGCCAGGTCGGCAAAGGCAAGCGCCACCCGCATCCGCCCAAGCTCCGGCCCCTCGCGACGCACCTCCCCCTCCATGTGCCCGATCAGGTCCTCTTCGATGAAGTGGCGCAGGTAGAGCCCGTGCAGGTAGTCCATGATCGGCGCCGCCAGCGGCAGCGTCGCGGCGGCCATCCCCTCCATCTGCTCGGCGATCTGCAGCGCCGGGACGCCCTCGCGCATCAGCGGTTCATGGACATGGATGTGGACCAGGCGCACCTCCGCATCCGCGATCTGGGCGAAGGCCTGACCGTAGACGCGCGCCAGCTGCAGGATCGCCTCCAGCGGCATCCCCGCTCCCAGCAGCGCAGAGTAGTAGCGGAGCATCTCCACATCCCCCGCCGTCAGCTCGCCGGCGCGCAGCCCGCCGACGCCGAGCGCAGTCGTGATGCGCTCGATCGTCTCCTCCTCAAGCCCCGTCGCCGCTGCCGCCGCCCGCACGTCGTAGCTGGGCGTTCCCGAGGGCAGCAGCTCCTCGATGAAGGCCGGCGCAAACTGACCGGACTCCGCGGCGCGTCTGATCTCGGCGAGCGAGTGGCCGCGCTCGCGCATGCGCGCGACCATCCGCACGTGCGCCGCCGCCGCCGGCGTCCAGACACCGTCCGCGAGCGGGATCAGCCCCGCGCGCCGCCAGCGCCTGACGGTGGCCGGCGAGACGCCCGCCCCCGCGGCAACCTCGCTGAGGGTCAGCGAAGCCACGGCGCTGCGCCCCCGCTAGGGGTTGCCCGAGCGCGAAGAGCGCGCCCCACCGCGCAGCCCCTCAAGCTCGCTGCGCAGCGCCCGCAGCGGCCCCTCGCAGGAGGCGAGGTGATCGTCGATCGCACCCAGGCGCTCCTCGATCGCACCCAGGCGCTCTTCAAGCGAGATCAGCCGACGCTCAAGCCCGCTTGCCTGCACGAAGGAGTGGCCGATCCGCGAGACGCCGTCCTCGACCCCCTCCAGGCGCTGCGAGACCGCGCGCACACGCCGCGTGAGCCGTTCGATGTCGGCGGCAGAGGGCAGGTTGAGGGCGCCCATCCACAGCTCCTGCGCCTGCGCCGCTCGCTCGCGCGCCCCGAGCGCCCGCCCGATCGCCCCCGACACCAGCGGGTTCTCAAAGAGCTCTGAGAGCGCCCGCCCGAGCTTGTCGTGGTGGCGCTCAGCCTGGCCCTCAGCGGACGCATCCGCGCCCTCCTGCGCATAGAGGTCGTCGAAAGCGGAGGATTGCGCGCTTGCAGCCTCAGGCTGCTGGGGCTGCGCCTCGCCCGCGCCCTTGGCGGCGCCCGCAGCGCGCTTGCGCGGGGCGCTGCGGGCGCCCGCGCTGCTCCTGCGCGGCGCTCGCTCCTGCTTGGCTGCTGTGGCTCGCTTGTTGGTCGGCACGCTGTCTTGAAGGTCAAGGATCGCTCGGCGCCCCCGCGCCGACCCAAAGAGCATAGCCTTGCAGCGATGGCAAGGATGCTGTTCAACTGCCTGCAGCTCGAGCTGCGCGGAGCCCCGCCGATGGCCCCCGGCCGCTACGTCCTGCGCGGCGCTGAAGGCGGCGAGATCGAGCACGTGCTGATCGTCCAGGAGCACGCCGAGGCACGCACGCGGCTGACGTTGATCGACGCGCCCCCGCTCTCTGAGGAGGCGCAGGGGCAGGCGCGCCTGGAGGCACTCGATCACGCAGCGGAGCTCGCCCACCTGCAGCAGCTGCTTGCGCGCGTGCACGCGGCAGCGCGCATCGCAAGCTCCGACCCCCACCTCCACGCGCCGCCCGAATGGGCGCGCATCGAGGCGGCTCGCGCCGGCTACGGCTCAGGCGAAGAGCTCGCGCACGGCCGCCTCGCCAGGGCGCATGAGATCCGCCTCTCCGATCCCGCTGCGCACGCGCAGCGGGCGCCCTTTGCGCGCGTCGCCCGGCGGCGGCACGTGCCCGAGCCCCAGGAGCGCTTTGCGGCGATCCTCTCCGGTCGCACCCGGGCGCTGCTCTGCGAGGAGCTTGCGCTGCGCGCGCGGGCGGACCTCGACTGCGGGCGCTTTGCGCTTGGCGCGATCCTGCTCGAGCGTGCCCTCGCCGCTGCGCTCGCCGAGCTCTCCCCTGCCGCAGAGCGCCTGCAGCAAGCGCCTGCTCGCCGGCTGCCGACCGCATCCCCGCTCGGCGGCCGCCCGCGCCTGCAGCGCTCTGGCCTGCGCGAGCGCATCAGCGAGCTTGAGGAGCTGCGCGGCGCCCTCGCCCCCGTCGCCTCCGCGGCGCTCAGCGGCACCGAGAGCGCCGGCGCAGCGTCCGCGCAGGCTGAGTCTGAGCTGCTCCGCCATGCCCTGGAGCGACTTGAGGCGGCGCTGCGCGCGCGGGCGCTTAGCGCTGCCTCCGGCCGCAGCCCGCTGTAGCCGCCGATACCCTTGAGCTTGCGATGGACCCGAGCATCAGCGCAGTTGGATCCTGGAGCGGCGGGCGCTTCATGCGCTTCGGCGAGGCGATCTCCGAGCAGCGCCTGAGCGCGCTGCTTGTGCCCGACGATCAGATCGCGACCGTGATCAGCGCCGACGTCTACGGCGAGGGGGCGGCGGATGCGCTGCTTGGACGCGCGCTCGCAGGCTGCGAGCGCGAGCGCTACTGCCTGGTGGGCGCGATCGGGCATGACTTCTACAGCGCGCCGCGCGCGGGAGCGAAGGGCTACCCCCGCTTCAGCGACCCGCGCCTGCGCGGGCCCGAGCGCTACCGCGACTACCTCGAGCACGCTGCGCGCGCAAGCCTCGAGCGTCTCGGCCAAGAGCGCTTCGATCTGCTGCTGCTGCACAACCCCGACCGCCGCGGCTACCGCTCCGACGCAGTCTGGGAGGCGCTCGCGCAGCTGCGCGAGCTGGGCCTGACCGAGAAGCTCGGCGTCGCGCCCGGCCCGGCCAACGGCTTCACGCTCGATCTGATCGCCTGCCTCGAGCGCTTCTCAGAGCTGATCGACTGGGCGATGATCATCTTCTCGCCGCTCGAGCCCTGGCCGGGAGAGCTGGTGCTACCCGCCGCACGTGCCGCCGGCGTCAGGCTGATCACCCGTGTCGTCGACTACGGCGGGCTCTTCTTCGGCGACATCGATGCGCAGGCGCGCTTCTGCGAGCGCGACCACCGCGCCTTCCGCCCCGCCGGCTGGGTCGAGCAGGGGCTTCAGCGCATCGCGCAGATGGCCCCGATCGCGGAGGCCCACGGCCTCACCCCGCTGCAGCTTGCCTGCGCCTTCAACCTCGCTCAAGCTCCGATCGCGTGCGTCGCGCCGACGCTGATCCAGGAGCGCTCTGCGCAGGCGCGAGCGATCGAGTCAAAGCGCGCGGAGCTCGCCGCGCTCGCCTCGCTGCAGGCGGCGGGCGCGCTCGCGCTCTCAGCCGATGAGATCGCAGCGCTGCGCGCGATCGGCGACAACACCGGCTGCATGGCGCTGAAGGGGGCAAGCCCCGAGCACTCCGGCGAGGAGGCGCCAGACCGCTGGGAGCTCGATGAGGAGCTGCGCCAGGCTGCCGCCCGCTGGGCGATCGACCCCGAGCGGGCGCTCGTGCGCTCCGCGCTCGTCTGAGCCTAAGCCGGCACGGGCGGACGGGCGCCCCCGCACCGAGAGCGCGTGAGCAGCGCCGCCACCGCGCCCGCGGCAAGCGCGAAGTCCGCGGCCAGATACCACGCGCTGCGGTGGCCTTCAAGCAGCCGCTGCGCTCCCGCTCGGCCGCCGGCATCGGCGGCGGCGAGGATCGAGACCACAAGCGCGACGCCCAGCACGCTGCCCACCTGGCGCACCGAGGCGTTGATGCCGCTCGCGGTGGCAAGCTGGGGGAGCGGCGCGCTGACCAGCACCGCTCCCACCAGCACCGGCAGCGAGAGGCCCATGCCGATGCCCGTCAGCAGCGCGCCCGGCAGCCAGTGGGAGAGGAAGTCGGGCGTCCGCCCCGCACCCCAGGCAAAGAGCAGCGTGCCGGCCGCATAGATGATCGTCCCCGGGATCGCCACGCGCCGCACGCCAAAGCGCTCCGCGATGCTCCCCGCCGGGCGCGCGAAGAGGGCGGTCGTCAGCGCCGCCGGGCTGATCGCGAGTCCCGCCTGCAGCACCGACCAGCGCCAGAGCGTGGTCAGGAAGAGCACATTGTTGAGAATCGTCGCATACAGGGCGACAGACAACAGCAGCGTCGCGACATTGCCTGGCGCCGCTCCGCCCGCCCCCAGCAGCCGCGGCTCGATCACCGGCTCAGGGTGGCGCAGACAGCGCCGCGCGACAAGGCACAGCAGCAAGACCCCGGCGATCAGCGCGCCAAGCGTGCGCGCGTCAAGCCAGCCCCATTCTGAGCCCTTCACGACCCCCAGCGCGACGGCGCCAAGAGCGATCGTCAGCAGCGCGCCCCCAAGCAGGTCAGGCAGCGGCCCCGGCTCCTCTTCCTCCGCGAGCGCGCCCGCCGCAAGCAGCGCCGCGATCAGCGCAAGCGGCACGTTCACAAGAAACACCGCCCGCCATGACCACGCATCGACCAAGGCGCCGCCCAGCGAGGGGCCGATGCCGGCGCCAAGCGCGCTTGCCGCTCCCCACAGCGTCACCGCCGAGAGGCGCCGCCGGAGCGCAAAGCGCGGCAGCAGCAGCGCCAGCGAGGTGGGCACGATCACCGCCGCGCCAAGCGCCTGCACGAAGCGCATCGCGATCAGGAGCGCGGCTCCCTGCGCCGCCGCGCAGGCTCCCGAGGCCAGCGCGAACAGCAGCAGCCCCGCCATCAAGAAGCGCTTGCGCCCAAGCCGATCGGCGGTCCTGCCCGCGGGCACAAGCAGCGCCGCGATCACGATGTTGTAGCCGTTCACCACCCAGGAGAGGGTGCTCAGGCCAGCGCTTGACGCAAAGGCGCGCTCGATCTGGGGGAAGGCGATGTTGACGATGGTCGTGTCCAGGAAGGCGATGAAGGCGGCAAGGCAGCAGAGCGCGATCGCAAGCCCACGCGCACCAGCGCCGAGGTCCAACGCCGCGCGGGCGCGCCCGACCGCAAGCGTCTGCGGGGAGGCCGTCGGCTCCCCCTGCGACCCCCCTGCCTCGCCGCCTGCCCGTCTCACCTTCAGCGCATCCCGGCAGTGGCCATCCTCGTGCCGGCCTCAACTACGTCGAGAAAGCGCACCAGCGCGCCGTTGAACTGCGGCGAGCGCTGCGGGGAGTGACCCCAGCCCGGCAGCTCGAGCAGCTGCGCGCCAAGTTGCTCGGCAAGGCGCGCCGAGACGACGCTCAGCGCCTCATGGTGGGCGCCCGATACGACCAGCGCGGGCACTCCCGCAGCGCGCAGGCGCTGCAGGTCAAAGCGCGCCTGCGCGGGCGGGCGGGCGCCACGCACGAAGCTCATCACCCCGGCGATCCGCGCGCCCACATCCGGCCCCTGCCCCACGCCCGGGCTGGTGAAGGCGGCAAAGGCCGCGCTTGCCTCCGCGCGCGTGCACACCGCGCGATCGAAGGGACGCTCGAGCGCCGCGACGAAGCGCGCCACATGCGGCACGTCAAGGGCAAGCGCAAACAGCGGCGCCTCGACGAGCGTCAGCGATCGCACCAGCGCAGGCGCGCGCACTGCGCAGGCAAGCGCCGAGACCGCGCCGTAGGAGACGCCCAGCAGGTGCGCGCCGGCGGGGGCCTGCGCGGCGAGCATCCCCGCCAGCGCCTCCCCGTCGCTTGCGAAGTCGCGCCGTCTGCGAGCGGCGCCCGCGGCCGATCCGATCGGCAGGGTCGGCGCCAGCAGCGGGCGCCGGCGCCCAAGCTCGCGCTGCGCTGAGAAGGTCTCCTGCGGCGGAAGGCCGCCATGAACCATAACCAGCGGCAGGGCGCAGGCTGCGCTCTCCCGCAGCGCCGATCCGCGCTCGAGCGCCACGATCAGGCAAGCGCCCGCACGCGGACGAGATCGCCCAGCAGCTCTACCCCTTCCGCGGACTCCGGGTCAAGCTCCTGCCCGCTCAGCTCCTCGAGCGTCACGAACAGCTCGCCGATGTCCAGCGAGTCCAGATCAAGCGCGCGCAGATTGGTCTGCGCGTCAAGCGCCTCGACGCGTCCCTTGCGCGCAAGCACCCGCGCCAGCGCCTCGCACGCGAGCTCCGTGGTCACCGGGCCGCGCTGCTCCGTCGCCTCGCTCACGCCGCTCTGCTCAGGCTCCATCGGTTGATCGATCTCCTTTCCCGTCGCTTGAGGCGCGCTCGCCCGCCGCTGCGCCGCCCGCCTGGACATATTCAGCGCCCGTGTCCTGATCCCTGCGCGGCGCCTCCGCGCCGGCCGCCGGTGTCCGGGACTGCGCGCGGAAGCGACGCAGCTGCGCGGCGCCGACGGCGCCCAGCACGCTCAGCTCGCCCGCGGCAAGCAGCTCGCGGGCGCGAAAGCGCTGGATCTTCCCGCTTGGCGTCTTCGGTATCGAGCGCTGCGCGACGATCAGGCATTGATCGACCTGCACGCCGAGGATCCGCCGCGCGCGCTCGCGCAGGTTGGCGGCGGTGTCATCGTGGCGCCCGCCCGCATCCGCGGGCTCAGCGAGGATCACGAGGCGAGCGCCCTGCTCGGCCTCGATCCCTAGCAGCACCACCGAGCCGGCCTTGACGCCGATCTCAGGCCCCACCTCCTGCTCGAAGTCCGTGGCGTAGATGTTGCGGCCGCCGACCGGGATCATGTCGTCGGTGCGCCCAAGGACATAGGTCTCGCCCCCGCGCACCAGCCCGATGTCCCCCGTGCGCAGGCGCCCGTCCGCAAAGCGCTGCGCCGAGAGCTCCGCCTCGCCGAGGTAGCCCGCCGCGAGCCCCGGTGTGCGCACGTAGAGCTCACCGACGCCGTCGCCCGCCAGCTGCTCGAGCTCATCGCTGCCGGCGACCTCCACGCTCACCCCCCGCAGCGCTCGCCCGCAGGAGACGATCGGCGCGCCTTGGCCCGCGGGCGGCGCGATCGCGTGGGGCTCCTGATCGGCGCCGCTCATCGTCACCGCGAGCGTCGCCTCCGCCAGCCCATACGCCGGCGAGAAGGCTGCAAAGGGCACCCCTGCGGCGCCAAGCAGCTTCCGCGCCTCAAGCAGCACCTGCCAGCTGACGCGCTCGCCGCCGAGGATGATCCGCCGCAGCGCAAGCGCACCCGCCGCTCCCCCGCCGGCGGCCGCCGCGCGGCAGGCGAGCGCAAGCGCAAAGGATGGGCCGACCGTCATCGTCGCCTCAAACTCTGCGACGTCGCGCAGCCACGTTCCCGGCGAGCGCAGAAAGCGCAGCGGGCTGCCCATCAGCAGCGGGATGCCGAACAGCCACGCGCACATCAGGCAGCCGAAGAGCCCCATGTCGTGGGAGAGCGGCAGCCAGAAGACGCCGCGATCGCGCGTGGGGTCGATCGCCAGCTCCTCCCCCAGCAGCTGCATGTGCGCAGCGATCGCGCGCGCGCTCAGCATGCAGCCGCGGGGGTCGCGCGTCGAGCCCGATGAGTACTGCACGAAGACGATCTCATCGGGGTCGGGCGGCTCGGGCGCGATCGCCCTGCCCTCGGCAAGCGCCTCGTAGGCTGCGACACGCACCGGCGCATCCTCGCCGAGCAGCGCCGCCAGCGCCTCCACAAAGGAGCCCTCGACCAGCAGCAGCTCGATCTCAGCGCGCGCGCAGAGCTCGCGCAGCAGCCGGCCGTAGCGCTCAGGCGACATCCCGCGCGAGATCGTCGGCAGCGAGTGCAGCCGCGCGCCCGCGTACCAAACGCCAAAGATCGCCGCGCAGACCGAGGCGCTGTTTGACAACACACAGCCCACGCGAGCACCGCGGTCGATGCCAAGCTCGCGCAGCGCGCCTGCGGCGACCTCCGCCGCGCGCTGCCACTGATCGATGCTCAGCGCCTGCTCATCGCCGCCTGCGCGGACTGCCAGCCGCAGCTGCTCCCCCGCGCGCGCCCGATAGGGCTCGAAGATCGACCTCATCGGCGCAGCTCCTTCTCGCGCAGACGGCGCTCATCGATCGCAACGACATCACTCGCCAGCCCCAGTCGCGCGCAGAGCCCGATCGCCAGCGCGCTGATGTCAAGCTCGCGCCGGCGCAGGCCGTGCGCGGCCGAGGTCGGAAATGCGTGGTGGTTGTTGTGCCAGGAGTCGCCGAAGGTAGGTATCGCAAGCCACCAGATGTTGCGCGAGTGATCCTCCGTCGCGTAGCGTCGCGGGCCGATGAAGTGCCCCAGCGAGTTGACGCTGTAGGTGACGTGATGCCCGAGGAACATCCGCACCACGCCCGCCCAGAGGATCGCGTAAAGGGCGCCCGTGAGGCCCCCGCCGATCGCCAGCGCGATCGCGCCCGGCGCCAGCAGCCCCGCGATCGTGATCGCGATGAAGTGGCGTGAGATGAAGCGCAGGTCGCGATCGCGCAGCAGGTCGGGCGCGTAGCGGAAGGTGTCGACCTTCACGTTCTCGGAGAAGCGCCAGGCGATGTGCGCAAACCAAAGCCCCCGCAGCGCGCGCAGCCGGGAGCCGCTGCCGAAGGCGTAAGGGCTGTGCGGGTCTCCCTCGCGATCGGAGAAGGTGTGGTGCTTGCGGTGGTGGGCGACCCACGCGATCACAGGCCCGTGTCCTGCAAAGGTGCCAAAGAGCGCCAGCGCGACCTTCAGCGGACGGCGGGCGCGAAAGGAGCGGTGCGAGAAGAGGCGGTGATAGCCCATCGAGATGCCAAAGCCACAGAGCGCGTAGAAGAGCGCCAGCAGCAGCAGGTCGCTCACGCCGACAGCGCGCCGCCACGAGAGCGCGATCGCCGCCAGCACGCCCAACGCCGGCACGATGCTTGAGAGCAACAGGAAGGCGCGGTGGCTGCGCTTCAGCTCGCCGGACCCAACAAGCGCAAAGGCAGGCGGCCGCTCGCCTGAGGGCGGATGCGCGCGCAGCTCGCGGGCAAGCTGGCCGCTGCTCATCAGATCCTGCGCAGCGACAGGCGCATCAGCGTCGCATGTCCTGCCAGCAGACGCCGGCGTGCCGCCTCCAGATAGCCGACAAAGAGCTCAAAGCGCTCCTCTCCGATCATCGCCACGCCCTGCTCGCGGACCGCCGCCAAGCGCTCCAGCCAGGCGCTGATCGTGCGCACGTAGTGCTGATCGTGGAAGACGCACTCGCGCACGTCAAAGTGGCGCTCAGACGCAAGCAGGATCTCCGCCGGCCAGGGGATCGCCGACTCCGGGAAGGCCTCGTCGACGACCCTGAAGTCCTCGATCGCCTGGCGATCGAGGCGGGCGCCGCCCTTGGCGACGCTCTGCAGGCCGATCCGCCCGCCGGGCGCAAGCAGGCGGTGGCAGCGGGCAAAGAACTGCCGATAGGTCGCAACGCGCGCCTCGCGGCTTGCGCGATCGCGCGCAAAGTGCTCAAAGGCCCCCGCTGAGACGATCGCGTCATAGGGGCGCTCGGGCTCGTGCGCCTCCCAGCTCTCGACCAGCACCGCCACCGGCAGCCCCGCGCAGCGCTCCCTGGCAAAGCGCGCCTGCTCGGCGCTGATCGTGATGCCGAGCGCCTCGCTCACGCCGTGCTCCTGCACGAGGCGCTGGAGCATGCCGCCCCACCCGCAGCCCACGTCCAGCACGCGAGCGCCCTCCCGCACGCCCGCCGCGCGCGCCAGCCAGTCGAGCTTGCGCTGCTGGGCGCGCCCGAGCTCATCGCCATCCTCATAGAGCGCGCAGGTGTAGGCCATCGTCGGGTCAAGCCACAGCGCGTAGAACTGCGAGGGCAGCTCGTAGTGGCGGCGGATCTCATAGCCGGCAAGCTCCGCGGAGACCGCGGGAGCGGCAGGCAGGACATATTCGCGCCCGCTTGCCGTCGTCCGCAGGGTGCTCATCCGCCCACCTGCTCGCGCCGGCCCTGCTCGGGCGCCGCCGCCGCCGGCTTGCCCGCGCCCGCTGGGTTGGAGCGCACGAAGCGCCCACTTGCGCCCTTGGCACGCACAGAGAGCCTCTGTCGCACCTCCGCCACGCACTCTCCCTGCTCGTCGACCACGCTCACGGGCAGCTCGACATGCACCCGCCCGTGCTCGGCCGCGCGTGCTGCGATGTCGGCGATCTGCTCCGCGCTCAGCTCAAAGCGCGCGCGCAGGCTGCCGCGCCCCGGCTTCACGTAGCGGATCGAGGCCTCCGCGAGCCAGACCGTGAAGCCCGCGCCCAGACGCTCGATCAGCATCACCATGTAGAAGGGGTCCGTCATCGCGTAGATGGAGCCGCCGAAGTGGGTGCCGACGTAGTTGCGGTTCCACCAGCGCCACTTCAGGCGCGACTCCACGACGCTCAGGTCCGCGTCTGCGCGCACGCTGATCCCCGCGCCCAGAAAGGGCGGGTAGAGGCCCACGAGCGCTCGCGGCAGGTGGCGCCAGATGCCGGCGCGGCGCCGCGCGCGCCGGGCTGACTTCTCCTCGCCGCCGCCTCCTGTCGCCTGTGGTGGTCTCATCCCTGAAGTCCGTGCCTCTGCTGCGCGGGCCTCACCGCGACCGGCTGCGCTGCGCAGGCGCAGTCATCGAGCGAGCCTCCAGCGCCACACCTTCTAGCAGCGATCGCGCGCTGCGCAGGGCTGCGCAGGTTTGATTTCATTCAGCGCGCGTCGCCCAGCAGCAGCGCGGCGCCGAGGATGCCCTCCTGCAGGCACCAGCGACCGGCGAGCAAGCCGCTCGCAAGGCGCGCATCGAAGCGGCCGCTGCGCCGATCGGGGCAGAGCGCGAAGCGCACCCGTGAGCCCGCGAAGGGCACCCTCGCGCCGCTGCGCGCAAAGAGCGCCTTGTAGAGCGCCTCCTTGACGCAGAAGAGCAGCCGGTCAAAGCGCACCGCGCTCGCGCCCGTGGGGCCGGCGCCGAGCAGCTCCGCCACGTGCGCCCGCTCGCGCTCGTCCGCGATGCGGGCGAGCATGCGCTCGGAGATCGGCTCGTTTGGCTCCGCGTCGATGCCAAGCGCGGCGACCTCCGCGCGGCGCGCCACCGCCGCCGCGCAGTAGCCCGCGCAGTGGGTGATCGAGCCCGTGTAGCCCGCAGGCCAGAGGGGCTCCCCCTGCGCGCCTTTGCCGATCGGCACATCCGGCCCGCCAAGCGCCGCCAGCGCGCTGTGCGCGCACGCGCGTCCGAGCAGCAGCTCCGCCCGCCGGCGTGCCACCGAGCGCTCGCCAAGCGCCGCCTCCTCGGGATGGAAGCGCTCGCCAGGCGCCGGCGCCGGCGCGCTGCCCGCCGCCGGATCCCAGCGCCGCTCCGCCCAGGAGACAGAGTCAGGGAGCAGCAGCTCGAGCATCCTCCGCGGCGGGCTCAGCGCTCTCCAGCGGCCGCGTCGGCGACCTCAAGCGCCGGTGAACTTCGGCGCCCGCCTCGCCAGGAAGGCGGCGATCCCCTCGCGCCCGTCCGCGCTTGCAAAGACCGAGGCAAACTCCCGCTGCTCCTCGGCCAAGCCCTCCTGCAGGCCGCGGTGGGTCAGGCGCTTGACCGCGCGTAGCGCCAGGGGCGCCTGCCGCGCCAGGCGCCCGGCGACCTTGCAGGCGCGATCGAAGAGCTCGTGGTCGCTGACGACATCGCTGACCAGGCCGTAAGCGAAGGCGTCATCGGCAAGCAGCGGGTCACCGATCGCGTTGGCCTCAAAGGCCTTCGCCTCGCCGACCAATCGCGCCAGGCGCTGGGTGCCGCCGAAGCCGGGGATGATGCCCAGCTTGATCTCCGGCTGTCCGAACAGCGCCGAGGATGCTGCGATGCGCATGTCGCAGGCCATCGCCAGCTCGCAGCCGCCGCCGAAGGCGATCCCGTTCACCGCCGCGACCGTCGCCACCTCGCCGCTGCCGAGCGCGTCAAAGAGCGCATGGGCGTCGCGCAGCAGCGCCTCCCCCTGCTGCTCATCGATGCTCGTGAAGGCCTTGATGTCGGCGCCGGCGCAGAACAGGAAGGGGTTTGCGGAGGCGATCACCAGCGCCCGCGCGCCCTCGGCGCGCACGCGCTCATACGCTGAGGCGATGTCCGCCACCGCCTGCGGCGAGAGCGAGTTCATCTGCCCGTTGGCCAGCCACAGCACCGCGACGCCCCCCTCGCGGCGCTCGAGCTTCACGCTCTCCCCCACCTGCTCGGCTGCCGCCGCCGGGTAAGCGTAGAAGCCCTGGCCGCTGGCGGCGCCGAGCCGCCCCTGAGCCACCAGGCGCCGCAGGATGACCGGCGGCTCAAAGCGCTCGCCGTAGCGCTCCGCGGCGCGCTCCAAGCGCTCGAGCACCTTGTCGAGGCCTTCGCTGTCGGCCTTCAGGAAGGGGGGCAGCAAGCCGCGGCGCGGGTCCAGCCCCGCGCCGGCCATCATCCCGAAGTCGATGTCGCGGTGGCTTGCCACGCCCTCCTGCAGCAGCAGGCAGGACTCGTGGAAGGTCTTCAGCGTCAACAGCTCCACCAGCTCGGCGATGTCCGGCTCCCGATCGCCCGCGAGGTTGGGATTGCCCTGAGCGTCGTAGACGCCATCGCCGCCGCTCTTTGCGCCCAGGCGGCCTTCGGAGACGAGCTGCCTCATGCCCTGGTGCACATAGAAGCGCTCCTCGCCGTAGGAGGCGACCATGTGCTCGGCGACGTGCGTGACCGTGTCCAAGCCGAGCAGGTTGACGAGCACGTAAGGGCCGAGCGGGACGATCCCCGCGCCCGCGATGCCCTCGTCGATCGCCTTGATCGAGTAGGAGCGCTCCTCCTGCAGCCGGTAGACCTCCGAGATGCCCGCGGTGAGGATGCGATTGACCACGAAGCCCGGCACCTCCGCGCAGCGGATCGGCTGCTTGCGGATCGCCTGCGCAAAGGCGATCGCGGCAGCGAGCGCCTCGCGGCTGGTCTCATCGCCCTCGATCACCTCGATCAGGGGCATGATCGAGGCCGGGTAGAAGTAATGGAAGCCGAGCACCAGCTCCGGGCGCAGGGTCGCCTCGGCGATCTCCGAGATCGACAGCGAGGAGGTGTTGGAGGCGAGGATCGCGTGAGAAGGCGTCTGCGCGTCGAGCTCCGCAAAGACCGCCTGCTTGATCTCCATGCGCTCAGGCACCGCCTCGATCACGAAGTCCACAGCGCCGAAGCCCTCGTATGAGGTGGTGCCGGTGATGCGTCCCACAACCTCCTCCACCAGCGCCTGCCCCTCCGCCTCGCTGGCGCGCCCGCGCTTGACCAGGCGCGCCGCTTCGCCCGCGGTGACGTTGCGCGCCTCCTCCAGACCGCGCTCGACGAGCTGATCGGAGACATCCTTCATCAGCACGGGGATGCCCGCGCGCGCGATCGTCTGGGCGATCTGGCCGCCCATCGTGCCCGCGCCGACCACTGCTGCCTTCTCAACGAACGTCATATCTGCCACCTCCTGGCATTCGCATCCCCGATCCGCGCTGAGCCTAACAAGCGCCTGCGCACCGGGCCGCGCCGCCAGCCGCTCAGGCGGGCAGCTGCCAGGGGTCGGTCAGCTCGATCCCGGCAGCGGCGAAGTCGCTGGAGTCGCGGGTGGCCGGGCGCGCGCCCAGGCTCCGGCAGATGGCCGCGATCTGCGCGTCCGCGGCGCCGATCGGCCTTCCGGCCCGATCACGGTCGCCCACGATCCGCGCATATTCCGCTGCGGCGCGCAGATCGAGGGGATGGCCCCTCCCTGCAAGCTGCTCGCCGAGCATCCGCTCGACTGCCGCTTGCAGCTCCCGCTGCCGGCGGCCCACAGGCAACCGCGCGACGCCATAGAGCAGCCGAGCGGCGCAGATCGCGGTCGTGGAGAGATCCATCCTCGGCTGCGCATCCGCCCAGGCGATGACGTTGCGCTCCGGCGATGCCCGCATCAGCTCGCAGAGAACGTTTGTGTCAAGCACGACCGTCAGCGGCCGCTCGCGCGCCTGGATCGGTCAGCCGCGCAGCGCGCGGGCGCTCGCTGCGGGCCGGCAGCTCGAGTTCGACTCCGCCCAGAGTCGCCAAGCGCCGCTGGATGCCTGTGCCAAGGCCGCCGCCCACCTCCCCCGAGGCGACCGCCGCCTGGAGCAGGGCACGCGCCTGGGCCTCCATCGAGCGACCGTTGCGGGCCGCCGGCGGCCTGGCTCGCGCCGCTAGCTGCCCACCGCGCTCTTGGCCTGTGCGCCGTTGGCGGAGCCGCCGCCGGCGCCCTGCCCGTGCGCCATCGGCGCAGCAGCGCGGCGCGGCAGCAGCGTTTCGCGCGCGATCACCAGCCGCTGGATCTGCGAGGTGCCCTCGTAGAGCTGCATGATCTTCGCATCGCGGAAGAGCTTCTCGACCGGATACTCCTTGATGAAGCCATAGCCGCCGTAGATCTGCACCGCATCGGTGGCGATCTTCATCGCCGCGTCGGAGGCGAAGCGCTTGGCGTGCGAGGAGAGGATCGTGTTGCGCTCGCCCTGGTCGAGCAGGACAGCGGACTTCCAGGTCAGGAGGCGCGCGGCCTCCACTTCGGTGGCCATGTCGGCGATCATGAACTGGATGCCCTGGTGCATCGCGATCGGCACGCCAAACTGGACGCGCTCCTTGGCATAGTCGGTCGCGAGCTCCATCGCCGCGCGCGCGATGCCCACCGCCATCGCCGCAACCGCCGGGCGCGTCACGTCGAGGGTGGCCATCGCCAGCTTGAAGCCTTCGTTCTCGCCGCCGAGCAGATGGCTTGCCGGCACCTCGACATCGTTGAAGGAGACCGCCGCGGTGTTCGAGGCGCGCTGCCCGAGCTTGTCCTCCTTCTTGTCCACCACCACCCCCGCGTCACGGGGCACGACAAAGGCGGAGATGCCGCGGTGCCCGGCCTCCTTGTCGGTCTTTGCGTAGACCGTGTACCAGTTGGCGTAGCCGCCGTTGGTGATGAAGACCTTCGAGCCGTTGATCACGTACTTGTCGCCCTTCTTGACCGCGGTCGTGCGCATCGAGGCCACATCAGAGCCCGCTTCAGGCTCGGTCAGGCAGAAGGAGGCAAGCAGCGGCTCCTCCGTGAGTCGGCCGAGGTACTCGCGCTTGATCTCCTCAGAGCCCGCCAGCACCACCGGCGTGCTCGCCAGGCCGTTGCAGCCCAGCGTCGTCTGAATGCCCGAGCAGCCCCACGAGAGCTCCTCCTCGATCAGGCAGCCATCGAGCGCGCTTGCGCCCGGGCCGCCGTAGGCCTCCGGGATGTGGAAGTTCATCAGGCCGACCTCCCACGCCTTCTTGATGATCTCCGCCGGGAAGGTCCCGTCGCGGTCGTACTCCCAGGCCACCGGCCTGATCTCCTTCTCAGCGAAGTCGTGGGCCAGCTCGCGCAGGGACTCCTGCTCCGCTGTGAGCTTGAAATCAACCATGCTGCTCCTTGTTGCCTGTGTGGCTCTCTATACGGGGTCGCCACCACCCGCTCGCGACCGATTGACTGGTCAGTCGATCCTACCAGCGCCGACGGCTGGGAGCCGCGGCGGGGCCTGAGCCGCGGGTTCGCGAAGCAGATTCGCAATCGCCCACCATCAGCCAGGGCACAAAATGCTCACCAGAGCGCTCGCTACCCGCTGGAGCAACACTTCGGTTACCGGAGCTTCCTTGAAGGAAGACGCCTTCCAGGACAAGCGCCAATCTCTTTTGCGCGGGCCCCACGCCGTTACCCGGCGCGCCGAGCGCGGCCGCCCTCGCCACGCGCGAGGGTAGCCGCGCCTGCCGCCGCGGGCGCCGCGCGCCGCGTTCCTCCCACCTCCTGCGTGAGCGTCCCTGTCGACTCGGGCCACCGACTTGCCTCTGCCCCTACAATCGCCCCATGGCCGACCCGCTGGCAGCGCTGCTGATCGTCCTCGGCGTGCTTGTGGGCGCGGTCGCGGTCATCGGCACCGTCGCCACCGGCAGCGCTTATGAGGAGATCGGCCGCCGCAAGCTTGCCGTCGGTCTCGAGCAGGATCAGATCGACGCGGCGCGCGCACGATCTCGCGGCGACGCCAGCCTGCAGGGGGCGCCGTCCGAGGCGCAGCGACCGGCCCTGGCGGAGGAAGGGTGGGCGCTTGAGGATCCGCGCACGGCGGAGCTGCGCCAGCTGCTCGTGGCGCGCAATGAACGACGACTGCGCCGCGGGCAGGAGCCGCTTGAGGTCGAGTCGGAGCTGCAGCGACTGCTTGCATCAGGCGCAGAGCTGCAGGTCGCCCCTGAAGATCGGGTATAACGCGCACATGCCCAACCTGCGCCACCTCGACCTGGACGAGCTTGTCAACCGCCCGGGCACCTACTACAACCCTCAGACGGAGGTCATGATCATCGTCGATGACTCGCCCGAGGTCGAACAGGAGATCTTTGAAGGCGAGGACCTCGACGCGGCGGAGTGGATCCTGATATCAGACGCGGTCCCGGTCGATGAGAGCAGCCGTGATCAGCTGATCGAGAGCTTCCAGGTCCAGCAGAGCGCCGCGCGCGCTCCCGCAGGCTTCGACGATGAGGAAGAGGAGGAGATCGAGCTCGACGAGGACGAGCTCGCCTCCGAGTAGCGACGCCGCGCCGGGCCTGCACGCTCCCGCTCTGCCGGGGCGACCCTCGCCCTGCCGGCCTTCCTGAGCTGCGAGCGCCCTCAGCCTGAGAGGCCCGAGTGCGTGAGCGCGCCAAGCAGTTCGGAGAGCGGCAGCGCATGGGCGGGAGCGCTGATCGTCTGGCGCTCATTCACCTGCGCCAGGCGCAGGTGCACGCTCAGCGTGGCTTCCTTCAGCCCCGCCAGCGCAGCGCTTTCCGCGCCCCCCGCCTGCAGGCTCACGGCCAGCTCCAGGGCACGCAGGATGTGGTCTTCCCTGCCGACCCGCACGTCAACCTGCGAGCTCTTCAGCGCATGGGCAAGCGCGCTGCGGCCAGCCGGTGAGGAGATCGCTTCAAGCAGCGCCGCAAGCGCCGGCAGATGGCCACCGGCAAGCGCTCGCAGCGAGGAGGAGAGCGAGCTGAGGCGCCCGATCGCTTCCAACAGACGATCGACCTGCAGGTGCGCGCGGATGTGGGTGACAGGCACCCCTTCAAGCGTCTCTGACCCGACAACCTCCGGCGCGCTCAGCCACTGCAGCGGTTGCACTCCGAATGGAGCCAGCGCAGAGCCGCTGGAGCCCGCAGCAGCCTGCGCATACGCTGACTGCAGCGCCGCAAAGCTTGCCTGGGGCATCACGAAGTACTCGCTGCCGAACTTGAGGTAGAAGGCGCTGCCCGTGCTCGTGGCGCCAAGCGGGATCGTCGCGCCTTCGGTGGTGAGCGTCGCCGCCAGGGCAAAGCGCGGCAGCGCGCCGGGGGCGCCGTTTTCAAAGGGACCCGTCAGCGAGAGCGCAAGCGGCCCGCCAAGCGCGCTGTTGGCAGGCGAGCGCAGCGCGAGCGCCAGATCGAGCCGCCCGCTGTGCACGGAGCGGTCAGCCACCACAGCGCGCCGCAGCACGCTGCCGGCATTTTCGCTCGCCGCGCCGCAGCCGGCAAGCAGCGCCACGCAGATCGACCCCCCAAGCAGCGCCCGCGCCCCTGGGCGCGCCCGCAGCCGCCCTTGCAGCGTCAGCTTCCTGCGCGCAACTTTGCACGCTCGCGGGAGGATGTACATGCGTGGCAGCCTATGCACCTTCAGCGATCGATCTCAGCGCGCGTCCCGGCGCGGCGATCATGCGCACTCCGCAGCGCTCTGTGGCCAAGGATACGCCGATGCGCGACCAAGGCACGCCACCCTTCCGGAGCGCCAGAGCAAGAGCGCTCGCGCGCGCGGCGACGCTCACGCTGCTCGCCCTCCTGACGCTGCCTGCCACGGGCGCCGGTGCGCCCGCGCGGCGAGCACCCAAGCCGCCCCCTTTTCTGCACGCCATCAACACGCTGCGCGCAGCGGGCACGATCAGCGCAAGCGCCGCCGACAGCTACCGCCACACCTACAGCGAAGCGCTACGGACGCGCAGCCGGCTGCACGGCACAGGCGGCGAAGAACTCTCAGCGGCGATCGCGGGCCTTGAAGCGATCGCTGCCGGCGGGTCGCTGCAGGCGCCGCTCCTGCACTCCGCAGCGCTCACGCTCGAGCGCAACCTGCAGTGGTGGCCGCACCATCCCGCCCCGGCATACGGCACCGATCTGACCCTCCCCGGAACCTATCTCATCTTCGAGCGCTACCCCGGCCACGGGCTGCAGATCCAGTGGCTTGCCACCTTCGGGCGCGCCAACGGCTACTACCAGGACGGGCAGACGGGCGCGCTCGCGGCGCTGCTGCGCGAAGCGCTTGCGATGGCCATCCCAGCCGCCGGGGGCATCTCCTGGGACTATCTCTTCCCCTTCGACTCCGGAGCGCCGCCATGGCGCTCCGCGCTCACCCAGGCAACAGCGCTCGAGGCGCTCGCGCGCGCCTATCAGCGCACACACGAAGCGCCCTTCCTGGAAGCCGCGGACGCCGCCCTGCGCCTCTTCCAAGCGCCACCGCCTGAGGGCGTGCGCACCAGCCTTGCAGCCGGGCCGTGGTATGCGCAGTACACCTTCGCGCCCGAAGACCACATCATCAACGGCTTCATCCAGGCGCTCGTCGGTCTCTACGAATACACCCAGATCACCGGCTCGCCGAGCGGCGCTGCGCTCTTTGCCGAAGGCGACGCGACAGCACGCGCGCTGCTTCCGGGCTTCAACACCGGCGCGTGGTCCCGCTATGACCAGCACCATGAATCAGACCTCTCCTACCACGACCTGCTCACTGAATTCCTCGCGCACCTCTGCACGCTCACAAGCGCAGGCGAGCCGCTCGCGCACTTCGAATACGAGCGCGCGCTGCAGGCGCGCAAGAGCGCGGGCGGCTCTGCGTCGACGCCCGCGCCGAGGCCACCGGCTCCGATCCCGGGCGATCAGCTCTACTGCGAAACCGCAAGCCAGCTCCACGCCGACCTCCATACGCCCCCGCGCCTGGCGCTCCTGACGCACAGCCTCACCGCGGCTGCCGCGCAGCGCGTGGCCTTCTCGCTCTCCAAGATCGCAACGCTCAGCTACACCATCACCCGCGCCGGGCACACCTATCTGGCCGGCTGGCTACAGGCGGAAGCCGGCAGGCGCAGCCTGCTCTGGAAAGTGCCCGCGCAGCCGGGCGCCTACACCCTGAGGCTGCGCGCAATCGACCTCGCAGGCAACCACAGCGCCCTGACAGAGCAGCTTCAGGTACGCGCCCCAAAGCGCCCTCACCGGCCAGCGCGCGCCCGCACATAGAATCATCCTGTGAGCACCTCCGGAGAGCGCCACGCAGCAGACCACGCCCCAAGCCACCCCGCCGAGAGCGCCTCCCCGACCAGCGCCGTCGAGGTCCGGGAGGGCCTGCGCGCAGCCGGCTATCTGCCCGCCGCTGAGACCGCGCTCGTCTGCCACCTTGCGCTCGCCCTCGGCAAGCCGATCCTCGTCGAGGGCCCCGCCGGGGTCGGCAAGACCGAGCTTGCAAACGCGCTCGCGCGGATGACCGCCCGCGAGCTGATACGCCTCCAGTGCTACGAGGGCCTGGATGAGGCGAAGGCGCTCTATGAGTGGAACTACCGCAAGCAGCTGCTGCGCATCCAGGCCGAGCGCGAGCCCGGCTGGCGCGAGGTGGAGGGTGACATCTTCACCGAGGAGTACCTGCTCGCACGGCCGCTGCTGCGTGCGATCGCCTCCGAGCAGCCCGTCGTGCTGCTGATCGACGAGATCGACAAGACCGATCAGGAGTTCGAGGCGATGCTGCTGGAGCTGCTCTCAGACTTCCAGATCTCGATTCCCGAGCTCGGGCGGGTCGCCGCGCGCACCACCCCGCTCGTGCTGCTGACTTCAAACAACTCGCGCGAGCTGACCGAGGCGCTGAAGCGACGCTGCCTCTACCTGTGGCTCGACTACCCCTCGCCGGAGCACGAGCTGGCGATCATCCGCATGCACACCCCCGACCTCGACGAGCAGATCGCCCGGCGGCTGGTCGAGATCGTGGCGCTCGTCCGCACCCTCGACGTCAAGAAGCCGCCATCGATCGCCGAGTCCATCGACTGGGCGCGAACGCTGCTGCTGCTCGGCGCAAGCGCAATCGACCGCGATGTCCTGACAAGCACGCTCTCGGTGATCGTCAAGCATCGCGCAGACCTCGCGGTCGTGGGCGAGCGACTCGGGCTCTCCGGCGCCCGCCCGGGCGATGACGATGGACGCCAAGCGGCCTGAGTCGCCCGCCGCCGCCAGCCTGCCCACAGAGCTGCTTGCGCTCGCCAGGGAGCTGCGAGCGGAGGGCGTCGCCCTCGGCACCGCCGAGCTGCTCGACGCCTTCGCGGCACTGCAGCAGATCAGCTGGGAGCAGGAGGCGGACTTTCGCTCAGCGCTTGGGGCCACCCTCGCCAAGAGCCAGGAGGACCGCCACACCTTCGATCTCGTCTACGAGCGCTTCATGCTGCGACGCACCGCGCTTGCCGCAAGCCGCGACCGGGCGGCGGACGCTCGCGCAGACGCCGAGGAAGGCAGCGGCGCGCCCGACGGGCGCAGCCGCACCGTGCTCGAGCAGCTCTTCGGCAGCGAGGAGCTCAGCGAGGGTGAGCTGCAAGCGCTGCGCGCAGCGCTCGTGCAGATCCTCTCCTCCGCAGGTCAGGGCCCGCACGCGACCGAGAGCCAGCTGCGGGACCTCGCCCGCTACACCGTGCTTGCGCTCGGCGCGGGCGCGGGCAGCGGCGTCCTTGGCGTCGACCTCCAGCGCATCCGCCGCACGCTCGATCTGCGCAGCGAGGATCGCCCCAGCCTGCCCACCGATGACCCGCGCCGCCACGGCGTTCCGCGCGCAGCGCTGCGGCGCTTTGAAGCGCTGCTGCGCAGGGAGCTCGAGGCGGCGCAGATCGAGCGCACAGGCGCACTGCCCCCCGCTCGCGCGCTGCGCGAGCTCTCACGCGCTCTTCCCAGCAGCCCCCTGCGCGACCTCGCCTCCGTGCAGCGCACGATCGCGCAGCTGCGTCGAGCGCTGGCGACGCACAGCCACGAGGCCCGCGGCGCCCGCACGCGCGCCCATGTCGACATCCGCCGCACGATGCGCGCCTCACTGCAGAGCGGCGGCGTTCCGATCGTGCTCAAAGAGCGGCCCCAGCGCCCCCGCCGACCGGAGATCTACGTCGTCTGCGACGTCTCGACCTCCGTCACCTCGGCCTCCGTCTTCTTCCTCTCGGTGCTGCACGCCCTCCACGACGCCTTCCGGCGCATCCGCTCCTTCCTCTTCATCGAGCGCGTGAGCGAGGTCACCGACATCTTCGAAGCCGAGCGCGACTTCCGTGCGCTCTCGGAGCGGCTCACCAAGCACGCCGGCGTGGCGGACATCTCCGGCTACACCGACTACGGCCGCGTCTGGTCGCAGCTGCGCACGATGATCGAGGACGACCTCGACCGCCGTTGCACGCTGATCATCCTCGGCGACGCGCGCAGCAACGGACGCGACCCCGGCAGCGCCGACTTTGCGCGCTTGGCAGCCCACGCCGGACGGACCTTCTGGCTGAACCCCGAGCCGCGGCTGTACTGGAACTACGGGGACTCGGTGATGGCCTCTTATGAGCCCTACTGCATCCCCTTCGAGTGCTGGACAGCCGCCCAGCTCGAGCAGGTCGTGCGCGCCCTGGCACGCCCGGACTCGGCGTTAGCATCCTAGGCCCGCAACGCCATCGCGATGCCGATCCCCGCACCTCGACAACCCGCTGCGCGCGCTGTGGCGCTCGCGCTCTGCGCGCTTCTCTGCGCGGGCTGCGGGGTGCGCGCAGAGCGCCTCAGAAGCCCCGCCCTGACACGCTTCCCGATCATCCTCCCCGCCGCGCCGGGCGCATCCGAGGCGGTCCTGCTATACGTCGCCGACAAGCACCTCGCGGACCAAAGCGGCCTGCTCGTCACGCTGCGAGCGGCCTCCAGCGGCGCGCAGGCGCTCGGCGAGCTCACGGCCGGGCACGCAAAGATGGCGCTCGCCAGCCAGTCGGAAGTGCTTGCGCTGCGCGACCGGGGCACAGCGGTGGTCGCCGTCGCCGCGCTCGACCAGCGCGGCAGCGACGCGCCCGTGCTGGTCGTGCGCCTGCGCGAGGCAGAGCGCGACGGCGAAGACATCCGCGCCTTCCTGCAGGCGCTCGTGCGCGCGGACGCGCAGGTTCGTGGCGATCCCGCAGCCGCAGCAGCCCTGCTCGCACAGGCGCGGCCGCAGCTCTTGCCCCTCCGCCCGGCCGCCGCAAGAGCACGCGCGCAGGCGCGCCTTGCAGCTGAAATAGCGGGCGCCGCGACGCCCGCCTCCGGCGAGCCCTATGGCTACCAGGACCCCGCAAGCTGGTCGAGCCTCGCCCAGGCGATGTTCGACCGCGGCCAGCTGCACACCGACCCGACCACGCTCGCGCCCCCCTACACCGACGAGTACCTGCCCGGCCAGGGCATCTGAGCGCGCTCAGCGCTCTCTGGCGGCGCGCCCGAGCAGGTGCACATCCAGCAGCAGCGAGCGCGAGCCGACGATCTGCACGCGCTCAAGGCCGTTGCGCGGGCGCCGATCGCCCTCGCGCAGCCCAAGCAGCGCGCCCGCACGTCCGCGCGCGCTGCTCCGTGAGCGATGAAGCAGCTCGGCAAGCGCCAGCCCGGCGGCAAAGGAGCCTGCCGCGACCGCGGGAAGCACGACTGCGGGCACGCTCCTGCTGCGGCCAAGCCTTGCGGGCGGCTCCCAGCGCGGCTCCACCAGCGCGCCCTCGACGCTCAAGCGCACCTCAGGCAGCATGCTGGCGGCGCCATCAGCTGCGGCGCTCTGGCCGGCGTCGCCCGCGCGCACCGGCAGCCGCTGCGCCTCGGCTGCTCCATCGCCGCGCTGCCGCCCTGCCAGGGCAGGCTGCTCGCTGGAGTCGGACATCGGCAAAGAGTTTAGGGCTCTGCGCGGCGGCGTCTATCCGCCTGGCTGATGAGAGCAGCCATGCGGGCAGACCGATCGGCGGCATCGTCCGCAATCTCGACAGCGATCATTGCGCAAGCGGCACTTCGACGAAGTCGTGGACCGCCGCCGTCGCGCGGGCACGACACTCTGCATCCTCTGCAGATGGGTCCGCCCGCGCAGATTCTGCAGCAAACCCCTCGGGCCCGGGCTGTCGTCGGAATAGAAGCGCCCGCGCACCTCGAGAAACGTGGAGCGAAGCTCGCGCAGACGGCCCGCATGGCCTCCACCCAGCAGGCGCTGCGCAGCCTCTCTGGGACCACCAGCGTGGTTGTAGAGGAGCAGGTATGCGAGATCGTAATAGTCCTTGTCGGTGCCGCGGTGACGCACCGAGACGCACTTCCTCCTCAGCAGGTGGCCCTCGAGCCCGGCGAAGCGCACGCGGGCGCTCATCCGACCAAGTCCCGGCAGATCGGCACACAGCTCCCGCACGGTCCAGTCGCCGGCGACATACCCGGTTTCGCGAAGGTTGTTGGCGCGCAGCTTCCGACAGCCGGGGATCGCGATCACGCCCTCCCGCTCGGAGTCCAGATCGCAGAGGAAATCAAGCATCACCGCGAGCCCGTCGATTGATATCTGCCAACGCCAGCCCTCGGCGCGCGGCGAGTCCGTAAAGCCGGCGACTTGCAGAGCCTGCTCGACGATCGCCAATTGCTCGGACGGCATGAGGTGCGCCCTCAGCAGCACGTCGACATCGGTCGTGCCCAGGTGTGGCGGCACCGGCTGGCGACCCTCCGCCAGCAGCTCCGGCAATGGGCCCCCGAGGACGACGAAGGGCGGGACATCGCCGCCGATGTGCGCCGAGAGCAGGCACAGCGCCCCTGCGGCGCGAGCTCGCGCCGCAGGCGAGCGCGCCTCCTCAGAGCCTTTCTCCGCCAAAGTGCCGAACCGGGCTTTGCGCAATCATCCGCTTGATCTCCGTCGCATAAAGAGCTCCCGGCGCTTCGCGCAGGCCGAAGGCCGCGAAAAGCGGCTCGACGAGAGCGCGCACCGCGCTCGGCAGCTCGCGATCGAGCTCCTCTGCATCGATGCGCAGCGCCGCTGTGACGCTCTCATCTTGGGCGATCAAGCCGGGCGGGAGGCTCCAGCGGTCCTCCAGCACCTCTCGCAGCTGCCGCCCGGCAATGCGATCCCACCGCGCAAATGCCTCAACCCTCTCCGCCTTCACGTGGCGAGCCATGCGGGCGGCGTGGAGCAACGCCTCCGCGATGCGCCATGTGGTGAACACCGGGTCAAGTGCAGACCCCGGAGCGGCGGTGATGCCATCCTCCTGGTAGCTGCGCAGGAGAAAGAGCGTCAGCCTCGGCTCTGCACGCCAGAAGCCTGAATGCCTGCGTTGCCTGCCCGAGGCCTCAGGCAACCAGCACCCGATGCCGCCGTCTCGCACCTCGGGCCGAATGCCGGCAGGGGTCGGCACCCACCAGGGCGGCCATCCGGTCTCACGCCCTTCGACCGTCACTAGCGCCTCTCCCAGCTCCGCAAGGCTGAGCTCGACACCCGGGATGCGGTATGCGACCGACCACGTCCCACCCTCGTATGCGGAGCGGAATCCGGCCTCCAGACGCACCTCGTCGATGCGCTTGCGCAGCCTTGCCCGACAGCGGCGGTCCCAGCGCTCCAGCTGCGCCCTGGCTTGCGGTGGAAGCGTGCGCGCCCAGGGACGCCGGAGCCTCTCCGCGATCACCTCTTCGCGCAGATGCGCGGCCGCGTCCTCCGCTCGCCCGCGCAGCGCACGAAGATCGGCGAAGACCCGCGGAGCGGACGCCAGCGGGAAGTCGTCGCGCCGACGTGCAAGCTTCAACAGCATCGGATCGGCACTGCGAAACTCGATCCTCCCGCCTGATTGCGCCTCGCGCGCTCGAATCTCTTCGATCGCACTCGTCAGCGGCGCCCGAAAGGAGCGCTCGTCAACGTACAGCTGCAACGACGGGACGGAGGCGACGTAAGGCGCAAGCAGCTCCGCCGCCGCCCAGCCCGTGAGCGCCCATTCGATCCCGTGCCTTCGAAGGGCGGGAGCAAGCTCTCGGGCAAGCAGCTGCGTCGGATCGTCGACGATTCGCTCCGCGAGGCGAAGCTCAGGGACGACGGCGTTGACCCGCTCGGACCAGGCATCGAGCAGTCCGGTGCTGTCGGCGATGTGGCGACTTGCGCGCGGGCCGCGTTGCGGCCCCCACTTTGCTGTCCAGCCTTGGGCGTCAAAGAAGCTCAAGACACCAGAGACCTGCGCCTTGGAAAAGCCCGTGAGCGCCGCCAGCTCGCTTGTCCGCACACCGCTCGGAGATTCGCGATCCAGCAGCGCCTCCGCGATCAAAACTGCCGATGGCGACCAGGAGAGGCCCCGCGGCTTCGCGCGAGCCCTCTGCCGGACATCGCGCACCACCACCAGCTCCTCCAGCACGAGACGTGCCGCGCCGCCGGCGTCGACCCAGCTTGCGCCTCGCGACTCCAGCGCTTGGCGCGATCCGACGGAGAAGCTGCGTGCGACCACAACCAGATCCGAGGGCCACTCCTTGCCAATCCGGCCGATCGCACGCTCTACTTCTGCAGGCCATCCGGCGCCCGCCCAGAGCGCCCGCAGGCGAAGCTCCCTGGGCGAGCCGCCGCTTGGCGCCAGCCTGCGAATCTGCACGGCTGCGACCCCGTCTTCGACCTCGACGCTCGTCGCGCTCCCCACTCCGTCGAGTGCGCGATTTAGCGCCAGTATCAAGCCCTTATTCAACTACCCAGGCATATTCACCATGAGAGTAAACAATGCTCTCTCAGCACATAACTGCTCACCGGCAGGCCGGCACAGCGCAGCGCGGACCGACGGCAGCGCCCTCGAGCGCGGGCATCGGGCCTGGCGCTTGCGGTAGAGCCGCTACTCGCCCGTGCCCGAAGCAGGCGCGAGCGCCTGCTCATACATCCGGTAGCGCTTGGCGATGTGCGAGCCCATCGCTTCCATCGCCCGGTTCATCGGCGTGTTGGTCTCCAGGATCCATCCGCAGTGACCGTCCTTCTGCGGCTTGCGCCGGGCGGTTTCAAAGTGCTCGATGTAGAGCTTTGCAGCAACCCCGGTGTGCTGGTACTCCGGCTTGACGCCCAAGAAGCCGATCCGAATCCAGGTCATCGTCGAGGCCTTGCGCAGGTAGTGGTACCAACCGCTCGGCAGCAGTCGCCCCTTCATCTTGCGCAGCACCTGGTTGATGTCGGGAATCGTGATCGCCAGCCCAACCACCTCGCCCGTGTCTTCGCGCTCAGCGATCATGTACCAGTCGCGGTCGAAGACCAGCTGCATGTCCATCGCGTAGGCGTCAAGGTCCTCCTTCGAGTAGGGCACGAAGCCCCAGTTCTGCGACCACGCCGCGTTGTAGACCTCCGCGAAGCGGTCCATCTCCGCGCGCAGGCGCAGGCGGCTCATTCGCCGCACCCGAATGCCGTGCTCGGAGGCCACCCTCTCAGCGAGCTCGAAGAGCGCCGGGTGTGTACGCTCGCGATCGGAGGCGGCGATGCGCCAGACATAGAGGTCGATCGCCTTGCTCAGCCCGGCGCCCTCGATCAGGCGCTGGTAGTAGGGCGGGTGCCAGGGTTCGCGGATCAGCGCCGGCGCATCGAAGCCCTCGACGAGAATCCCGCTCTCGTCGTTCATCGTGAAGTCGGCGGGCCCGACCATCCGCTCCGCCCCGTGCTCTGCCAGCCAGCGCCGCGCGCGCTCGAGCAGAGCGCCGGCCACCTCCTCGTCCTCCTCTGACTCAAAGAAGCCAAACCAGCCCCAGCGCGCGTCGTGGTAGTCGTTGTAGGCATGGTCGATATGGGCGCTGATGCGCCCGACCGGATGCGGCGGCGCACCCGGCCCGTCGCGGTAGGCGAGAAACAGCTGCGCCTGCCCGTGCTTGAAGAACGGGTTGGTGCGCGGCGATAGGAAGAGCCTGCGCTCGAGCTTCAGCGGCGGCACCCAGCGCTCGCTGGCGGCATGCAGCCGGAAGGGCAGCTCTATGAACGCGCGCCGCTGCGCGCCGCTGCGCACCTCCCTGATCGCGACCGCCATCCGCGCATCTATATCACGGGCTCAGCGGCGGGCGCCTGCGCGCCCGCCCGCCGCCTCCGCTAGGCTCGCAGGCGGATCGCGGTGGCAGAGCGCAACGGAAAGAGCACCCTCCCTGTCGATCTCTTCGCCAAGATCCGCTCCCACGAGCGCCGCGCGCTGCTTGCCGCAGCGCGCCAGGAGGGCATCCTGCCCTACTTCCACGTGATCGGCTCACCCGCGCGGGCGATCGTCGAGATGGAGGGGGCCAGCCGGATCATGCTCGGCTCAAACAACTACCTCGGCCTGACCGACGACCCGCGGGTGCTCGAGGGCGCCCGCGACGCGCTCGAGCGCTACGGCAGCGGCCTCACCGGCTCGCGCCTGCTCAACGGCACCACGCCCCTGCACATCGAGCTGGAGGCCGAGCTTGCCGAGTGGATGGGCACGGAGTCCGCGCTCACCTTCACCACCGGCCACCAGGCCAACCTGAGCGCGCTCTCCGCGCTGCTTACGCCCTCCGACACCGTCATCGTCGACACCGCAGACCATGCCTCGATCCTTGACGGGGCCGCGCTTGCGCGCGCCAAGCTGAGGCCCTTCCGCCACAACCGCCTCTCACGTCTGGAGCAGATGCTCGAGCGCGCCGCAAGCGACGGCGGCGGCGTGCTCGTGGTCGTGGACTCAGTCTTCTCGATGGAGGGAGACATCGCGCCGCTGCGGCGGATCTGCGAGCTTGCCCGCAACCACGGCGCCCGCCTGATGGTGGACGAGGCCCATGGCGCGGGCGTGCTCGGCGCGCTCGGTCAGGGCGCCTGCGAGCTGCTCGGCCTCGCCGATCGAGTCGATCTGCGCATGGGGACCTTCTCCAAGTCGCTCGCCTCCTGCGGCGGCTTCATCGCCGCCACCGAGGAGGTGATCGAGTACCTGCGCATCACAGCGCGGCCGTTCCTGTTCACCGCCTCCGGCGTCCCTGCCGCGCTCGGCGCCTCGCTTGCGGCGCTGCGTATCCTCCGCTCCGCGGAGGGTCCGGCGCTGCTTGAGCGCCTGCTTGCAAACGCCTGGCTGCTGCACGAGGGCCTCCTCCAGCTGGGCTTCGCCGTCTCGCCGCCGCAGACGCTGCCCGAGGACATCCTGCCGGGCAGCGCCCCGGGCGTGCGCGCGGATGCCGACGGCAGAGCGCAGATCGTGACGCCGATCATCCCCATCCTCGTTGAGGACGACTGGAAGGCGGCGCTGCTCTGGCGCGCGCTCTACGACGCCGGCATCTTCGTCAACACCGCCCTGCACCCCGCGGTTCCCCCCGGCGGCGCGCTGCTGCGCACCTCCGTCATGGCAACCCACGATCAGGCGACGATCGAGCACGCGCTTGAGATCTTTGCGAGGGTCAAGCGCGAGTTCGAGGCCGCGCACGGGCCCCTCCCCCAGCCCGCCTCAGGCTGAGGGCGCCAGCGATCAGACGCCGAGCAGGCGGCGGCCCGAAGGGCTCACCAGCGATCCTGCGGCAGGCGCCGCTCCGCCGCCGCCAGCGCCCGCTGCCCACAAGAATTTGTCCACTCCTTCACGAGCTTTTCACCGCATCAAAATTCCCGCTGCTAGCGCATGATCGCAGGCGCACCCGCGCGCGCTCGGCCGCGCGCTTGCTACCTTCCCACCCAGGCGCTTCGCGAGACGAGCGTCGGACAGCAAAACACCGCAGCCGGGCTCGGACACCGGCCGGCGGCTCCGGCCGATGCTGCCCGCCTGCCTCGCAAGCTGTGTAAATCTGTAAACCACAAGACAACTGCGGGCCGCACCGCATCGGCCCTACATCGGGGAGTGAGCACACAGATGACCGCGACAGCGACGATGTCCCCTGTCCAGCCTCCGGCGATTGCCCCCGGAAGATCGAGGGCGCAACATACAAAACGAGATGAGCAGTACATGCGCGCGCTGGCTCGCGCCAACGAGATCCGCAGCGCGCGCGCTCAGATCAAGCGGGGAATCGCCCGCGGGGGGCTCACCGCCGCCGAGGTAATCCTCAGCTGCCCCCCGGAGGTCCACAGCATGCCGATCGGCGACCTTCTGCTCTCCCAGCGTCGCTGGGGCCAGACGCGCTGCCGCAAGCTGCTCGCCCAGGTGCAGGTCTCCGAGCGCAAGGCGATCGGCTCCCTGACGGAGCGCCAGCGCCGGCTGCTGGCCGCGTTGCTCAGCGGCTGCGACCGCTCGGCAGCAGCGCAAGCGCCCTCCTGAGGCGCCGGCCGTCCAGCGCGGGCGCTCCGCCCTTCGCGCGTGCGCCGTGCGCAAGCGGCTTGCCTCCCCGCTCAAGGACGACGAGCAGCGCGGGCAGGTAGAGCAGCACGCCAAGCAGCGTCACCGCCAGGTCGACCAGCGTCAGCACCCCGAAGTCGCTCAGGATGCGGATCGAGGAGAGCGCAAGCACCGCAAAGCCGAGCGTCACCGCCGCGCCCGAGGTCGCCACAGCTGCGCCGGTGGAGCTGTAGGTGACAGCGAGGGCGCGCTCCACCGCAAGGCCCGCGCGCAGCTCTGAGCGGTAGCGCTCGGCCAGCAGGACCGCAAGCTCGCAGCCGATCGCCACCACCAGCACCGAGAGCGAGAGCGAGAGTGGGCTCAGCTCGATCCCACTGAGCGCCCCGATCAGCGATGACCAGCCGCAGGCGGCCGCGACGACCGCCAGCGGCCCAAGCGCACGGCGCACGTCGCCACGGCGGGCCACCAGCAGCGCAACTGCGGCGAAGCCGAGCGCCGCCAACAGGACCAGCACCCGCCTGCCGCCCGAGTCCAGCGCAGCCGCCGACTGCGCGGCAACCACGGCCAGCCCAGCAAGCTGCGCGCGCACCCCCGCCGGCGGATGCGCCAGCGAGCGCATCACCGCGATCACGCGCGCCTGCTTGGCAAGGCTCATCAGGCGGATGCCGAAGGCCAGCGTCGCATGACGACGGTCGCGGCTGATCACGTTCTGGGAGTAGTAGGTCGGGATCGCGGCAAGCAGCGCATTGACCTCCGCCGCGCTCAGCGCGTGGGCTCCGCGCGCGCCCCCCGCCGCTGCTTCGCCGCCTTCGCCCGCAAAGAGGTCGGGCAGCGAGAAGGCTGGGCAGAGCGTCGCCTGCGCGCAGCTCTGCGCCGCCCCTCCAGAGCGACCCGGCGCATGCGCGCTGTAGCCGTAGCGGTGAAGCACCGCGCGCTCATAGGAGCTCATCCACGCGATCACGGCAGGCCGCGCCAGGTCGCTGCCGCTGACCAGCACGTCGATCTGACCGCCAACGCCGCTTTCGCGCTCGAGCGTCTGCAGCGCCCGCAGCGAAGGCAGCGAGTGCGGCACCAGGCTTGCGAGGTTCGTCTGCACAGACCCGCTTGCCGCAAGCGCCCAGCCCGGGAGCGCCAGCACGAGCCCCACCGCCAGCACCCTGCGCGGGTGACGCAGCGCCCCCGCGATGGCGGCGGCTCTGACGGTCCGCGCCAGCGGCCCCTCCCGCACCAGCTCGCGCGCGCCAAGCCAGGAGGAGCGAAGCAGGCTGCCGATCGCCCCGGTGCGCCTCCCAGCGCGCCTCAGCGGCACCGGCCCCAGCACGAACAGCGCGCTGCCTGCCGTGATCGAGAGCAGCAGCGAGACTGCGATCCCGCCGATCAGGATCAGCGCGAAGCCGTGGATCAGGGGCACCGGCTCAATCAGCAGCGCAAGCAGCGCTGCGCTGCTTGCAAGCGCCGCGCCACCCAGCATCGGGCCCGCGGCGGCTGCGGCCTCGACCGCTGCGCGCCGGCGCGCCACGGGCGCCTGCGCGCGCGTGACCGACTGCTCTTGCTGCGAGCGCTCCTGCGCTCTCGCCTGCAGCTGCACGGCGTAGTCGACCGAGAGGCCGATCAGCGCCGGCAGCACCGCAAGCGCGCCGATGTCGATCGTGCCCGTGATCAGCGCAAGCGCGCCAAAGGTGATGCCGGCGCCGACCAGCGCGACCAGCAGCGGCGCCAGGCGCGGGCTCCCGGAGAAGATCAGCCCGAGCGCGACCGCCATCACCACGATCGCCGCCACCAGCAGCAGCTCGGCCGCGCCAGCGATCTCCGCTGAGAGCTCAGCCACGAGCACCGGCTCTCCTGTGAGCAGATAGCTGCCGCCTTCCAGCGCGAAGGCGGGCGCATGCAGGACGGCTTCGATCAGCGCGATCGCATGCGCCTGCGCCGCTTCGGAGAGGCCCGCGTGCAGGCGGATCGAGATCAACGCCGAGCGGGCGCTTGGAAAGAGATAGGAGAAGCGCGCCTTCGGTGTTCCCGCCGGAGCGCCGCGCGCAAACACCAGCGCTGCGACAAATTCAGCGTTGTTGATCGCGGGCGTCGAGACGATGCCGTAGCGCAGGGCGTAGGAGGCAAGTTCGGCCTCGTAAGCGCGCATCGTCAGCGAGCGCGCTTCTTCGCCCAGCTTGTGGGCCTCGGCGGCGCCTTCGCCGGAGGCAAGCGCCCGCGCTTCGACCACCGCCACCGCCTTCGCCGCCGCCTTGCGCGCGCGCCCTTCGATCGCGCCAAGCGCTTCGTCGATCTTGATCACGGCCTCGTTGATGAAGGTGCCCGGGCCGATCACCACCTGCACCGCGCGCGTGCGCGCAAGCGCCGCGCAGGGAGCCCTCGCGCTGCCGAGCTTGGCCAGCGCGGCGGGGGGCAGGTGGCCCGCAAGACACCCCTCGATGCCGACCAGGCGCTCGAGGTCGCCGCTCAGAAGCAGCTGCTGGAGGTTGCCGCGCACAAGCACCTCGATCGGTTCGCCGCCGAAGCTTGCTTCCAGCGCGCGGCTCGCGCGTGACGCCGCGCTGTCTGCGGGCAGAAAGGTCGAGGTCGCCGCGCTCGGACGCAGCGAGAGCGCCAGCGCGCCGCCGCAGATCGCAAGCGCCGATGCGCACGCAAGCGTCAGCCACGGCCGCCGCACCGCGCCCCGCGCGCACGCCGCAAAGAGGCGCGCAATCATCAGTCCATCGTCAGCGGACCCTTGGGGTTGCCGGCGAGGAACTGGCTCGTGAAGGGGTGCTCGGAGGCGAAGAGCTGCTGCGCCGGGCCCTGCTCGACGACCTTGCCCTGCCAGAGCAACACGAGATAGCTTGCGATCCGCCGCGCCGAGAGGATGTCGTGCGTGATCACCACATAAGTGCCGCCATTCTCGGAATGCACTTCCTTGATCAGCTCGCACAAGAGCGCGGTGCGCACCGGGTCGATGCCCGAGTCAGGCTCATCGAAGAGCAGAATCTGCGGCTCGAGCACCAGCGCGCGCGCAAAGCCGGCCCGTTTGCGCATGCCGCCGGAGAGCTCATTAGGCATCTTGTGCCCCTCGCCGCCCAGCCCGACCTCGCGCAGGCGGCGGTTGACGATCTCCGCGATCTCATCCTCGCCCTTCTCCGTGTGCTGGCGCAGCGGGAAAGCGACATTGTCGTAGAGGTTCAGCGAGCCGAACAGCGCCCCGTCCTGAAAGAGGACGCCAAAGCGTCTGCGCATCGCAAAGAGCTCATCATCGGGCAGCGAGGGCACCGAGACCCCCTGCACGAGCACATCGCCCGCGTCGGGGTAGAGCAGGCCGACGATGTGCTTGATGCAGACGGACTTGCCGGTGCCGGAGGGGCCGATGATCATCGAGATGTGCCCTTCGGGCAGGCTCATGTTCAGCCCCCGCAGCACGCGGTTGGAGCCGAAGGCTTTGTGAACGTCGCGAAACTCGATCGCGTTCGGCGTGCCCGGGGCGATCTCGGTCGCGTGCAGCTCGCCGCCAGCGGCGAGCGCCTCAGCGATCGCCGCCGCACCGATCATCGGCTCCTCGGAGCGGCCCGTGGTGGGCGGCGCCTTCGCGGTGGGCTGCTCAGCCGCCTCGGGTCCCCCGCCCTCGGGCGGAGAGCCCGAATGCTCCTGCTCCTCCGCGGCCATCGGCCTAGCCTCCGATCGGCACGTTCGCGTGCCCGCCCCAGAAGATCTGGGTGCCAAGCATCCCGATGAACGTCACAAGCACGATGTTCACGACCATTGACTTTGCGGTTGCCGTGCCTACGCCGACCGGCCCGCCGCTTGCGTTGTAGCCGTAATAGCAGCCCACCAGCACCACCGCTGTGGCCATCACCATCCCCTTGATAAGGCTGTAGAGGAAGTCGAGCGGGTTCTGGAACTCCCAGAAGATCAGTAGGTACCCGCCCGAGGAGATGAAGCCCAGCTGATCGACGACCGCCAGGTAGGAGGCCAGATAGGCAAGGCCGATCGCGATGACGTAGATGAAGGGCAGCACCATCCAGGAGCCGAGCAGGCGCGTGGCGCAGAGGAAGAGCATCGAGTCGACCCCCATCACCTCGAGCGCATCGATCTCCTCGGTGATGCGCATCGCGCCGATCTCAGCGACGATCCCGGTGCCGACCTTTGCCGCCATCATGTAGCCGAAGGCGTAGGGAACCGACTCGCGCAGGTTGCAGAGCGCGGCGAAGATGCCCGCGTTGCCCGGCGCGCCCACGGACTCGCTGAAGTAGGCGCCGGAGATCCCGCAGATGCCAAGCCCCTGGATGAAGGCGAGCGCCCAGAGCACCACCGCGGAGCCGAAGACGATGATCCCCGCCTGGCGCACCGACTCGCCGAAGAAGTGCAGCACGCGCCCGCTCCAGACGTCGCGCACGACCGTCCCGGCAAAGCCGGCCATCTCGCCGGTGCCCTCAAGCCATTCGGTCGGTGCCTGCCAGTAAGTGCTCATCGGCGCCTAGCCCTTGATCACCAGCAGGTTGGGGTGCGTTGCCAGCAGCACCTGCGTGAAGACGTAGTTGACAGCGCCCGTCAGCAGCAGCGTGGTCACGACCGCCTCGTTGACCGCACGCCCGACGCCCTCGGCGCCGCCGGAGGCGGTCATGCCCTTGTAGCAGCAGACGATCGCGATGATCGCGCCAAAGATCGCGGTCTTGAGGACCGAGCCCCACAGGTCGGTCGTCTCGACGTTGGCAAAGAAGGTCGACCAGAACTCTCCCAGGGGCACGCCGTAGAGGATGCCCGCCAGAAGGCCGCCGAAGACGCCGAAGATCACCGCGTAGATGTCAAAGAGCGCGGTCACCAGCATCAGCGAGAGAAAGCGCGGCACGACCAGGTTCTTGACCGGGTCGACCCCCAGCACCTGCAGGGCGTCAAGCTCCTCGCGGATCTTGCGCGCGCCAAGGTCCGCGGTGATCGCGGTGCCCGCGACGCCCGCGATCACGGTGCCCGTGATCAGCGGCCCGATTTCGCGCAGGGAGGCCAGCACGAAGAAGCCGCCCAGGCGATCGGTTGCGCCGATCAGCTGCAGGATGTTTGCCGCCTGGATGCCCGGCGCGCCGTAGTTGAGCGCAAAGGTAGTCACCATCAGCGGCAGCCATGCGAGGCGCAGGACAAAGAGGAACTGCGAGACCAGCTCCTCTCCGTAGGGGTAGGGGGGGCGCAGCGCCGAGACGATCGTGCGCCCGGTGAGGATCATGATGTCGCCGGTTTCTTCAAGCGCGGCGCGCAGCGGGCCGAAGGCGCGCTCGACGCCGCCCTGCGCACCGGCGCCCGCAAACGGCTCCTGCTCTTCGATCTGACCCGTTGAAACTGCAGCCACTGAGCGCAAACTCTAGTGATCCGTCCGCGCGCAGGGGCCGCGCTGGTATGGTTGCTGCGGCGATGAGGTTGCTTGCGAGGTTGCCCTTCCTGCCGGCGCTGCTGCTCGCCGGCGCGCTGATCGGCGGCTGCGGGGGGACTGCGGGCGGCGGCGCCCGAAGCGCAAGCGCCGCCAAGGGCTCAGGCGGCGACCCGCCGCTGGAAGTCCTGCGCGCCTCCTTCCCCGCCCACCAGGCGATCGCAAAGCCGGCGCGCCTGGAGATAGAGGTCCGCAACAGGAGCGACGCGCCCGTTGCAGCGCTGGCGCTCTCGGTTCGCTCCTTCTACTACCGCTCAAGCTATCCGCATCTCGCGGACGCCTCGCGCCCGGTGTGGGTCGTCGATGAAGGCCCCGGCGCCAAGCCACGGCTGCCCGTTGAAAGCGTGCCCTTCGACAGCCCCGGCGGCGATGTCAGCGTGGACCAGAGCGTCTGGCTCGCCGGCCCGCTGGGCGCCGGGCAGAGCCGCACCTTCTCCTGGCTCCTGACGCCCGTGCGCTCCGGCGCTCAGACCATCGCCTACTCGCTCTACTCCGGGCACCCTGGGCCCTCGGGCCTGCGCCCCGAAGGGCCAGCTCTGCGCGGCTCCTTCTCCGTGCAGGTCGCGCCCGCGCCGCCCTCGCGCTACGTCAACCCGGAAACCGGCGCAGTCGAAGTCGGGCGGCTGCCGGTCGCGCCGGGGCCCTGAGCGCGCGCTCTCCCGCGCGCGCTTCGACAGCCGTCCAAGCGCACGCGCAGACTCTTGGCCTGCTGGAGAGGCACCGCTGGCGCGCGGATCGATAGAGTCGCGCGCACACGAGCAACGCATTCGAGGGACGGGCCGGCCAGGGCGCCTGTCAGTCCAGGAGGAAGAGGCAGAGAGAAAATGCAGACAGCAAGGTGCAATGCGATTCGCGAGCTGGTGACCTCGCAGAAGGCGATGACGATCGAGCGCTTCAGCGGCTCGGCCAGCGCCACGGCCGCAGACGTCCTCAAGATGGGCGAGAGCCTGGGCGTGCGCATGGTGGACCTCAAGTTCACCGACGTCCCCGGCACCTGGCAGCACATGACGCTCTCCTTTGCCGCGCTCGAGGAGGACGCCTTCAGCGACGGGCTGGGCTTCGACGGCTCCTCGATCCGCGGCTTCCAGCAGATCGCCGAGTCCGACATGCTGCTGATGCCCGACCCCGCAAGCGCGCTGATCGACCCCTTCTACGAGCTGCCCACGCTCTCCCTGATCTGCAACATCATCGACCCGATCACGCGCGAGCCCTACTCGCGCGACCCCCGCTACGTCGCGCAGAAGGCCGAGCGCCACCTGCGCGAGAGCGGCATCGCAGACACCGCCTTCTTCGGCCCCGAGGCCGAGTTCTACGTCTTCGAGCATGTCGCCTTCGACCAGCGCACGCACACCGGCTTCTACGAAGTCAACTCGCAGGAGGCCTACTGGAACATGGGCGAGGCCTTCCGCGAGGCGGGCAACCTCGGGCACAAGATCCGCTCCCAGGAGGGCTACTTCCCGGTGCCTCCATCCGACTCCCAGGGCGACCTGCGCGCGCTGATGGTGCTCGTGCTCGAGGCGCTCGGAGTTAAGACCGAGTTCCACCACCACGAGGTCGGCGGCCCCGGGCAGGGCGAGATCGACCTGCGCTTCGAACCGCTCCTGAAGATGGCCGACACGCTGATGCTGCACAAGTACGTGGTCAAGAACACCGCGCGGGCAGCGGAGAAGACCGCGACCTTCATGCCCAAGCCGGTCTTCGAGGAGAACGGCTCCGGGATGCACGTGCACCAGTCGCTCTGGAAGGACGGCAGCACGCTGATGTTCGACGAGTCCGGCTACGCCCTGCTCTCAGAGCTCGCGCTCTCCTACGTCGCCGGCATCCTCGCCCACGGGCGCGCGCTGATGGCCTTCTGCGCGCCGACGACCAACTCCTACAAGCGCCTCGTGCCCGGCTACGAGGCGCCCGTCAACCTCGTTCACTCCCAGCGCAACCGCTCAGCGGCGGTGCGCATCCCGATGTACCTCTCATCGCCGAAGGCCAAGCGGATCGAGTTCCGCCCGCCGGACCCGATGGCCAACCCCTACCTCGCCTTCTCCGCCCTCTTGATGGCCGGCCTTGACGGCATCCGCAAGGGCCTCAAGCCGGGCGACCCGGTCGACACCGACCTCTTCGACCTCTCCGCCGAGGAGCTTGCGGCGATCGCGCACGTGCCAAGCTCGCTCTCCGACGCGATGGACGCGCTCGAGGCCGATCACGACTTCCTGCTTGAGGGCCAGGTCTTCACGACCGACCTGATCGAGGAGTGGATCTCCTACAAGCGCACGGAGGCCAAGGAGGTCGACATGCGACCGCATCCCTGGGAGTTCCCCCTCTACTACGACGGCTGAGCCGCGCCTGCTGCACGCACCGCCGTGCGTCGCAGCGCGCCTCGGCCCAAACGCTCACCGCGAGCGAAGGGCTGAGGCGCACCCGTGCCCGAGCGGCCCGACCGGCGGGCAGGGCGCCCCAGCGCCCCGCCCGCCCCGCCGCCGCTGGCGGCCTCAGCTCTCAACGGTGAGCCTCCCCTCCATCCAGCCCGAGGTCGACATCGCCCCGCTCATGCCTTCCTTGCCTTCGCCGCAGGGCGCATAGCAATGCCATTCGAAGGTCCCGGCCTTTTTCGGCGTGAAGCTGAAGGTGACCGTGTTCGTCGAGCCTTCCGGAGCTGCGGGAATCACTGCGTTGATGCCAAGCTCGGGGATCGTGAAGGTGTGAGCGACCTTCTTGTTTTCGACCGTCGTGACCCTCGCTCCGTTCAATGTCTCTTCGCCGCCCGCGACAGCGTCATACATCTGCATCGCGGCAGACAGCGGCGCCGTGCCGCCGTCATGGTTGACGATCGTGATCCTGACCGGCACCCCGGCATGCACCGTGAAGTCCGCCGGGACATAGCGCGGCCATTCCGCATGCCCCGGACCGCTGGTCTGGATTTCCAGGCGCACCTGCTGCACCTGTTGCGCGCTCCTGCTTGCCGCCGCAGCGGCCTTCGGCGGACTTGAGCTGCTGCCGCAGCCGGCCACGGCGAGGGCAGCGCCGAGCGCCGCGAGCGTCGCACCGAAGCGGAGGCTGGTCTTGCGTCGGGAGATATTCATTGTCACACTCCTTGTCCTGTTCGTTCCCAGTTGACAGATGTCACTCTGCGTGCTCGCGCATTCAGCCCTTGCTGAAGCTGTCGGCCACGTCCGAGCACGCGACAATGTTCGGTGAGGCTGCTCGCGGCACGCTGCGGGTTTGCCGCAATGCCATGCCATCTGACCGCTGCGGTCATAACCGTCGACAATGACCCTCACGCGGCCGCCGACCGGCAGCTCCCACAGCCACAGATCGCGCTAGACTGCGGTGCCTCAGATGCGAGCAGGCGCGCCCTGCACGCTCGCAGCGCGCACCGCGCACACCGCTCGAGAGCAAGCGATTGAAGAAGGAGATCGCCATGCGATCGATGCTGCAGCACAGCAGTGCGCCCCAAGTCCATCGCGCGCCCGGGAGGTCTTTGCACGTCAAAGGCGCCGAGCCACATCGCCGCCGGCGGCTGCTGGCCACGGTGCTGGTCGCTGCGATCGCCCTCACCGTGGCCCTCGCCGCGATCTTTGCAAGCAGCGCGCACGCTGCGGTGCCCGCTGCGGTCAACATCGTCGGCCCCGGGCACTACGCCAGGATCCAGGAAGCCGTGAACGCCTCCTCCCCGGGCGGATGGGTGCTGATCGAGCCTGGCGTCTACGACGAATCGGTGCGCGTGACCACACCGGACCTGCATATTCGCGGGATGAGCCGCAACGCGGTCATCATCGACGGCCAGGGCCTATCTGTCCCGGGCGGCCGCAATGGGATCGAAGTCTACAAGGCAGATGATGTCTGGATCGAAAACCTGACGGTGCGAAACTTCGAACGCGAATCCCAGAACGGCGCCAACGGCAATGCGATCTGGTGGAACGGCGGGTCCGGCTCGGGCCAGATCGGCGCGCGCGGGTGGTGGGGGCGCTATCTGACCGCGTACGACACCGGCCTTGACGGCGGCTATGGGATCTTTACAAGCAACGAGACCGAAGGCTCCTTTGAAGATGTCTACGCCTCGGGCTTCAATGACTCCGGCATCTACGTCGGCGCCTGCCGCGACTGCTACGCCCGGATCGCCAACGCGATCGTCGAAGACAACGCGGTCGGCTACTCGGGCTCCAACGCGGGCGGCCACCTGATAATCGAACGATCGCTCTTCCGCCACAACTCGGCGGGCATCGTCCCCAACTCCGAAAACCCCGGCGACCCGCCGCCGCCGCAGGATGGCGCGTGCAGCTCAGGCGAAAACAGCTCGCCGACGCCGACCTTCTCGACCACCAGGATCGCCCGCTGTACGATCATCCGCTACAACGCGGTGGTCGAAAACAACAACCTCTCAACGCCCGCCAATGACTCCACGCTGAAGGCGCCTTGGGGCGTCGGAGTCGAGCTCCCCGGCACCTACGCCGATCTCATCACGCGCAACCTGATCGCGGGCAACGCCAGCGACGGCGTGCTCGGCTTCGAGTATCCCAACCCCTTCCCGCCGACCGCCGAAACGATCTTCTTCCAGCTCGCCGGCAACCGCATCAGCGAAAACCTCTTCTTCGGCAACGGCACCGGAGGGGAGCCCTTCTCCGGCGATGTGACGCTCGCCGGCGGCCTCTTCGGCCAGCAGCTCTCCACCAACAACTGCGTCTCTTACAACCTGATGCCCGATCCCACCTTCCCCGAAGCGATCGAAGGCACCTGGGGCTGCCAGAACGAAACCACCCCCAACCCGAGCCCGGGCAACCTCGAACCGGTCGGCTATCTGCTGGCCCTCCAGGAAGCCTCCGAGAGCCGCCGATCGGTCCCACAGCCCCCGCCTCCTCCGCAGCCGACGATGCCCGATCCCTGCGCGGGCGTGCCCGCCAACCCGCTCTGCCGCCGCTAGCGGCAGACTCGGCGGCCGCGGTCGGCTGGAAGGCGCTCCAGGCATACCGCCACCGCACGGGCGCAGCCTGAGCAATGCGGCCGTGCGACGGCCTGGATCATATGGGCCGCAGCTTTGGCGTGCTCGCGGCCTGCGGCGGCGCTGCGCTGTCTGTGCTGAGCCCCAAGGCCGGCGCATCCTGCTTGCAGGCGGCGTACCGGTCGCCACGCTGCTCGCCCTGCGGTGGGAATGGGGAGCGCAGGCGCCGGCGCGCGGCGCGCCGCCCTCTGGGCTCGCCGCGTTGCTCGCCCGGCCCGGTCGCCTCGCCAACCTTTACATGCACGTGTCAATGTAGCGGCGGCCACTGCTAGGATCGCCAGGTGCGCGACTTCCTCTCCGCAGCGCGCTCCCGCGTCGTCATCTACGACGGCGGCATGGGCGCCACGCTAGAGCAGCTCGACCTCACCGCCGAGGACTACGGCGGCCTGCCCGGCCGCTGCCACGAGGCGCTCGTGCTGCACCGCCCGGATGTGATCGAGTCGGTACACCGCTCGATGCTCGAGGCGGGCGCAGAGGTGATCGAGACCGACACCTTCCAGGCCTCGCGGCTGAAGCTTGCCGAGTGGGGCCTCGCCGAGCACACCCACGAGATCAACCTGAGAGCGGCTCAGATCGCGCGCCGCGCGGCCGGTGATGACCGCTACGTCGCCGGCTCGATCGGGCCAACCGGGAACCTGCCGGCGTCCGAAGACCCCGAGCTTGGCCGCATCGGCTTCGGTGAGCTGCGCGCTGTCTTTGCCGAGCAGGCGCAGGGACTGATCGAAGGCGGCGCAGACCTGCTGATGATCGAGACCGCGCAGGACATCCTCGAGGTAAAGGCAGCGATCTTCGGCGCGCGCGACGCCTTTGCGAGGACCGGCAAGCGGCTGCCGATCCATACCTCCGTCTCGCTCCTGCCTCAGGGCGGCAAGATGCTGCTGGGCACGGACATCTCCTCCGCGCTCACCACGCTTGAGGCTTTGGGGGCGGACGTGATCGGGCTCAACTGCTCGACCGGCCCCGAGGACATGCGCGATGCGATCCGCTTTTTGGGCGAGAGCTCCCCGGTCCCGGTCGCGTGCATCCCCAACGCCGGTCTGCCGCTGCAGGGGCCAAACGGCGAGACCATCTTCCCCGAGCAGCCCGAGCCCTTCGCCGACGCGCTGGCGGAGTTCGTGGAGCGCTACGGCGTCGCGATCGTCGGCGGCTGCTGCGGCACCACCCCGGAGCACATCGCAGCGCTCGCCGCGCGCGCCGGCGGGCGAGCGATCGCGGCGCGCCCGGCGCCGCGTCCGGCGCACCTCTCCTCGATGATCGCGGCCACCCCGCTTGCCCAGGACCCGCCGCCGACGCTGGTCGGCGAGCGCATCAACGCGCAGGGCTCCCGCCGCGCCAAGGAGCTGCTGCTCGCGGAGGACTACGACGGCCTCGCTCAGATCGCCGAGGAGCAGGTCGCCGCGGGGGCGCACGTGCTTGACATCTGCGTCGCGCTGACCGAGCGCACCGACGAGTCAGAGCAGATGCGTGCGCTCGCCAAGAAGCTCTCGCTCAGCCAAGCGCCGCCGCTGCAGGTCGACTCCACCGAGCCGGATGTGATCCGCGCTGCGCTCGAGCAGATCCCGGGGCGGGCGATCATCAACTCCGTCAACCTCGAGGCCGGGCGCGAGAAGCTCGACCTGGTCTGCGCGCTCGCGCTCGAGCACGGTGCTGCGCTGATCGCGCTGACGATCGACGAGCAGGGCATGGCAAAGACCGCCAAGCGCAAGCTAGAGGTGGCAAAGCGAATCCATCAGATCGCCTGCGGCGAGCATGGGCTTGACCCGGAGCTCTTGATCTTCGACGCCCTCACCTTCACGCTCACGACCGGCGAAGAGCAGTGGCGGGACTCGGCGCTGCAGACGATCGCCGGGATCGAGGCGATCAAGCGCGAGCTGCCCGCGGTGAAGACCTCGCTTGGCGTCTCCAATGTCTCCTTCGGCGTCTCCCCCGCCGCACGCGGCCTGATCAACTCGGTCTTCCTGCACCACTGCGTCGCCGCCGGCCTCGACCTTGCGATGGTCAACCCCGCCCACATCACCCCCTACGCAGAGATCGGCTCAGAGGAGCGCGAGCTTGCCGAGGATCTTGTCCTCAACCGTCGCGAGGATGCGCTCGAGCGGCTGATCGCGCATTTTGAGGCGCGCGCCGGCGAGCCGGGCGAGGGCACAGCCGCCAAGGCCGATCCGACCGCGGGCATGGAGCCCGAGGAGGCCCTTCACTTCCACATCCTGCGCCGGCGCAAGGAAGGCGTCGAGGAGTGGATCGACGCCAGCGTGCAGAAGATCGGCGCCGTGCCGACGCTCAACGACGTCCTGCTGCCAGCGATGAAGGAGGTGGGCGACAAGTTCGGCGCCGGCGAGCTGATCCTTCCCTTCGTGCTGCAGTCTGCTGAAGTCATGAAGCGCGCGGTTGCGCGCCTTGAGCACTACCTCGATCGCATCGAGGGCTACACCAAGGGGACCGTCGTGCTTGCAACCGTCTTCGGCGACGTGCACGACATCGGCAAGTCGCTTGTCAACACGATCCTCACCAACAACGGCTACACCGTGATCGACCTCGGCAAGCAGGTGCCGATCCAGCAGATCATCGAGGCCGCAAAGGAGCACGATGCAACCGCGATCGGCCTTTCAGCGCTGCTTGTCTCAACCTCCAAGCAGATGCCCGCATGCGTCGCGGAGCTGCACAGCCAGGGTCTCCCCTATCCGGTGCTGATCGGCGGCGCGGCGATCAACCGCGCCTTCGGCTATCGCGCCCTCTACCCCAACGGCCAGGATGGCGAGGAGACCTACGCGCCGGGCGTCTTCTACTGCAAGGACGCCTTCGAGGGGCTCGCCGTGATGGACCAGCTGATCGACGAGCAGTCGCGTGCCGCGCTCACCGCCAAGCTGCGCGCAGACGCCGCCGCGCACCGCGCCAAGGGCGAGAGCGAGCGCAGCGAGGATTTCAGCGACGACTCCGTGCGCTCTGGGGCGCGCAGCGACGTGAGCGTGCCCGAGCCGCCCTTCTTCGGCGTGCGCGAGGTCGATGTAGATCTCGAGGAGGTCTACTCGCACCTTGACACCCATGTTCTCTTCAAGCTGCACTGGGGCGGTCGCGGCGTCAAGGGCGAGGCCTGGCGCAAGCTGCTCGCAGAGGACTTCGTCCCGCGCCTGCAGCGGATGTGGCAGGAGCAGGACTACTTGCAGCCGCGCGCGCTGCTGGGCTTCTTCCCCTGCTACGCGCAGGGCAACGAGATCGTGATCCTCGACCCCGAGGACCACGCGCGCGAGCTGGAGCGCTTCATCTGCCCGCGGCAGCCCGCCGGCGAGCGCCTCTGCCTGGCGGACTTCTTTCGCCCCGCGCAGGACGGTCGCCCGCCCGCAGAGCTTGACGTGGTCGCGCTGCAGGCGGTCACCGTCGGCGCGCGGGCAAGCGAGCGCATCGCCCAGCTTGAGCGCTCAGGCGAGTTCGCCGAGCAGCTCTTCGTCCACGGCCTCGCCGTCCAGAGCGCTGAGGCACTGGCGGAGTGGCTGCACTGGCGCGTGCGTCAGATGCTCTCCATCCCGGCCTCGCAGGGCAGGCGCTACTCCTGGGGCTACCCCGCGATCCCCGAGCAGAGCGAGCACAAGAAGGTCGAGCGCCTGCTCGACCTAAGTCAGATCGGCATGCGCATCACCGACGGCTACGCGCCCGAGCCCGAGCAGTCGACGCTGGCTCTGATCGCCCACCATCCGCAGGCGATCTACTTCGGCACGCGCCAGGGACGTCTGCCCAGCGGGGAGGCGCCGGATGACCTGATCAAGGGCTCCTCCCGCGACCCCTCGCTCTTTGCTCCCAACGGCAAGCCGCCGACGCTCGACGACTCTGAGCCCGACATCTCAGAGGAAGAGGACGTGCGGGCCGCGTAGCGCGCGACGCGCCCAAGCGCGTCGAGCAATGCAGCCCCAAGCAGGAGAGGGCCGCGCGGTGCAAAGCAGTTTCGCGGGCGCCGGGCCGGCCACATCCCGCCGAGCGCCCATATTCACGCCGCCGCCAGCGCACTTGACGCGGTGGCAGCGACGGATATCGAATCCACCGAAAGCAACCTGCTCGTCGATTGCGAGACAGAGCTTGAAGGGACGGCGCCTATGAGCCTGGGCGTCGCGGAGACCGTCCAGTCCGGCACCGCCTCTCAGTTGGGCGTAGACGCCTCCACGCTTCGCGCAACCCCGTATGGAGCCTCCGCGGGACGCCACACGCTCGAACCGCTCTGCGAGCGCTCGACCACGGGAAGCGGGGTCGCTGCATCGTGTGCGGCCATCCTCGCCTGCGCGAGCGGAACCTGACCCGCATCGGCCATCTCGCCATCCAACAGCCACTGTGCGGCCGCTACGCCCCTGCGCCCGCCAGCTCCTCCCGCACACGCTCCTCGCTGCGCAGCTCGATCGGCATCGCATGCAGCGACTGCAGACGCAACTGCCGCCAGGAGAGCCGCTCGCGCGCGAGCGCGGGGAGCCCACCGCCGAGCGCCAGCGCAAGCTCGCAGCCTTGGAGCAGGAGCCCATAGGCGAGCGCGACCGCAGCGCCAACCCCGAAGGCCCCGTGCAGCACCGCAAGCACCGCCAGCTGGAAGACGCCGACGTTGGCCGGGCCGGCCGGCACCAGCGCTGTCACGTTGACCGCAAAGAGCACCGCTGCGGCCCCCGCAAAGCCGATGCGCCCCGCCAGCCCGAGCGCCTGCGCAAGCAGATAGCAGGCAAGCAGCTGCAGCCCCCAGGCGCCAAGCTGCAGCGCCGCCGCGCGAGCGCCGCTGCTGCGGTCCGCAAGCAGGGCGATGGCCGCTCGCAACCGCGCCAGGGCATCGCGCAGCTCAGCGCGCAGGCCCGGCAGCGCGAGCGCGCGCCGCGAGCGCGCGCCGGGCAGGATCAAGGGCGCAAAGAGCAGCCCGATCAGCGCCAGCGCAGGCACAAGCACAATCAGGGTCAGCAGGACGTCCCGACTCTGCATCGCGCGCGTCCCGAGCGTTGCGGAGAGCCCGAGCGCAAGGACGGCAGCGACGTTCAGGAGCATCTGCGCGACCATCGCTGAGAGCACGTCCGGCAGCCGCGCGCGAGCGCCGCCAAGGCGCCTGGCGATGACAAGCGCACGCGATGGCTCGCCCAGCCGCGCGGGCAGCGTCGCCGACATCAGCACGCCGATCAACGTCGCCCGCAGCGCATCGCGCATGCGCGCGCCGCTCAGGCTCGGCAGCGCGCCCATCAGCGTCCGCCATGATGCAGCGCGCGCTGCAAGCGCCCCGGCCATCAAGGCCAGCCCGCCGATGACCAGCGCAGGCTTGGAGGCCGCAAGGCTTGTCTCGACACGCCCGACGCCCACATTCGCCAGGCCCGCTGCGACCATGCCGAGCGCGGCAAGCGTGCTTGCGCCCAGCGCCCGCCTGCGCGTCAAGCGCGGGAGCACGCGCACACGACGCTGCGCTGAAGCGCTTTGGCTGCCCTTGTCTTGACGGGCCGCAGGAGGGCCGGCGCCCTCGCCCTGATCCCGGCGCCTGAGGCCGTAGCGCATGCCGAGCGCGCGCAGGCCGCTTGCGCTCTCAGCAGCGTCTCTGCAGGCAAGCGAGCGCTCGTAGGCGTCGCGCACTTCGGCTGCGACACGTCCCCAGGCATAGCGCTCGGCGCGGGCCCGCGCCGAGCGCGCCATCGCCTGACGCGCGCGCGGCTGCGCCGCCATCGCGCGCAGCGCCTCGGCGAGCGCGCGCCGGTCGCCGGGCGGCACGAGCAGCCCCTCGCGGCGGTCGCGCACGACATCGCGGTAGCCGTGGATGTCCGAGGCCACCACCGGCAGACCCGCCGCAAACGCTTCGGTCAGAACCATCCCGAAGGACTCGCCGCGCAGTGAGGGGGCGCAGAGCACATCGGCGCTGGCCAGCTCCGCGCGCTTGCGCTCCTCGCTCACGCGGCCGAGCACCTGCACGCCGCGCTGCTCGAGCAGCAGGGGCGCAACCTCCTCGTAGAGGGGGCCGACGAGCGTGAGCGTCGCAGGGAGCTCAGCGCGCAGCGCCTCAAAGGCGGAGAGCAGCACGGGCAGCCCCTTGCGCGCCACAGCCTGACCGATGAAGAGGATCCGCAGCGGCGCCGCGCCAGCGGCTTCGGGCTCCCGCTGCGCGCGCTCGCCCGAGCGCTGCGGCTGCCGAGCGGCCCAGCGCAGGTCGACTCCGTTTGGTATCACCCGGCAGCGACCGCCGAAGAAGCGCTCCGCGGTCCACGCGGCGGCCTCCGAGACCGCTATGCGCCCGTGCAGGCGGTTCATTCGCCGGCGGGCGCCGAGCAGAACGCCGATCCCGTTGGTGAGCGGGTTCTCGGAGTAGGAGTGATAGGTGCCGACGAGCGCCGGGCCATCGACGGCGCCGAGGGCATCCCAGCAGACGATCGGCGCTACTGGTTCGTGCATGTGGATCACGTCGTAGCCGCCGCCGCGCAGCTCCTCGCGCAGGGTCAGCAGCGCGTTCCTGGAGACAGCCAGGTTCGAGACCGCCCCATTTGCCGGAAAGCCGACCGTACGCCCAAGCGAGATGAATCCCTCCGGCGGCGCGACCTGCTGGGGGCGAACGCCACGGTGCAGCCGCCGCGTCAGCGCGTCATCGGGGTCATAGGGCCCGACGATCGCGACTTCATCGCCGCCGGCGCGCAGCTCAGCTGCAAGCGCCTCGATGTGGCGAGTCACGCCGCCTGGGTAGGACCAGGAGTAGGGCGAGAGGAGCGCGATGCGCACAGCCGCACTGTAACCTTTTCAGCGGTCATGAGCATGCGCGAGGACTACGGGCACGCAAACGAGGCAAACGGCTCAAGCTCGAGCCCGCCGAAGGGCGCACGCGGTCCGATCGGCCGCTTCGTCAAGTACACCTTCCTCAGCGTCGACCCGGCCTGGCGCAGGCTCCCCGCCGAGGAGCGGGCACAGGGAAAGCGGGAGCTGATCGCAGCCTGCGAGGACTTTGCACAGGACCATCTGCTGCAGTCCTTCTCGCTTGTTGGCATGCGCGCCGATGCTGAGCTGCTGCTGGTGGCAGAGGCCGAGAACCTCGAGCGCATCCACGAGCTCCATGTCGTCCTTGCGCAGAGCGGGCTGATGAAGTGGGCGCGCGTCACCGCGTCCTTCCTGGGGCTGCGCAAGGGATCTGAGTACTCCGAAGAGCTGCGCCTGCGCGGGCGCTCCTTCCGCGGCAAGTACCTCTTCGTCTACCCCTTCATCAAGAGCCGGGAGTGGTATGGGCTGCCCGCGGGGGAGCGCTACCGGATCATGCAAGAGCACATCCGCATCGGCAAGGAGTACCCGCAGGTCGACAACCACACGACCTACTCCTTCGGGCTCGACGACCAGGAGTTCGTGGTCGCCTTCGACACCGATGACCCGGCGGCGTTTCTGGAGCTCGTGCAGCGCCTGCGCGGAACTGAGGCCTCCAGCTACACGGTGCGCGACACGCCCTCCTACACCTGCATCTCCGCATCGCTGCTGCGCGCGGTCAACGCCTTGGACGGCGAGCCGCTTCCTGCCTCGGCAGACCTCGAAGCAGCCGCCTGACGCAGCGCGGCGCAGCGGCGTACATTCGCCCCTGGCCAGGGGCGGTCGGCAGCCGGGGCAAACACGGGTCGCAGGATCACGCGCGCGGTCGCGGTGATGATGCTGCGCTGCCATGCGCAGCGACGCTGCCGGCGCTCGGCTCCACGCTGCGATGGGCGCCGCTGAGGTTCGTGATCGAGCGCTCAAGCTACGCCTGCGAGCTGGCGAGACGCTTCAACCGCGCCGATGAAGGCCTGGTTGCCCCCTCGGGCGCATCGCGGGCCTACGCCTGCATCGACGCGCCGCTCGGCCACGGGCTGACCGAGACCTTCGAGGTGGAGCCAAGCCCGTGCCCGAGCCGCGGCGCAAGCGCGTCCGTCACAGGGCAACCGCCGCTGGCCTCGCGGCATGCATTTGAAGCTCGCCTGCTCGCGCAGATGCTCGATGTTGATTGCGGTAAGCGGCTGTACATCCGCAGACTTGCGGCTCTCGCCCGTGAGCCTGAGCGCATGCACGCTCCGCTTGACCGTCTTGAGGCTGCCGCTGTCCAGGAGCTTGAGGTTGCATGCGCCAGATCGGCCGCTGCGACGGAGGTGCAGCGAGGCGACTAGCCGAGAGAGAGGACGAAGCAGAGACGCCACTTGGCATGAGCGCTCCTTTGGTTCATGCCGCTGAGCCTCTCATATAACTGGTCCGAGGAATGGGGTTCAGATCACCTGGTCCAGTTTTTGGGGTGCAGATCAGCCAGGCCGCCGCGAACTTCGCCCACGGCATCATGCAAGGCGCTGAGTGCGGCCGCCTGAGGTTGTAGTCCTCCTGCCAGTCGGCGACAATGACCTTCGCCTCGGCCAGGCTCAAGAGCAGCTCCTCGTGCACCGGCGAGCCGAAAGACTCGACGTAGGGGCTATGCCAGGTGCCGCCGGGCTCGATGTAGCATGAGCGTGCGCTGGAGAGGCGACAGCGGTCGTGCAGCGCGTTTGCGCGCGCTACGCCCCAAGCTGCGCCAGCGGCACGACCAGACGCACGGTGGCGCCCCGGCCGGGCTGAGACTCCAGCTGCAGCTCGCCACCGACCAGCTCAGCGCGTTCCCTCATTCCCGGCAGGCCGTAGCCGCCATAGCGGCGCTCAGCGCTCTCCTGCGCCTCCACGCCCTTGCCGGGCTGCGCCGCACTCGACTCCCGCGCCTCCCGGGCGCCCTGCAACAGTCGCTCGGGGTGCTCGATGCCGCTGCCGTTGTCCTGGATCTCGACGACCAGGTCGCCCTCTCGGACAAAGACGCGAACGTCGGCCCTCGTGGCGTGCGCATGGCGCGAGGCGTTGGATAGCGCCTCCTGGATGATGCGGTAGATCGTCGTCTCAAGCTCGCCGTCCAAGCGCCCCTCCTGCTCCTGCGCCTGCGCCGGCAGCGAGAGCTCAAGCGCGACCTCGAGCCCATAGACATCCTGGGCCCGGCGGGCAAGCGCGGCAAGCGCCGCCTCCAGCCCGAGGTCGTCGAGCGCTGCGGGGCGAAGCTCGGTGATCAGGTGGCGGATCGAGACCACCTCGCGGTTGAGCCCTTCGATCACCTGGTCGGCGGCCGCGAGCACCTGCTGGGGGTCGCCGCTGTCACGGGCGTTCGCAAGTGTCATGCGTAGAGCTCCGAGGCCCTGAACGGTGTCGTCATGAAGCTCGCGCGCCCAGCGCGCGCGCTCCCGCTCGCGCTGCTGAACGCCGTAGCGAAGCCGTTCCTGCTCCGCCAGACGCTCCGCGGCAAGGCGCTGCGTGAGGTTTGCCGCAAGCGCCGCAAACGCGCTCATGTCGGCGTCGCGGAAGGACTCTTCGCGACGCACCGCCACAAGCATGCCACCACCGGGCTGACCTGTCTCAAGCGGCTGGATCAACGCTGGCCCCGCCTCGAGCCCGAGCTCCCTAAGCCAGTCCGCCTGCGCGCCGAGCGGGCGCTCGAAGGCAAGCGGCTTGCCCTGACGATAGATCGTCCCGAGCGCGCTGCCTTCGATCGGCACGACACGCGCGCGCGCCGCCCGCTCAGGGCTTGCTGCGACCACGTGCAGCTCCCGATCGGCCTCAAGGATCACCAGCACGATCGAGGGGTCCAAGAGCCTTCGGGCACGATCTGCCATCAGCTCCAGAAGCCATCGCTCACCCCTCGTCGCCATCCTGCCGATGGTAGCGAAGATGCAATCCGAAAGCCTGATGCGCCCCGATAGCGCCCGCGCTCCCCTGCCCCCCGACGGCAATCCGTGAACATTGTGCAGCTGTGTGCAAGCGTAAATCCGTCCTCAGGCACGCTACGGTAATGCCGATGTGGCTCGCCGATGCCCCCAGATTGCGGAGGGTCGTCCTTGCCTACAGCCTCAGTGAGCTGGGCGGATGGTTTGCAATGGTCGCGCTGCCGCTCGCGATTTACAGCCACACACACAGCTCGCTCGCAGTCGGTGGCCTGCTTGCTGCCGGCTCGCTGCCCGCAGCACTCGCCCCGGCGATCGTCGCGCGCGTGGAGATGATGGAGCGCCGCGGCGGTATTGCGCTGCTCTTTCTGATCGCAGGAGTTGCGGCCGGGCTTCTGGCGCTGCTCCTATGGCACTTCTGGCTGCCGGTGATCTTTCCAGTCTTCGCGCTCCAGAATGGCGCGACCTTCGCGGGCGTTGCGATGCTACGCGCCGAGGGCGTACATCCGCACAATCCCATCGCGCCACAGCATCACGATGGCGATTTCTCACTTCATTTGGCAGCTCGTCAAGTCCCCCCGGGAGACTATCCAGACGCGACGCCGGCCGATGAGGTAGACACCGCCACACCGCATCAAGAGACCATACACAGAGCCAACGCAGCCTTTAATCTCGCGATGTCGCTGGCGATGGTAATCGGGCCTGCAACAGCTGGCCTCGCTGTTACCGCCCTCCATCCTCCGCTCGCCATGCTTATCGCAGCCGCCGCACTCGCCGCAGCTGCCGCTCCAATTCTAAGCCTTGATCTCTATCGCATCCGCGATACGCAGACAACTGTCCGCGCGCTTCTAGCACAAGCGGCCAACCACCTGCGCAGCAGCCCACACGTCGGGCCGCTACTGCGAGCCGAGGCACTAGCACTTCTCTTCTTCACGGCCGTCGTTCCCCTTGACGTCGCCTATTCCAAATCCACGCTCCGTGCTGGCGCCGCCGGCTATGCCGCATTGATAGGGGTCTGGGGTGCTGGAATGATCGCAGGCAGCATAACCTTCGCACGATATCGTCGTCCCCCCGCGCGAGCTCGCTCTCGACTCCGCCCACCTCCGTCTCTCAGCCTTTTCCTCTCTGTCGGCACTGCAGCAGTTGCGCTCGCATACATCGGATTCTTCGCTGCACCGGCTCTGCCCGATGCCCTGATTGCTGCCTTTGCAGGAGGCGCTGGCAATGGGATTCAGTGGGCCGCATTCCTCGGCATCGTTCAAGTCCTGACTCCCAGGACGCTGCTCGCCCGAACAATGGCTGCAACTGAAGCGTTGCGTGCTACGACCCCATTTCTTGGAGTGCTTTTTGGGGGAGTTCTTGCTACCGTGTACTCAACGCGCGTTGCCTTCCTCATCGCCGGTGCCGGCACAACTGGTGCACTCGCATTCCTCGTACGCACTGTTCTCAAGCCCCTGATGAGCGACGCTCCTTCTGATCCAACGCTCGCTCCCGCTCGAACTGCTCGCCCCGCAACTCCAACAGAACAGGTTCAACAGCGCGTACAACCAAAACTCCCCATCTCTCCGCGCTCACTGCCACTTACCCTGATTCGCCTCATACGCAGTAGGCACCTCTACTATGCCGTTAGTCTCGCTCTTCTTCTAGGAGCAATAATCGGTGCGATCATCACCGCGCGCGCAACTGAATGGGAACGCCTCCCACTCCTCGCCATTTTGACGATGTTGCTTCTGACCGGCGAGCTGATCCAAAGCATCATACAATCCAAGGCATACTCTGCGGGCTTTCTTGCCATCGCCTTCGCCGCGTGCCTACTAGGCCCGGCGCCAGCAGTCGCATTCGCTCTACTCGCTGCTATTCCTGCGACTCGTGAAAGAAGGCGTGCCCTGCGCTACTGGCTAGCAAATCTGAGCAGCGCTGCCATTGCGGCCTTCGCCGCTGCCAGTCTACTCCGGCTCGTGATCGTCCATGTGTACCACACGCCCGTCGACCGATTGCTTCCATCGATCAGCTTCGCCCCAGCTATCTTCGCAGTCCCATTTATTTTTGATACCCTCAACACTATCCTGATCTCCTGGTCTGGGACCGCGTTTTGGCAGACTCCGATGCGAACGCAGCTGCGGACCCTCCTGTTGCCAACGTTACCCGTCCAAGCTGCGCTCGGGCTAATGGCTGCGATTGTCGTCATTGGATACGCTCGCATCGGACTTCCATTCTGGATACTCGCTTTTCCCGCTCTAATTGCCTTTCAACACCTGGCCGTCCAATTGGTACGCTCCGGTTCGCATCTCGATACTCTTCAGAGAGCTACCCCCGCCGACAGCTCTCGGAGCAAGATGCCCACATCTGCCGCGGCTCATGAGTCCGGTAGCCATGCTTTTACCTCGTCGCCACTGCCGACGTCCAATGGCTCTGACCGCCAACGCAGCTCGTTTCCCCCTCGCAAGCGACTTGGCATGTACATGTTCTATTCGTGCACGAGCATTCTGGCCGGTGGCTCGCTTACGCTAGCAGCTATCACTACGCACAGCTACGAATGGACGCCCCTTGCGCTCTTCGCGTTGCTAGCTGGACTTGCCTTTTTTGGTGAGCAGCTCCAGATAACCATACACGGACAACCCCTCGCGGCCTCCTTCGTCGCCTACACGCTAGCCATGGTTCTACTCGGACCAGCGCCAGCAGTCGCAATCGGCGTGGCAACAATGGTGTACACCTCCGCGAGGCGTCGTCTAGCGCCGCGCTTCTGGCTCGCCAACATCGCCATTCACTCCACCTACCTGTACGCTGGCGCTGCCCTGGCCCAGTCGCTAGCGGGCAATGTGCATTCCCAACATGCTGCTCATGCTGACCGAACCCTAGCGTTCGCCGAGATTGTCTTCCTGGTCTTCATGGTCAGCATGCTTTTGAATTTTGTTCTTATTTCAATTGCTGCCAGAATACTTTGGCGCCGTCGGTTCGCTGACCAATTTCGCGAGCTCTTCTTGCCCGTTTTGCCAGCTCAGCTAGCGCTTGGCGTCCTGACAACCCTTGCCGCCATCGCCTACATGAACTTCGGCGTTTCGATTTTGCTAGGCGGCATTTTGCTGCTCGCACTGTTCCAATACCTCATGACTCGATTGGTCCGCTCCGAGGATCGACTGGCGCAGCTGGTTCAGGAGGCTCTACATCGCGCAACGATGGAGATCGGTGCTCTGTCTTTTACGATGCGCAGTCTCAATGCCCGCTTGAGCGACTCAGGCCGACACGCGGCGGCAGTTGCACTGTATGCGGAAGAGTTGCTTCGTCATCTCGATCGTCCCGAGTTCGAGCAGCACGTAGCCCATGCAGCAGGACTTTTTCACGACATAGGAATGACCGCAGTCCCAGATCATATATTCGAGTCGGACAAGGGTCTCGATGTATCCGACTGGGATGCGATCAGGCGCCATCCGATCGACGGGTCACACCTGATATCGCAGTTCCCAGACTATCGTGCAGCCGCCGATGCCATTATGTCGCATCATGAGCGTTGGGACGGCACTGGCTATCCGGACGGCTTGATCGGTGGAGAGATTCCATTCCTGGCTCGCGTACTAGCAATATGTGAGGCGTACGATGTCATGACCGCTGCCTCTTCATACGCTTGCATTGGCGATAGTAGTCGTGCTTTAGAAGAGATCCGAGCCAACTCCGGCTCACAGTTCGATCCTGAGCTTGCGGAAGCGTTCATCGCGCTGCGCATATCGGCAGATGATACGGTAATAGTCAACGCAAGCCTTGAGTCGGAGCTGGACAAGGAGAGAAGGATCCTGATCGGCCACGCCAAGCCGTCGCCCAGTCACGAGCCGCCCAAATCAGCAGAGCGCACTGTTCGGAAAACAGTGCATATATGGAATACGGCCAAGCGACTCGGAACAAGCCAGCGCGGATCGCGGGTTGGCGCCTAGCCGCCAGCGTCAAATCTGATTCTAGCTTTCCTCGCTGTGCATCACGCGGCCACAGACACCCGCTACGGGCCAGCAGCGCAACCGCTCGACGCCTCTTCTCATACGGCGGCCGAAAGGCTCCGGTCTAGTTTGCCGCGGAAGCCTACCCCGGATTCCGCAGCTGTTGCGCTGAGCGCACTCGTCGGTCTTGCCTGTATCAGAGGCTCTAAGCGGACACGGCTCCGTTGTTATCGGTCGGCCTTTGAGGTTAGCTGCTGGAGGTGATCGTGGAGCGCTCGGAAGAGCTGACTGCACCCAAATCTGAGGAGAGCGCGTGCATGCGTCTGCCGGCTCCCGCCGACTCGCGCTTGTCGGAGCTCCGCCACTTCTCCGTCATTGTCAGCGGGCTATCGGTGTTGCATGACTAGTTACCGCCCACAGCGGCCGCGATGTCGCGACAAAGACAAGCCGCGCCTACTGGCCGCCGATGCCGCACGTACTCCTGCCCTGACCGCTTAGCTGATCTAATCGCTTGCACGGCCTCAAGCGTTCCGCATGGTGGCAAACTCAGCCTGGGTAATGGCATCTGCAGGCAGATTCTTTGCGCCCTACGCGATGCCCATTCATGCGTTTCAAAGCGCTCAGGCACGCCATCACACCGCAGGCAGGACTGGCGGCCTGAGCGCTATCTATCTCTGTTTAGAAACGCCAAGACACCTGTATTCCTCCTTTGGTGATGCACCGAGACTCGTGCGGACTGGCCTTCAAACGTCAAGCCACCGACACTGCTCAGCTAGGAAGTGGAACGAACATAGATATAGGCCGGATTGAGTAGGTTTGATTAGAGTTGCACAGCTTTATGCAGGTTTTATTGCAAAATGCGGATTCGTGAGAAACAGCGTGCGCCCACGCCGATCCGACCTCTGGTAATGGCCTCACGACTGGCGCGCATCCCACCCGGCTTTCCGGCGCCGTCATCGTCCGGCCAGCGGTGGTCGATCCTCTCCTGCCAATGATCGAACGGCCAGTGACCTGACCGTCCGCCCGCCAGTGCTGCTATTTGCGCAGCTGATCGTGCCGGTCAGATAGCGACTGAAATGCCGCCACGGCGTCGCCTGGTTGGCCGGCTACGTGGCGCGTGGTCGCTGCCCGACCGTCCGCCGGGACTGCACATTCGAGGCGACGGCCGCCCCGCGCCCAGCAAGCGGCATCCCTCAGACACGGCCGAACACCCCCTGGCGATGAAGACGCTGTGACACGTAGAAGAGGTTGCGCGCCTATGCGTCGGCACATACGCATGGAGCCCCGATGAGCTCGGCACGCGCGTCCCCGACCGCGGGCGACAACCGCCGACACGGGTCGCGCCGGAGCCTCCTGGGACGTGGCGCTGCGCGATGCCCGCGTATTCGCGAGCATCGCTTCCATCAGCCTCCGTCAGCGCGCAGCTGCCAGCCGCTGCGCGGCAAGCTCACCGAGGGCGACCTGATGGCCCTTGAGCGGGCCAAGCAGCGCGCAGTCAAGCTGTGCGCGCTTGTAGAGCCAGTGCACGTCCGCCTCCCAGGTGAAGCCGATCCCTCCGTGCATCTGGATTGCCCCCGCCGTGACCTCGCGGCCCGCCTCGATCGCCGCGGCGGCAGCTAGCGCCGAGGCCTCCGCAATGGCCTCCTCGGCAGCATCAGCCGCCCAGGCTGCGTAGTAGGTCGCAGAGCGCGCGCTCTCCGTGAAGCGGAACATCTCCGCACAGCGGTGGGAGACCGCCTGGAAGGAGCCCACCGGAACGTCAAACTGCCGGCGCTCCTTGACGTAGGCAAGGGTCATGTCCAGCGCCCGCTGGCAGACTCCCACAAGCTCAGCGGCGAGCGCGATCAGCACGCGCCCACGCGCGGCAGCACCCAGAGCGCTCTGCGCCCCGCCTGAGACGCGCGCATAGGAGCGCGTCGGATCCACAGTGGCCACCTCCTCCACCTGCGGCTCGCGCATGAGCAGCGCCCGCCCGCCGTCGATCACGATCGCCAAGCCCGCCCCCGCTCCGTCCGCTGCCATGCTCGGCAGGCCAACCGCAGCGCGCCGCTCCCCGCTCACAAGCGTGGCCAGCAGCTCGCCGCCTGCATCGATCGTCTCGGCTGCGAGCGCAGCCGCGCTCACCGCGCTGCCCAGGAAGGGCACCGCCGCGCACGCATAGCCAAGCTCCTCCAACAGCACCGCAAGCTCGACCATCCCCAGACCGCCACCGCCGTGCTCCTCGCCCACCGCGATCCCGGTCCACCCCAGCTCCACCAGCTCGCGCCAGAGCTGCTCGTCGTAGCGGCGCTCCTCTGCGCAAGCACGCACCTTCGCAAAGGTCGAGCGCTCCGTAAGGAGGTCGTGCGCGACCGACTTGATCTCCTTCTGCTGGTCGCTCAGATCAAAGTCCACAGCACCGCGCTCCTCTCTCTCACCGCGACTTCGGCAGCCCGAGCACGCGCTCGGCGACGATGTTCTTCAGTACCTCAGTCGTGCCGCCCTCGATCGAGTTGCCCCGCGCCCTCAGCAACTCATACGCCCATGGGTTGCCCTCAGCGAGCGCCTCGGGCCCGATCAGGTCGACCGCAAACTGCGTCAGCTCCTGGTTGGTCTGCGACCACATCCACTTCGTCAGCGACCCCTCCGGCCCCGGCTGACCGTACTTCTCGGTCGCGGTCAGCCCCCGGTATGCGGTCAGGCGCAGGATCTCCGCGCGCATCTGCAGCTCGCCCAGCCGCGCCGCCACCAGCGGCTGCTCGATCGCGCCGCTTGCCGCCGCCTGCGCGATCAGGCGGTCAAGCAGCTGACGCAAGCGCACCTGCAGGAAGAACGCAAGCCCCGCGCGCTCGTTCATCAGCGTCGTCAGCGCCACCTTCCAGCCATTGCCCTCGCCCCCCAGCACGTTCTCAGCCGGCACCCGCGCGCCGTCGATGAACAGCTCGTTGAACTCCGGCGAGCCTGTGATCTGGCGCAGCGGGCGCACCTGCACGCCGTCCTGCTCCATGTCCATCAGGAAGTACGTCAAACCGCGGTGCTTGGGCGCGGAGGGATCAGAGCGCGCAACCAGCATGCACCACTTCGAGTACTGAGCCCCGCTCGTCCAGACCTTCTGGCCGCTGATCACCCATTCGCCGCCCTCCTTGACCGCCCGCGTCTTCAGGCTTGCGAGGTCCGAGCCCGCATCCGGCTCCGAGAAGCCCTGGCACCAGATCTCCTCGCCAGAGAGGATCGGCGCCAGGTAGCGCTCCTTCTGGCGATCGCTGCCCCAGAGCATGATCGTCGGGCCGGCCAGCAGCAGGCCCAGCACGTTTGCCGGCAGCGGCGCCCCTGAGCGACCGAGCTCCTCGAAGAAGATCGCCGATTCGGTCACGCTCGCCCCGCGCCCGCCGTACTCCGGCGGCCAGTGCACCGCCGCCAGGCCGTCAGCCGCCAGCCGCGCCTGGAAGTCGCGCCGCCATTTGAAATGCAGGTCCTCGTCGCTCTCGGGCTCCTGCCCGGGGTCGTTGCGCGCAAACCACTCCCGCAGCTCCTCGCGGAACGCCTGCTCACGCTCTGTGAATGTCAGGTCCACGGTCTATGACTCAAGCTGAGCTATCGCTGCTGGTGTTCAACCCGTCGCTCCCGGCGCCGCCAAGCGCCGCTAAGTGGGCCGCTGCGCCCGCTACGCCCGCGAGCTTAGCGACGTCCGGCGGGCGGTGCCCTTCGCGGCGCTGCGGCGCCCCCGATCGGGGGATCGCGGCTGCGATCGCCTGCTGCCCCATTTGGGGGGTCGCCGGCCGCGCTCTCGCCAAGGGCGCCGCGCACGTGCCAAGCTGTATCTATGCGGGCAAGCCCCACTGAAGGCAGCCCTGCCACCGCAGAGCGGGAGGGCTCGATGGTCGACTTCTCAAGCGCGGCGCTGCACCCGGCCGCGCAGCGGGCGCGTTCGCAGGGCCCTGGCGCTGCGCACGACGGCCCAGTCGCGCTTGGCAGCCTCAGTCGCGGCGGCGGGATCGATGTCCTTGAAGTGATCTCCGATCTGCTGCTCGGCATCGGCGAGGGCTCCCCGCCCGATGCCTTCTTCTCAAGCCTCTGCGCTGCGATCTGCCAGCTGACCGCGCTGCGGCGGGCGGTGCTCTTCCGCTATGACGCCGCCCAGCGGCGGGTGCGGGCGGTCGGAGCCCACGGGGTCGAGCTTGAGCCCTATCTCGATCTGCATGTGACGATCGAGTCGGTGCCCGTCGCCCGCCGGGCGCTGATCGAGGACGAGGTGCAGGAGGTGATCGGCGGCGAGGACTTCAGGATCCCTGCCGCGCTGCGCCAGAACCTTGCGGGCCTTACGCTCGTCTGCACCCCGATGCAGGCCGCCGGCCGCTGCGTCGGCGTGGTGATCGGCGACCGCGACCCCGCCGTGCCGCAGATGGGCGAAGAGGAACGGCTGCTGCTGCGCACGCTTGGCAAGGCGATCGCGATGGCATCGGTCGCCCGCTCGGTCACCCGCTACCACGAGCGCTCCAAGCAGCTGCAGCAGCGCATCGACCTCGCGCGCGAGATCCACGAGGCGGTCATTCAGCGCCTGTTCGGGGTCTCGCTGGCGCTCTCCTCCGATGAGCCGCTGGACCCGGAGTCACGCGAACGCTGCGCCGCCGAGCTGCAGGGAGCGCTTGCAGACCTGCGTGCGGCGCTGCAGCGGCCGCTGCGCTACAGCTCGCCGCCCGCCGGGCTGACCTTCGCGCAGGAGCTCGAGCGCCAGCAGGCGCTCCAACCCGATGCCGCAATCGAGCTGATCTCCGGATCGCCCGCCGAGGTCCCCGAGCAGCTTGAGGCGCTCGCCCAGTCGGTGCTCGTGGAGGCGCTGCGCAACGTGCGCAAGCACTCGCCCTCCGCAACGGCGCAGATAGCGCTGGCCAACCGCGATCGCACCTTCACGCTCGAGGTGCGCAACCGCATCGAGCAGGGCGCGCGCGAGAGCGCCCGAGAGGACGCTGCTCAGCCCCCCCGGCGCCGGCAACCCGCCGCCACGGCCGCGCCAAGCGCGCTGCAGCGCAAGGGGATCGGGCTGCATGTCGCATCGCTGGAGGCGCTCACACACGGTGGCGTCCTCGAGTACGGCGAAGCCAACCCCGGAATCTGGCAGGTCCGCCTTGTCGTCCCCAGCGACTGCTGAGCGCGAGCCGGCAGCCGCACGCAGGCTGCGCATCCTGGTTGTCGACGACCATGAGGTCGTCCAGTGGGGTTTCCGTCTGCTCTTTGCGCAGCTCCCCTGGGTCGAGCGCTGCATCGGCGCGCGCACCGGCGCGCAGGCGCTCTCGCTCTGCGCCCGCTACGAGCCGCACGTGACGCTGCTCGATCTCTTTCTGCAGGGCGAGTCCGGGCCGGAGATCTGCGCGCGGCTGCGGGCGCAGGCCCCGGCCCCGCGCGTGATCCTGATGTCCGGTGCCGGCTCGATCTCGGCCCGCGCCGCCCGCGCCGCCGGCGCTGCGGCATTCGTCTCCAAGGAGCGCTCGGCAAACGAGATCGTTCACGTCGTTCAGATCGTCGGCGAAGGCGGGGACTTCTTCGATGAGGAAGGGCCGAGCAAGGAGGTCCCCCTCTCAGCGCGCGAGCGCGAGGTGCTGGCGCACATCGCCCGCGGCCAGACCAACCGCGAGATCGCCGCTGCGCTCTACCTCTCTCCGCACACCGTCAAGGAGCACACGAGCACGATCTATCGCAAGCTCGGCGCCCGCAACCGTGCCGAGGCGGTCAAGCGCTCGCAGGAGCTCGGGCTGGCGCCGACGGTGACGCTGCACCGCTAGCGCCGGGCAGGGCGCGCAGCGAGCGCGCCGGCAAAGAGCGCCCGATGCGGCTGTAACGGCCCCCCGGGCGGGGGAGTTTCAGCGCGCATCGCTTACCACCCGCGCTGCCTTTCGCCACCGTTGCGCCGATGTCAAAGCAGCCCACTGACACGCTCCCGACCGTGTTCCTGTTCCCGGGCCAGGGCGCGCACACGCCCGACATGCGCCGGATGGTCGAGCTCCATGCCCCCGATCTCTGCGCCCTCTGCGAGGAGCTCTGCGACGACGATCCCTTCGCGCGCGCCGCGGAGTCCACACGCTTTGCCCAGCCTGCGATCTACTGCGCCTCCCTGGCTGCCTGGCGCGCGCTGGCGCATCGCCGCGCGCCGCTTGCGCTCGCCGGTCATTCGCTTGGCGAGCTGAGCGCGCTTGCGGCCGCCGGGGCGATCACGCCCGCCGACGGCCTGCGGCTTGCGCTCAAGCGCGGCGCGCTGATGGCGGAGGCATCCGAGCGGGGCGAGCCGCAGGGGATGCTCGCGCTGCGCGCCCCGAGCGCAGAGCAGCTTGCCGAGATCTGCGCGAGCGCAGATCTCTTCATCGCCAATCGCAACTCGCCGCGCCAGGTCGTCCTCGCGGGCACCCTGCGCGCCATCGCCCAGGCAGCGACCGCCGCAGGCGAGCTTGGCGTGCGCTCGCTGACGCTCGATGTTCGCGGCGCCTACCACACGCCGCTGATGGCCTCCGCGGTCGAGCCCTTCGCTGCGGCCCTCGCGCAGCTGCCGATCAGCGAGCCCAAGCTGCCCGTCTACTCCTGCATCAGCGCCGCGCCCTTTGTGGACATCCGCCGGGAGCTTGCGCGGGCGCTCACCACGCCGGTGAGCTGGCAGCGCCTGATGGCCGAGCTCTGGGCGCTTGGCGCGCGCAGGCTGATCGACGTGGGGCCCGGGCAGGTGCTTGCAGGGCTTGCGCGCCACTGCCTCCCCGACGCCGAGATCTGCGGCCCCAGCTCGCTGCTCCAGCAGCGCCCAGGCACACGGCAGAATGACGGCGAGCAGCTTCAGGAGAAGACCTTTGATGGGCGCTAGCGCCGGCACTCCGCAGGGCGCCGCGCTTGTCACCGGCGCCTCGGGGGGAATCGGAGCAGCCGTCGCCGCCGCGCTTGGCGGCGACCACTGGCCGGTCGGGGTCTGCTACCGCACCCACCCCGAGCGCGCGCAGGAGACACTGGAGGCGATCGAGCGCGCCGGTGGCAGCGGCATCGCGATCAAGGTCGATGTCCGCGACCGCGCACAGCTCGAGGGCGCTTTTCTAGCCCTCGAGGAGCGCTACGGGCGCGTCCTCGTGCTGGTCAACAACGCCGGCATCCGCGCCGATGATCTCGCGCTCTCGCTCAGCGACCACGACTGGTCGGAGGTGATCGACACCAACCTCTCCGCAGCCTTTGCCGCGAGCCGGCGCGCCCTGCGCGGGATGCTGCGGGCGCGCTTTGGGAGGATCATCAACATCGCCTCCGTGGTCGGCCCGCGCGCGAACGCCGGGCAGGCCAACTACGCCGCCGCCAAGGCCGGCCTGATCGCGATGACCCGTTGCATCGCGGTCGAGGTCGCCCGGCGTGGAATCACCGTCAACGCGATCGCGCCCGGGCTGATCGAGACCGAGATGACCGCCGACCTCGACGGATCGCTGCTTGCCGCAGTTCCAGCACGGCGCGCGGGAAGGCCCGAGGAGGTCGCCGAGTGCGCTCGCTTCCTCGCCTCCCCCGGCGCCTCCTACATCACCGGCACCGCCCTCTTCGTCGACGGCGGCCTCTCCGCATGAGCGACCGATGTCACCGCCAGGCAGTCACAGAGCAACCACACCACCAAGTCCAACAGAAAGGAGCAGCCAATGAGCAGCTCGCTCAGCAGCGACGATGTCTACGCCGGCCTGCGCGAGGCGCTGATCGGCCTCGGCGCCGAGCAGGAGCAGATCACGCCCGCAGCCACCTTTGAGCAGCTCGACGTCGACTCGCTCGACATGGTCGAGCTTGCCCAGATCGTCGAGGAACGCTTTGGCGTGAGCATCAAGGGCTCTGACGTCGCCAAGATCGCAAGCCTCGGCGAGGCAGCGCAGTGGATCAGCGACCGCGCCTAGCAGCCGCGATCACCGGCGTTGGCGCGGTCAGCCCGCTCGGCGTCGGCGCCCCTGCGCTGCATGCGCGCTGGCAGCAGGGCGTCTGCGCGCTGGCCGATGGGCTCGGACGCTGCGCGGAGCTGCACCTCGCCGATCATCTCTCCGCCAAGCAGGCGCGCCGCCTCGATCGCTTCTCCGCGCTCGCGCTGATCGCCGGCGCCGAGGCGATGGCGCAGGCCGGGTGCGCCGAGGCGCTGCCCTGCGCGCCCGAGCGCTTCGGCTGCGTGATCGGGACTGGCATCGGCGGCATCCAGACGCTCTGCGCCGGTCAGGATGCGATCCGCGAGCGCGGCGCGCGCGCTGTGCCGCCGCTGTCGATCCCGATGATGATGGTCAACGCGGCCACCGCGACGCTCTCGCTGCGCTTCGATCTGCGCGGGCCCTCCTTTGCGGTCTCAACGGCCTGCGCCGCAGGCGGCCATGCGCTCGCCTGCGCGCTCTCGCTGCTGCGCGAAGGCCGCGCCGACGCGGTGCTTGCCGGCGGCGCGGAGGCAGCCTGCACGCCGCTCGCCCAGGCTGCCTTCAGCGCGCTGGAGGCGCTCTCCCCGAGCGGTCGCTCGCTCCCCTTCGATGCGCACCGCGACGGCTTTGTGCTCGGCGAGGGCGCCGGCGCGCTGGTGCTCGAGCACCCCGAGCGCGCGCGCTCGCGTGGAGCCGAGATCCTCGGCTACCTGCGCGGAGCGGGCAGCAGCTCCGACGCCCACCACATGACCGCGCCGCGCGCCGACGGCGCAAGCCAGGCAGACGCGATCGAAGGCGCCCTCCGCGACAGCGGCATCGACGCCTCTGCGCTCTCCTACATCAACGCCCACGGCACCGGCACTCCGCTCGGCGACCGCATCGAGGCGCTTGCGCTGGGGCGCGCGCTCGGCGCGGATGCGCAGCGCATCCCCGTCTCCTCGCTCAAGTCCGCGATCGGCCATACCCTCGGCGCAGCGGGCGCGCTTGAGGCCGTCGCGACGCTGCTTGCGCTGCGCGCGCGCAGCGCGCCGGCGAACATCGGCCTGGCCGAGCCCGACCCCGATCTCGCGCTTGAGCTGATCAGCGAGCGCCCGCGCCCGCTTGGCGACGATCGCCAGCGGCCGCTGTTGGCGCTCTCAAGCTCCTTTGGCTTTGGCGGGCACAACGTCGTCCTCTGCCTGGAGGCCTGATGGCGCTCGCGACGCGAGCAGGCGCGCAGGAGCGCATCGAGAGCCTCCTCGACCCCGGCAGCTTTGAGCCCCTGCGCAGCGCGGTTCGCTCAGGCGCGCTCGGCGAGCGCGCTCGCGCCGGCGACGGGGTGCTTGCAGGCTGCGGCTGCGTCGACGGCCGGCCGCTGTGCTGCTACGCCCAGGAGGGCGCCTTCCTGGGCGGCTCGCTCGGCGCAGCGGGCGCCGGAACGCTCGTTGAGCTCTATCGCTATGCCCGCCGCGCGCTGCTGCCGGTCGTCGGCTTCATCGACTCCGCCGGCGCCCGGCTCCAGGAGGGGCTGCCAGCGCTCGCCGGCTACGGCGCGCTCTTTCGCGCCCAGGTGTCGGCCTCCGGCCTGCTGCCGCAGATAGCGATCCTCTGCGGAAACGCCGCCGGCGGCTCCGCCTACAGCCCCGCGCTGTGCGACTTCGTCGTGATGAGCGAGCAGGCGGCGATGTTCCTCACCGGCCCGGGCGTCGTCGCGGCGGTCACCGGCGAGAGCGTCGATGCGGAGGCGCTCGGCGGGCTCTTGGTGCACGCGCGCAATGGAACCGCACACCTTTACGCCGCAGGCTGCGATCACGCCAGTGAGCTCGCGCGTGCGCTCCTCTCCCATCTGCCCTCAAGCGCCCGCTCGCCGCTGCCCTGCCGCGCGCCCGCGCCCCCTGCGGCCGGCGATCCCGGCGCGCTCGTGCCCTCCGATCCGCGCCGCGTCTATGACATGCGTGCGCTCGCGCGCACGCTGCTCGATCGCGGCGAGCTGCTTGAGATCTCACCGCGCCATGCACGCAACCTGCTCTGCGCGCTCGGCTTCCTCGCCGGCATCCCGGTCGGCGTCATCGCCAGCCAGCCCCGCTATCTGGGCGGGGTGCTCGATGGGGCATCGGGCAGCAAGGGGGCGCGCTTTGTGCGCACCTGCTCCGCCTACGGCCTGCCGCTGATCGTGCTGGTCGACACGCCCGGCTTCCTGCCCGGCGCCCGCCAGGAGCGCGAGGGCGTGATCCGCCAGGGCGCAAAGCTCCTGCACGCCTTCGCCGAGGCGCGCGTCCCACGCCTGACCGTGATCATCCGCAAGGCGTTCGGCGGCGCCTACATCGCGATGAACTGCAAGACGCTCGGCGCCGATCGCGTCTTTGCCTGGCCGACGGCGCAGATCGGCGTGATGGGCGCCCAGCAGGCACTGCCCTTCCTCCACCGTCGCGAGCTTGCCGGCAGCGCCGAGCCCGAGCTCGCGCGCGCGGTGCTTGCAGCCCGCTACGAGCGCGAGCAGCTCAGCGCGCAGCGCGCGCTCGAGTGCGGCCTCGTCGATGAGCTGATCGCTCCCGACCAGACGCGCGAGCGCCTCACGCGCGTGCTCACGCCGCTGGTGGGCGCCGCCCGGCCCCGTCCGCGCATCCGCAACATCCCACTTTGACGGACCTCCTGCGATCGATGGACGCCGACAGCTCAGCGAGCCAGCCCGCCAACGGCAAGCAGGCGCCCTGCGCGCGAGAGGGGGCCGACGGCGCCCTGCTGGCCGGCAAGCGCCTGCTTATCACCGGCGTCCTCACCCGCCACTCGATCGCCTATGCCGCCGCCCGGCACGCCCAGCTTCAGGGCGCAGAGGTGATCCTGACCGGCTTTGGGCGCGCTCGGCGCATGACCGAGCGCGCCGCAGCAACACTGCCGACACCGGCGCCGGTGCTCGAGCTTGACCTCAGCAGCGAGGAGGACCTCGAGCGCATCGCAGCTGAGCTTGCCGAGCGCTGCGGCCACCTCGACGGGCTGCTGCACGCGATCGCGCACGCGCCGCCAGAGGCGCTCGGCGGCGCCCTGATCGATGCCAGCGCCCCCAGCGCGCTTGCAGCGCTGCAGATCTCCGCCTATTCGCTCGCAGCGCTCGTGCGCGCGCTTGCGCCGCTGCTCTCCCGCGCGCCCGGCGGTGCCTCCGTCGTTGCCCTGCACTTCGACTCCGCGCGCGCCTGGCCCGCTTACAACTGGATGGGCGTCGCCAAGGCCGCGCTGGTCGCGATCGCCCGCTATCTGGCCCGCGATCTGGGCCCACAGGGGGTGCGCGTCAACCTGCTTGCCGCCGGGCCGCTCGCCACCCCGGCCGCCGGCGGCATACCCGGCTTCCAGGCGCTTGCGAGCGCCTGGTGCCAGAGCGCGCCGCTCGGCTGGGACGCGGAGGACCCCGGCGCGGTCGCCGATGCGATCTGCCTGCTCTTCTCGGACCTCTCGCGCGCGATCAGTGGGGAGGTCGTGCACGCTGACGGCGGGCTGCACGCGCTGGCGCTGCCTGGCTGCGGCGACGCAGGGGGCTGAGCGTCGCTGCGGCAAGCACCGGCATGCCGCGCGCGCGGCCCTTTGACTCATACATCGCCTCGTCGGCAAGCTGCACCAGCTCCTCGGCGCGGACGCTGCGCGCGCGACTGCGCTCATGGGCATCCTGCTCCAGGCCGACGCAGGCGACGCCGATAGCCGCGCGCACCGAGACCGAGCCGAAGGATGTGCGGTAGCGACCGGAGAGCGATCCGGCGATGCGCCGCGCCGTGCGCATCGCGCCCTGCGTCGAGCGCACGCTGCGCATCAGCACCACGAACTCGTCCCCGCCCATGCGCCCGACATCATCCGCGCGCCTGCTTGCCGCGCGCAGTCGCTCTGCGACCAGCTGCAGCAGCTCATCGCCCGCAGCATGGCCGAAGCGGTCATTGACCGGCTTGAACTCGTCGAGGTCGACATAGAGCAGCCCCGTCGGCGACCCGGCTGCAAGCTCCTTTGCCACCCGCGCGAGAATCTCTTCGCGGTTGTAGCAGCGCGTCAGCGAGTCGATGCTGGCGCGGCGCTCGAGCTCAATCCGCGCGCGTGTGCGGTCGGTCACGTCAAGCGCGCAGATTATCGCGCCGCTGACGACCCCCTCCTCGCGGTGCAGCGTGCGCATCGCAAAGAGCACCCGGCGCCAGCTCTCGGGCTCCGGCTCGGCGTCAACCTCGATGTCGCGGTCTGCACCCTGCTCCAGCACCGCACTCAGCGCAGTGTGGAACTCCCGCCTGCCCGCGACGGTCAGCGGCTCAAGCAGCCCCTCCAGTGACTCGGCGCCACTGCCACGGCTGCGCGGCAGCCCGATCAGCTCGCGCAGCTGCGCGTTCTGGTAGACGACGGCGCCTGAGCGATCGACCTGCAGCAGCCCCACCGGCATCGACTCTGTCAGCCGCGAGAGCAGCTCCTCGCGCTCGCGCAGCGCCTCCTGGGCGTGCATCTCCAACGAGACGTCAACAAGCTCGACGAGCACATAGCCGCGGTCGGGGTCATGCAGGAAGTTGCGCAGCGTCGAGTCGACCCACAGCCAGTGGCCATCGCGGTGGCGGCGACGGCAGCGGTAGTACTGGTCGCGCCCTGTCTGCAGCATCTGCAGCCAGGACTCGACCGCGCGGCCGCGGTCATCGGGGTGGATGTGCTCCAGCACGCCGCCTCCGATCACCTCCTGCGGGGCGTAGCCGAACATGCGCCCGAAGGCATCGTCGCAGCCGATCACGTTCGCACCTTCATCCTCTTCGAGCGCACAGTGGCGCGGCGGCGGCACAACCTCGGAGAGCTCCTGTGGCCCGACGGGCTGCCCGCCTGAGGCAGCCGCGGGCGCCTGCCCCATGCCGGCCGAATCGCGCAGCCCCGCCTGCAGCGACGCCGGCGGCAGGATCACAGCCATCATGATCCCGTGCGCCGCGCGCAGGTCAAACACATGGGTCTCGACCTCCTGACCGGGCTCATCGGCCAAGCGCGTACGCACGGTCGCCGCGCCCTCGCGCAACGCCTGCGCCCAGGACTCAAGCACCAGGTTGCGGTCCTCGGCCACCACGAAGTCGATCAACGAGCGCCCCTCGATCACGCGCTGGCCGCGCAGCTCGATCGTGCCCGGCAGCGGCGCGATCAGGCCGTTCTCGGCGACCGCGCAGACGAAGGCTTCGGGGTGCGCCGCAAGCAGCGCCTCAGCGGCCAGCTCAAGCGTTCCCCGCTTGCTCTCTGAGCCCTTCCCGGCCATCAGCGCCTGCTCCCGCCTGGCTGCAAGCGGGCAGGCACGCGCACGCACGACAAGCTGCACAACATGGCAAGAGACTCCTCTGGCGCACCTATCGGCGCGCCGACACACAGCTCTCAGCTTAGCGCGGTCAAATCAACAAGTGAACTACGCAACAAGACTCCCAGTCGCCCACCCACGCGCTGTCGACGCGCCGGTGCGTACACAATCCGGCTTCTCGGAGCGCGCCTAAAGCGCCGATACCTGCTCCTCGTCCGCCACGCGGAAGGAGGAGCCGCAGCCGCACGCAGCGACCACGTTCGGGTTGTTGACCTTGAAGCCGGCGCCCTGCAGGCTTTCCTCGTAGTCGATCACCGAGCCTTCGACGTAGGGGAGGCATTCGGAGTCGACGAGCAGCTTGAGGCCATGGCTCTCGAAGACCACGTCGCTCTCGCGCTGCACATCGAAGGCAAGCTGATACTGAAATCCCGAGCAGCCGCCGCCGCGCACGCCCACGCGCAGCCCGGCGAGCGCCGTGTCCGCCTGCTGGGCGGAGAGGAAGTCGCGCACCTTCTCGGCGCCCTTGTCTGTCATCGTGATCATCAGGATCCATTCTAGCCTGGGCGCCTGGGTCCCCAGCGCACGCGCCCCCTGCGGCGCCTCCGGGCAAGGCGGTAAGCTTGCCGGTGATGCAAGCCGGCGAGATCAAGGAGCGCATCGAGGCCGCGCTGCCACAGGCGCAGGTCGAGGTCGAAGACTTCACGGGCGGCGGGGACCACTTCCGCGCGCGCGTGATCTCCCCCGCGTTCGCCGGCAAGAGCAGGATCGAGCGCCATCGCCTGATCTACGCGATCTTCGGCGCCGAGATCGGCGGGCCGATCCACGCCCTCTCGCTGCAGACGCTCGCTCCCGGCGAGCTGCCATCCGAGCGCCAGCAGCCGGCAGGCGCGGGCGGCGCGGGCGCTTCGCGCTAGCGTAGGGATTGCGGCGCGACCCGCGCGCCGCATGACCGACTGCAGTAAAAGCCACAACCAAGCGAGGATCAGCGCATGAGCACGCACGCAAGCCAGGAGCAGAGCAGCCAGACGGACACCGAGAGCGAGGCCGGCAGCCTCAGCGAGCAGATCGCCGCGGCGATCGCCTCAAACGAGGTGATCCTGTTCATGAAGGGCACGCCCGAGGCCCCCGCCTGCGGCTTCTCGGCACGCACCGTCGCCGTCCTGCAATCGCTCGGCAAGCCCTTCGCCGCGGTCGATGTGCTCGTGGACCCGCGCATCCGCCAGGAGCTCTCCGCGCTCTCCAACTGGCCCACGATCCCGCAGCTGTTCGTCCGCGGCGAGCTGATCGGCGGCTGCGACATCGTCACCGAGATGTACGAGTCAGGCGAGCTGGGCAGGCTGCTTGGCGCGGAGGAGGGCGCGACGCAGGGCGTCGCTGCGCCCGACGCTGCGCCGCAGACGCCCTTCACGCCGATCGAGAACCGGCTCTGAGCGCCTTCGGCCGGCTGGGCTCGCAAGACCGCCCGGCGCGCCCTAGCCTTGCCCGCTAGCCTGCTGGCGCGATGGCGCGCGTTGCGATAGTCAGCGACAGCACCAACTACCTGCCGCGCGAGCTTGCGCGGCAGCTTGGCATCCACGAGGTCAGCCTCTACGTCGGCTGGGGCGATGAGCGCGTGCGCGAGTCGACGATCGCCGACACGCCCTCCTTCTACGCACGCCTGCGCGAGGAGGCGCAGCTGCCGACGACCTCCCAGCCCTCGATCGGCGACTTCCTCTCCGTCTGGGAGCCGCTGCTGGAGGAGGGCTGCCAGATCGTCTCCGTGCACCTCTCCGGGGGCATCTCCGGCACCTGCGAGGCGGCCCGCCAGGCCAAGGCGATCCTCGAGGAGCACGGCCGCGGCGATCAGGTCGAGGTGCTTGACAGCAGGACCGGCTGCGGCGGCATGGGACTGGTGCTGCTGGCCGCCTGCGCCGCCGCCCGCTCGGGGGCGAGCCATCAGGAGGTCGCAGAGCGCGCGCGCGGAGCACGCGCAGAGCTTGAGATGTGGTTCTCGATCGACACCCTCGAGTACCTGCGTCGCGGCGGGCGGATCGGCAAGGCGGCCGCCTGGCTTGGCTCGACGCTGAAGGTCAAGCCGATCCTGACGCTCGGCTACGAGATCACCCCCGTCGAGCGGGTGCGCACCGCAAGGCGCGCCTTCGAGCGCCTGCTGGATCACGCCCGCGAGCTGCACGATCGCGGTGCCGACGGCTTTGCGGTCCAGCACATCCAGGCCGCTGCGCAGGCCCAGGAGCTGGCTGGGCGCGCAAGCGAGATCTTTGGGCGCGAGCCCCTCTTCATCTCCGAAGTCGGCCCTGTCATCGGCACCTACACCGGCCCGGGGCTGCTTGGCGTCGGGGCGATCCCCGAGCGCTTCCTGGCCTGATCGACGCCGCCTCAGCGCCTGCGCCTGCGCGGTGCCAGCAGAGCGCCGATCAAGAAGCCCGCCGCAGCGGCGCCAAGCATCGCCTCGCGCCGATGGCTTGAGACCTGCCGGCGCCAGTCGGTCAGCGCGGAGACCTCGCTGCGCAGCGTCACCAACGAGCGCGAGAGCTCGCTGCGGCTGACCTCCATCGAGGAGCGGATCTCAGCCGGGCTGCGTCTTTGCACCTGCGCTCTCTCCAAGTGGCTCCCAGCTTGGGATCTGGCGCTGCTGGGGCTGCTCCTCGCCGGCGCTCACCGCCTCGCGGATCTTGCGCGCCTCATCGATCGCCATCGTCGGCACGGGCGGGGAGCCCGCGCGCACCACGCGCCAGGCAAGCAGCGCCGCGAGCGCCGCTACGAGCACCAGCGCGCCGGCGAGCGCGAAGAAGCCCCAGAAGTATTCGTACTGCCCGACCGGCAGCAGGTACCAGGCAAGCAGCGCCAGGCCGATCAGCGCCATCTGGAGCGCTCCGAGCAGGAAGACCCCCGCCGCCACGCCGACCGCCGTGCCGCGCAAAAGCGCAGCGATCTTCGCGCCAACCTCGGCCTTAGCCAGCTCGATCTCGTCGTGCATCAGCTTCAGCGCGGCGTCGCTTGCCTCGCCGATCGCCTGCGCGATGCTCTGGCTGCCGGGACTGCGCTCGCGCGAGAAGACGCTCACCTGCGCCTCCGCTTCAGCGCAACCGCAAGCAGCAGCCCGGTCAGAAAGGCTGCCGCGAGCAGCAGCTCAGGGCGCTCCCAGGGCGCATCGTGCCCCGCACTCAGATCGCCGAGCTGATGCGCGCTGCCGTGGCCGTTTGAGCTCGCGTAGGAGGCCGTCGCAGCCGCCCCCGGGATGCCGAGCTCCGCGGTCGGCGGATCGAGCTCTCCGTCGGAGCGCTCCTCGGAGTGCCCTGGCTCCTCGCCGCTCACTCCGGCGGCTCCTCACCAAAGATCTGCCGCCACAGGTAGCCGGCGGTGCGCTGCGCAAGCACGTTCGCGAGCGCCCCGCTGGCAGCGAGCATTCCCGACCAGATCAGGCGCTTCATCCACGCGCTCTCCATCACGGGCGCCCAGTTTACGCTCCGGCGCGGCGCTGCGCGCCCCGCTCCCCGCAAAGCCCGTCGAAGACCAGTTCGATCGCAGCCTGCTTTGTGCGATCGAAGTGCTCCTCGCCGGCGGGCAGCAGGCCGAATATCCACCCCGTCAGGACCTGCTCGATGACGCCGTAGAAGGCCATCGCGGCAAAGCGCACATCGGTCTGCGCGCGCACTTCGCCTCTGCGGATCGCCTCGGAGAGGATCTCGCCGATCAACGCGTAGGCCTCGCCGATCTGATCGAGGTGACGAGCGCCGAAGGAGTTGGCAGCCCGCGTCACCTCGACGATGATCACCTTCATCAGGTCCGGCTCGCGCCGATAGCTCTCGAAGATGAAGGAGGCGATCGCAGCGAGCTTCTCGCGCGCAGAGGGCTCGCCGGCGTCGATCGCCCTGATGGCATCGAGCATCACCCCCCAGCGCTCGAGGAAGATCGTGTCCAGCAGCGCCTCCTTGGAGGGGAAGTAGTGGTAGACGAGCCCGTAGCCGACCTGTGCCTCGGCGGCGATGTCAGAGACGCGACAGGCGTGGAAGCCCTCGCGCGCAAAGACGCGCACCGCGGCGGCGAGGATCGCCGCGCGTCGCTCCGATGTCTCCGGATCGCTCACGATCCCTGCCCGCGGCCGCCCTGCGGCCAGCTGTAGGCGCTCTCCCTGCGGTTTGCGAGCGTCGGCAGGCCTGCGCGGACGCGCTCGAGCGCCCCGAGGTCGAGATCCGCGATGATGAAGCACTCGCTGTCGGGCGCGGTTGCAAGCACCACTCCCCAGGGATCGACGATCATCGAGCGCCCGCCCGAGCGCAGCCCGCCCGGGTGCTCCCCGATCTGGTTTGCGGCCACCACAAAGCAGCCGTTCTCGATCGCCCGCGCGCGCAGCAGCACCTCCCAGTGATCGCGGGTGGTCGGATAGGTGAAGGCGGCTGCCACGACGACGATCTGCGCCCCCTTCAGCGCAAGTATGCGGTAGAGCTCAGGAAAGCGCAGGTCGTAGCAGATGCTCATGCCGAGCATCTGCCCCCCGGCGCTCTCGCTCAGGACGATCTCGCCGCCCGGGGTGGCGAGCGCCGACTCGCGATAGTGCCGACCCTCGACCTCGACGTCGAACATGTGGATCTTGCGGTAGGTCGCCACGATCTTGCCGCTGCGGTCCAGGTGGACGCTCGTATTCGCGATCGAGCCATCGGCACGCCGCTCCAGGATCGAGCCCGCGATCAGCTCGATCGAGTGCCGCCGCGCCAGCTCGCCGGCGAAGGCGAGCGCGTCGCTCTCCTCCAGCGCCTGTGCGCTTTTGCGCATCGCCGCATCGCGCCCCAGCAGGGGCCACTTCTCAGGGAGCACGCACAGCTGCGCGCCAGCGGCGGCGGCGGCCTCCAGCAGGCGCTCTGCGGTGGCCATGTTCGCGGCCGCATCCTCGCCTGAGGTCATCTGCAGCGCGGCGATCTTCACAGCGCGCACGCTAGCGCGGGGCGCCCTGCGGGTGCTGCGTGCGCCGGCGGAATACGTCGCGCGAGAGCGAGTCGACCCGGTCCAGGAAGAGGATGCCGTCGAGGTGGTCGAGCTCGTGCAGGATGCAGCGCGCCTCAAAGCCCTCGGTGTCGATCGACAGCCGCTCGCCTGCGGGCGTGCGCGCGCTCAAGCTGATCGCGCTGGCGCGGCGCACGTTTGCGGTCAGCCGCGGGATCGAGAGACAGCCCTCGCGGGCGACCTCAACCCCCTGCGAGGCCTCGATCCGCGGGTTTACCAGCACAAGCTCCCCGTGGCAGGTGGTCGTCTTGCGGTGGCCGCTGACATCGATGACCGCCATCCGCACGAGCTCGCCAAGCTGCGGCGCCGCGATCCCCACGCATCCGGGATAGGCGCGCATCGTCGCGCGCAGATCCTCAGCGACGCGCTCGATCAGCTCGCGCTCCGCCTCCCCCTCTGCCAGCTCGCGCGCGCGGCGCTTGAGCAGCGGATGGGGGTAGAGCAGCACCTTGCGCACGGCCATCGCAACAGCGATCCTCCCCGCCCCGGCTTGCGCCTAGAGCACGTCCCGCTCCAGCTCGCGCACGGAGATGTCGACGCTCTGCTCGCTGCGGACCTCGCCGAGCAGCGCCTCGACGCCCTCGACGCCCATCCCGGTGGGCAGCTCGCACTCGATGACCATCGCATAGAGGGCGCTCTGCGGCGTCCGCTCCAAGGGCTCAGCGCCGCCGGAGCCCTCCGCGGCCTCCTCCTGGCCAGGAGCAAGCTGGGTCTGCAGGTCGGTGATGTTGACCCCGGCAGATGCCAGCTTCGCGGCGACCGCATGGACGATCCCAGGGTGGTCGGCACCGTAGACGGTGATGATGCATGAGGGGCTAGGCTCCGCGAGGGAGTCCAGGAGGGGCTCTCCGCGGCGCTGCGGGCCGCGCGCATCTGCGCCAGCTGCAGCCGCCCCCCTGCGCGCTCGCTCCTCAGACAATGCCGTGAGCACCACCGCATCGAGCGAGAGCTCTGCGCCGACGCGCTCAAGCTCGCTGCGCAGCGGCAGCTCGGCGACGTCATCGGCGCCGGCCAGGATCAGCAGCACGCAGAAGCGGCCACGCAGGATCGCCATCTGCGAGTCCTCGATGTTCAGCTGCTGCTCGAGCAGCACCCGCGCGATCGCCGCCACGATACCCGGGCGGTCTCCTCCCACTGCGGCAAGGGCAAAGCGGCGCACGCTGCCCAGCATAAGCCCAGTCGCTGCTGCGGTCAAGCTGCAGCGAAGGCTCCGGCCAATCGGCGCGCCCTCAGTCGCCGTAGTAGCGCGCAGCGATCCCGCGGCAGGCCACGGATGACCTGGCCGCTTGCCGGATGCAGCATTCGACGCACGCAAGCAAGCGTGGCAGGCGCCGACCACCGCGGTCGCCCAGGCGCTGCCGCCGGAACGACAGGAGGAACGATGGCCAAGGACTACCGCGACATCTACTCGCACCTGCAGGAGCTGATGGGCCGCCTCGGCGAAGATGCCCCCGGGGTGATGGAGGGGTTTGACAGACTCCACCAGGCAAGCACGTCGAGCGGCGCATTGGATACGAAGACCAAGGAGCTGATAGCCCTTGCGATCGGGATCACGGTGCGCTGCGACGGCTGCATCGCCTATCACGTGCACGATGCGATCAGCGCCGGCGCAAGCCGCCAGGAGATCGTGGAGACGATCGGCGTCGCCGTGATGATGGGCGGCGGGCCCTCTGTCGTCTACGGCTGCGAGGCGCTCGAGGCGGTCGATCAGCTGCAGCCGGCAGGCTCTGTCTGAGGCTCGGCGCCCGCTTCCCGCAGCCGGCTTGACAAAAGCCCCGATTTACCAGTAAGCAAGGTCATGTCAACGAGTGCCGCTCGATCTGCCGATCTGAAGGTTGGAGAGTGGATGCACGCGGGCATCGTGAGCTGCCCGCCGGATGCATCCTTCAGCGAGTTTGCGCGCGTGATGAGCGAACAGCGCGTGCATGCGGTGGCCGTCGCTGAGATAGGACATGGACGGCCATGGGGCAACTGGCGCTTCGTCTCCGACGCCGACCTGGTTGCAGCCGTTGCAGCAGGTCGCGAGCCCACTGCCCGCGAGGCCGCGAGCAGCGCGGCAACCGTGTCCGCCGATGCCAAGCTTGCGGATGCGGCCCGCGTGATGGCCGAGCAGCACGTCTCGCACCTGGTGGTCCTGCATGAGTCGGGCGGCTACCCGATCGGGATCATCTCCTCGCTGGACATCGCCGCCGCCTGCAGCAGCGCCGCCGGCAGCGACGGTGTCGATGAGCCGCGCGGCTAGCTGTTGTGCCCCAAGACCTCCCGGCGCGCTCGATCCGCCGGCTGCCCCCGGCGCCTGCGCCGCACAGAGCGCGCCCCAGAGCGACCCTCAAGAGCCCCCGAGCGCGCCCTCCTCGATCAACCTTGAGATCTGCGTCTCGCCGTAGCCGGCCTCGGCGAGCAGCTCGCGCGTGTGCTGCCCCGGCGCGGGCGCAGGCAGGCGGTCGGCCCGCGCGGGCGTGCGCGAGAGCTTGACCGGGGTCCCGAGCGCGCGCACCGCGCCCGCGGCGCCCGGCTGAGGCACATCGACAACCATCTCGCGCGCGGCCACCTGCTCGCCGGCCAACGCCTCATCGAGCTCACGGACGACCTCAAGGCAGCAGTCGTGCGCCGCCGCAAACTGCTCCCACTCAGCGCGCGTTCGCTCGGCGAAGACCTCCTCCAGCTGCCTGTGCGCTTCCGAGCCCGGTGGATCAAATTGGTGGGGCAGGAGATCCTCGCGCTCCACGCCGGTGCAGAAGGCTCGCCAGAACTTCTCCTCGAGGGCGCCCAGCGCGACATAGCCGTCCGCGCAGCGATAGGGGCGATAGCAGAGCAGCCCTCCCGCCAGCTCGACCTCGCCGCGGCGGGGCGCGACGCCGCTCGCAAAGTAGCGCGCCGCGGGCAGCGCAAGCCAGGAGAGCGCCCCGTCGAACATCGCGATGTCCACCTGCTGCCCGCGCCCTGAGCCCGGCTGACCCGGCGCGCCATCGCGCTCGCGCAGCGCCGCGAAGATGCCCACCAGCGCCATCAGCGCGCCGCCGCCCAGATCGGCGATCTGACCCGCACACTGCAGCGGCGGTCCCTCGCGCTCGCCGGAGAGGGCGAGCAGGCCGCCTGCCGCAAGGTAGTTGAGGTCGTGACCGGCGCGCTCGCGCAAGGGGCCGCTCTGCCCGTAGCCGCTGATCGAGCACCACACCAGCCGCTCATTCTCAGCCGCGCAGCGCTCGTAGCCGACGCCCAGGCGCTCGAGCACGCCTGGGCGAAAGGACTCCACGAGCACATCCGCGCTGCGCACCAGCGCCAGCAAGGCCTCGCGGCCGTGCTCGTTGCGCAGATCAACTCGAATCGAGCGCTTGTTGCGATTGAGCGCGATGAAGTGCGCCGAGCGCGCGCCCTCCTGCGGGCCCTCGTAGAAGGGCGGCGACCAACGCAGGTAGTCGCCCGCGCCGGTGTCCTCCACCTTCACCACGTCGGCGCCCAGGTCCGCCAGCAGCAGCGTGCAGAAGCCCCCCGGCAGGAGCCTGGTCAGATCGAGCACGCGCAGCCCCGCCAGCGGGCCCTCGCTCGCGCAGGGGCGCTCGCCCACCTCAGCCCCCCGCCGTAAGGCCAAGCAGCGCACGCGCCTGCGCGGGGGTCGCAGGGGTGCGCCCGACCGCTTCGGTCATGCGCCGCGCCTGCGCGATCAGATCGCCGTTGGAGCGCGCCATCTCGCCGTCTGGCAGGTAGAGGTTGTCCTCCAGCCCCACGCGCACCGAGCCGCCCAGCGCAAGTGCGGCGGCGACCATCAGCCACTGGGCGCGCGAGATCGCGATCAGCGACCAGTGCGCGCCCGCGGGCAGGTTGTCGACCATCGCCTCCAGGTTGCGCGCGCTCGCGGGGATGCCCCCGAGCACGCCGAGGATGCAGTTCACATGCGGGCGGCCGCCCACCAGGCCGAGGTCCCCAAGCGGGGCGATCGACGCGACATGGCCGATGTCGAAGCACTCGTGCTCGGGCTTTATCCCAAGCTCTGCCATCGCTTCCAGCAGCGCGATGATTTCCGCAAAGGGGTTCGAGAAGACCATCTCGAAGACAAACTCCCTGCGGCGGCGCGAGTACTTGGCGTAGTTCATCGAGCCCATGTTCAGCGCCGCGACCTCCGGCCGGCAGGCGCGCAGGTAGGCGACGCGCTTCTCCACCGCGACGCCGACCGCGCCGGTGGAGAAGTTGATGATCACCTCCGGCGCCGCCTCTCTGATCGCAGCCGTGATCGCCGCGTAGTCCTCGACCTCGAAGCTTGGCGAGCCATCGGCCTTGCGCGCGTGGATGTGGATCATCGCCGCCCCCTCCTCCGCCGCGCGCCTTGCCTCCTGCCCGTACTCCTCGGGCGTGTAGGGGATCGCGGGGCACTGCTGCCTGTTGGCGAGCACGCCCGAGATCGCGCAGGTGATGATGACCGGGTCCGCGAGCGCCATCGCCGCCCCTATACCGGCATCACGCCGCTCCGGCGCGCCGGTCGCTGCACCTGCTTGCCCGCCGCCAGCGCCAGCGCGCCAGCGACCCGCTCCCTGGTCTCAGCCGGGTCGATGACTTCGTCGATCATCGCATTGCCCGCCGCGACATAGACATCGATGCTGCGGCGAACTGCCGCCACCAGCTCCGCGCGCTTGGCCTCCGGGTCCTCGGCCTCCTCGATCGCCCTGCGCATGATGATGTTCACCGCGCCCTCCGGCCCCATCACCGAGATCTCAGCGCTCGGCCACGCGACGATCAGATCGGGCTCGAACGCGCGCCCGCACATGACGTAGTAGCCCGCGCCGTACGCCTTGCGGACGATCACCGTCACCTTCGGCACGCTCGCGTTGGATACCGCATAGAGCATCTTCGCCCCGTGGCGGATGATCCCCTGCGCCTCCACCTTGCTCCCGACCATGAAGCCCGGAACGTCCTGCAGGAACAGCAGCGGGATCGAGTAGGCGTCGCAGAGGGTGATGAAGCGCGCGGCCTTGTCCGCAGAGTCGTTCTCGATGATGCCCCCCAGGTGCTTGGGCTGGTTGGCGACGATCCCCACAGCACGCCCCTCGATCCGCGCCAGGCAGGTGATGATCGAGCGCCCGAACTGCGCTTTGATGTCGAGGTACTCGCCGCCGTCGACCAGGCGCCTGATGATCTCGTACATGTCATACGGCCGCCGCGGCGAGTCCGGGAGGACATCGCGCAGCTGCTCGGCGGCGCCCTCCGGCGGCCCCTTGGGCGCGGCTGCAGGCGGTGGCTCGCTGCAGCGCGAGGGGAAGTAGGAGAGGTAGCGCTTGATCGTCTCGATGCACTCCTGATCGGAGCCGACCTCGATGTCGCCCACCCCGGAGGTGCGGCAGTGCACCTGGGAGCCGCCAAGCTCCTCCTGGCTGATCTCCTCCCCGGTCACCGCCTTGACAAGATGCGGCCCGGCCAGCGCCATCGAGCCGCGGCCCTTGACCATCAGCACAACGTCGGCGAGGGCGGGGATGTATGCCGTGCCCGCCGCACAGGGCCCCATCAGGGCGGCAACCTGCGGCACGACGCCGCTCATCTGAGCCTCCTCGCGGAACAGCGCTCCGGTGCCCGCAAAGAGCGAGCCGGCGGCCTCCTGGATGCGCGCGCCCGCCGAGTCAAGCAGCCAGATCATTGGGACGCGCTCGCGCAGAGCAAGCTCGCGCAGCCGCGCCACCTTCATCTCGCCGGTCGCTCCCATCGAGCCCGCCATCACCGTGAAGTCGTAGGCGGCGACGCAGACCGGGCGCCCCTCAACGTTGCCGTAGCCGCAGATCACGCCGTCCGCGGGCGCCTCCACGTCGCGCAGCGCCGCCTGGGAGAAGTGCGGCCGCCCGTGGATGCCAAGCTCGCAGAAGCTGCCCCCATCGAGCAGCAGCGCGATCCGCTCGCGGGCGGTCAGCTTTCCTTCGGAGTGCTGCTTGGCAATCTTCTCCTCGCCCCCGCCGCCAAGCGCGCGCTCTCGGCGCTCTGCCAGCTGCTCGAGCGCGGCCGCCATCGGCGAGCGCGCGACCTGCTGCCCCCCGGCGCCATCCGCCTCTGCCTGCCGGCGCTCAGGCATCGCGCCACCGGGGCTCGCGCTTCTCGAAGAAGGCGGCCACGCCCTCGCGGATGTCATCGCTGGAGAGGGCGAGCGAGAGCTGCGAGCGCAGATAGGCGAGAGCCTCATCGAGCTCCATCTCCGCCTGCGCGGCCATCGCTTCCTTGCCCAGGCGCATGATCGCTCGCGAGCGTCCCGCCAGCGCGAGCGCCCACTCGGCGACGAGCCCGTCGAGCTCCTCGGCCGCCACCACGCGGTTGACGATCCCCGCCGCAAGCGCCTCGGTCGCGGAGATGCGCTCGCCGAGCAGCGCCAGCTCGCTCGCCTTCTTGCGCGGCACGTTGCGATAGAGCAGCGCCATCACCATGAACGGAAAGGCGCCCACCTTGATCTCCGGCAGCCCGAAGGTGGCCTCCTCGCTCGCCACCACCAGGTCACAGGCGAGCGCGATCCCGAGCGCGCCCGCGAGCACGTGGCCGCGCGCAGCGCAGATCGTCGGCTTGGGGTAGGAGAGCAGCGTGCGGAAGAGCGAGACGAAGAGCTCCGTGCCGAAGTGCTTCTCAAGCAGCGTGCTCTCCGCTGCGAAGCCGGCCAGGTTCGCGCCCGAGGAGAAGACGCGCTCATCCGTGGAGCCGAGCACGACGCAGCGCACCGCATCGTCTCCGGCGGCGCCGGCGAGCGCGGTCGTGAGCTCCGCCAGCAGCTGCGCAGAGAGCGCGTTGCGGCTCTCGGGCTGATCGAGGGCGATGCTCGCCACGCCCTGCTCGCTGATCTGATAGCGGATGGTGTTGTACGTGCTCATCGGTGGCTGGCGCGCTCCCCGCTGCCGGCGGCGGCAGTGGGCAGTGTAGATAAGGATCGTTATCCTATGCTGCGCGCCTGCCTCGAAGGCTGCCGGCCGCGAGTGCTGCCCTGCAGGCAGCCGGGCGCCTGTCAACGAGATCCAACGCCACCAGGAGGCGAAAGCAAAAGATGGCCACCGCCGATGTCTTGAAGCCCGACCACGCGGCGCCCAGGCGCCACTTCATCTTCACCGAGGAGCATGAGCGGCTGCGCGAGTCGATCGGCTCCTTCGTCGAACGCGAGCTGGCCCCGCATGCGGCGGAGTTCGAGCAGAGCACCTTCGACGACTGGGTCTTCCAGCGCATGGGCGAGCTTGGCTTCCTGGGCCTCTCGATGCCCGAGCGCTACGGTGGCCAGGGCGGCGACTACTTCTGCAACATCGTGCTCTCCGAGGAGATGGCAAAGGCCAACTGCGGCGGGCTGGCGATGGGCGTCGCAGTGCACACGGACATGGTCATGCCGCCGCTGCACAGCTTCGGCAGCGAGGAGCAGAAGCAGCGCTTCCTCGTCCCGGCCATCCGCGGCGAGCAGATCGCCTGCCTGGGCATAACCGAGCCGGATGCCGGCTCCGACGTCGCAGGCATCAAGACCCGCGCCGTCAGGGACGGCGACGAGTACGTCATCAACGGCTCCAAGACATACATCACCAACGGCCACCGCGCGCACTTCATCCTGCTGGTGACCAAGACCGACCCCGACGCCGGCTACGACGGCTTCTCGCTTTTCCTGGTGCCGATGGACACCCCGGGAGTGATCCGGGAGAAGCGCCTGGAGAAGCTCGGCATGCACGCCTCCGACACCGCCCTGCTGGCCTTCCAGGATGTGCGCGTCCCCGCCGAGAACCTGCTCGGGCAGGAGGGCAAGGGCTTCTACCACATCATGTGGGAGCTGCAGGGGGAGCGGCTGGTCAGCGCCTGCGGCTGCGTCGCGGGCGCGCAGCGATGCTTTGACCAAACCCTGCGCTACGCCCAGGAGCGCTCAGCCTTCGGGCGCAAGATCGCAAGCTTCCAGACGATCCGCCACAAGTTTGCCGACATGGCAACGAAGATCGAGGCCGCCCGCCAGATGGTCTATGCGACCGCGTGGCGCTTCGCTGCCGGCGAGTACCCGGTGCGGGAGATCACGATGTCCAAGCTCTTTGCCTCCCGAGTGGCCTGCGAGGTCGCTGACGAGTGCCTGCAGATCCACGGCGGCGCAGGCTACATGAAGGAGTACGGGATCGAGCGTGCCTGGCGTGACATGCGCCTCTTCCGCATCGGCGCCGGCACCGACGAGATCATGCTCGAGGTGATCGGGCGCTCCTACGGCATCTGAGCGCTCCTGCGCCGCCGCTGCACATCGATCGAGCCGCGCCCCGGCAGATGCCTCGTGCAGGGGGCGCGTCAGCTAGCGGCTACAACAGCCGTCCAGCGCATCCACCCGCACGCGAGGATCGCGGCGCACTGCCGAGTCTCTCCTCGTGGCGCATCAAGGACCAGCGACGCTTGGCCTACCGCAGGCTCCCGCTCGGCGCGCAGCGGCCCTGCTGCTTGCCGCCGCCTGCCTTCTGCTCGGCAGCCTCCTTGCCCCCTCGGCGCTTGCGCACAGCGATGCCCACATCGCAAGCGCGCATGCGCACCGCCGCGGAGCGCATCGTCATGCGCGGCTGCGCCGCCGCGCCCACAGCAGCCCCCACCGCCGCCATCGGCGCAGCCACGCCCACGGCCGCCACAGCCACAGGGCTCGCCGTAATCATCCCCATCGCCGGCACGCCCGCGCCAAGGCCAGGCACGCCGCGCGGCGCGCACAGGCGGCGCGCCGCCCCACCCATGCAAGGCTCTCACGACTCGCAAACGCAACGTGCGAAAACACGTCGATCATGCCGACGGAAGAAGACATCGCGATCGTGCGCGCGGCGATCCTCTGCCTCGTCAACCGTGAACGCGCACGGGCCGGCGAGCTGCCGCTGCGCATCGACGGGCGCATGCAGCTTGCCTCCCAGCGCCACAGCGAAGAAATGGTCGCCCAGGACTACTTCGAACACGACTCGCCCAGCGGCCAGTCCGTCGCCGATCGCATGCGCTCAAGCGGCTACATCTACAGCGATCGCGTCGGCTTTGAACTGGGCGAGAACATCGCCTGGGGAACGCTCTCGGACGCCACTCCGGCCTCGATCGTCGAAGCCTGGATGGCCTCCCCCGGCCATCGCGAAAACATCCTCGAACGGCGCTACGCAGACACCGGCATCGGCGTGGTCGCCCACCTGCCCGCCTCGCTAGGCGAAGGCCACCGCGGCGCGGTCTACACCCAGGACTTCGGGCGCATCGTCCGCCCATAAGCCGTCGCCCGCCGGCAGGCGCGCGCGCCCTCCGCGCCCCGATAAGCTCCCGTGCCGACCGCCGAGCGGCTCGCCGCGCGCCTGCGCGCCGGGCCTCTGCTTGGCGGCGGCGACCGGCGATCGGCTCCGGGAGCCTGACCACGACCAAAAGGAGAAGCAAGCAACATGGGCTTACTGGACGGCAAATCCGCGATCGTGACCGGATCGGCGCGCGGAATCGGCCGCGCCACCGCAGAGATCCTGGCCGCAGAGGGGGCGCAGGTCCTGATCAACGACCTCGACGCCGATCTCGCACAGCAGGCCGCCGCTGAGATCTCCGGCGAGACGGCTGTCTTCGCGGGCGACCTCACCAAGGGCGAGGCGCCCGACCGGCTGGTGCAGAGCGCCATCGACGCCTTCGGGAAGATCGACATCATCGTCAACAACGCCGGCTACACGCGCGACGAGGTCATTCACAGGATGACCGACGAGCAGTTCCAGGCGATGCTCGACATCCACCTGATCGTGCCCTTCAAGATCGTGCGCGCAGCGGCGCCGCACCTGCGCGAGCCCGCCAAGAAGGAGCGCGAGGAAGGCCGGGAGGTCTTCCGCAAGATCGTCAACGTCTCCTCCACCTCGGGCACCTTCGGCAACTCCGGGCAGGCCAACTACTCGGCTGCGAAGGCCGGCGTGGTCGGCCTCACCAAGACGCTTGCCAAGGAGTGGGGCCAGTTCAAGGTCAACGTCAACGCGGTTGCCTTCGGCTTCATCGAGACCCGCCTGACCGCCGCCAAGCAGGATCAGAACGTGATGGAGATCGGCGGCGAGACGGTTCAGCTTGGCATTCCCGAGCAGATGCGCAACCTCGCGGCGATGCTGATACCGCTGGGGCGCCCAGGAACGCCGCAGGAGGCGGCAGGCGGCATCTTCATGCTCTGCTCGCCCTGGTCGAACTACATCCACGGTCAGGTCCTGCACGTGACCGGCGGCATGTTCGGCGGCATGTCCGCGACCTGAGCGCGGCTTCAAGCAGCTTGCTAGCGGCGCGCCGCCGGCTCGGCCTCGACCGGCCTGCGGCGCGCCGCACGCCGTGCCGCGCGCGCGCCGTGCAGAGCCGCGCGCCGGCCGCTCTGCGCAAGGGCTGAGTAGAGCCTCTTGATCTCCGCCAGCACCTCGTCAGCTACCGCCTGCTGGAGCTCGCGATCGGGGCTCTCGATGCGCTCGTAGCGGATCGGGTCGCCGTAGGCGACCGTCACCTGCGGAAACTGCAGGCGCTTCCAATTGCGCACGTGCGAGGAGCCGTAGACGGCGATCGGCACGACCGGGACGCCCGTTTCGAGGGCCAGCCGCCCGATGCCACGCCGTGCGCGCTCCGAGAGGCTGCCCGTGCGCGAGCGTCCGCCCTCCGGGTACATCAGCACCGCGCTGCCGCGCTCCAGCAGCGTCTTGGCGGTGATGAAGGTCTCCTCGTCCGCTGCTCCCCTTCGCACCGGGAAGACGCCGCCGTGCGTGTAGATGATCTGCATCGGCAGCTTGAAGAGCTGCGACTTGGCCATGAAGCGGATCTTCCGTCGCAGGTAGCAGCCGACCAGGAAGTGATCCATGAAGGAGAAGTGGTTTGGCGCAAGGATCACAGGCCCGCTGCGCGGAACCTTCTCGACGTCAATCGCGCGCGTACGCAGCAGCGTGTAGGCGTAGATCGAGGTGATGATGCGCGTCAGCTCATACGCCCAGTCCGGTTCGCGCGAGCGCGCGCGAGCGTGGAAGCGGTCGAAATGCTCTTTGGGGCGCGGATCGGTGTAGATCTGCGGGCGCATCGGCGCAAGGTCGCTCATCACAACCTTCTACAGCGACTCGCGCAAACCGTTACGCACAGGCGTCCGCCACGACCGCGCCAAGGGCCCTCGCCGCGCGCTGCCACCGCGATCGCCGCTGGCCGGCGCAGGAGGCCCCACGCGGGCTTCCGGCATGATGATGCAGATTTACTTGGAATAATTTGCATCTGTTTGCAGATTTTGCCGCGAATATCTGCATTGCAGCTACGATCGACGCGTCAATGACGGCCAGCTTGCTCGCCTGCTGAGCGCAACCAACAGCTGCTGGCGCGATCCATCCTGGCAGCGCGGCGATCGCGACCTCAGGCGGATCTCCGAAGCTGCCCTCAACTACGTCCCTCGCCCGCTGCACGACATCGCTCCCCCCGGCCTCTGCGTGCTGCGCGGTCCACGACGCGTGGGAAAGAGCGTCGAGATCAAGCGCGCCATCGCGGAGCTGGTCGACGGTGGCGTGAACCCGCGTCGCATCATCCACTTCGCCTGCGACGAGCTCCGCAGGGGCGACCTGCAGCGACTGGTGCGCAGCGCACGAGACGTGCTCACGCACGGCGTCGTTGAGCCACGCTACTGGTTTCTCGACGAGATCACAGGTGTGCCCGAGTGGCCCGAGGCGATCAAGTGGCTGCGGGACAATACAGCGCTTATCGAAGACTGCGTGGTCCTCGGCGGCTCCTCCGCGCGCGGCCTGGCGGAGGCGCAAAAGCAGCTTGCCGGTCGCCGTGGCGGCGCCAAGGACTCCGATCGCCTGCGGCGCGTCGGCGGCTTTCCACGCGCCGTCAGCGACCAGATCCATCATGGCCACGTGCAGGCTGACTTCATCGACGACCTGTGGAATGTCGCAGCGGGCGAAGCTCTGCGGCGCTCTGCCACGACCCCCGGGCAGATGGGCGCGCTGCTCGATCGCCTCGCGCGAAGCCTTGGAACGCCGCTGGCGGTCGAGTCGGCGCGCTCCGACATGGGCGTCGCCAGCCCGCATACCGCGCTCGCGCGTATTGAGGATCTCATCCTCGCCTACCTGATCTGGCCCTGCCACCTCAGCGATGGTCGAGCGCCGCGGCTCTCTGCGCGATCGAAGTACTACTTTGTCGATCCGCTGCTGGCGCGCCTAGCTGTAAGACCCGAGGACGTTGTTCAGCTCAGCCAAGCGAGCACCGGGAGCCTTGTGGCCGAGGGAGCCGTGCGGTCTTCGCCAGTTATATAGATCGAGCCAGCCGGGTAGCGCAGC